>Ga0067045_1003099_pt1 | contig 30232 bp, 22 predicted proteins | sample TerdegcTABiofilm_FD_59184 | JGI IMG/M metagenome (GOLD analysis project Ga0067045, IMG submission 59184) | Combined Assembly of (Gp0054472, Gp0054536) Wastewater bioreactor microbial communities from Singapore -Terephthalate degrading...
GTTGCTATTGGCACAAATAGTTTAAAAAAACCATTGTCAGGAGAGTTAAAAGCATCTCCATTATGCACAATAAGATTAAATACTACCAAAAGTCCAAGCACTGTCAATATTCCGAGTATTGTCGGTAAAATTGTCTCAATGATTTTAGTTTTCATTTTCATTATTTTTTTAGTTTTTCTATAAACGGTCAAGTCATTAAGATATTTTGTCTGTCTGTTGTCTTTTTCTAATATGCCACATAACTCGTTTATATGTATGAAGAAATCATACATACACGCCCAAATTGGCTGTATATGTATGACGACTGTCATTCTTCCGTAAAGTTATGATTTTATTACAAATCATCGAATGGGGATCTGATTTTTGAAGACTTTTTGTAGAAACATGGGTGAAGATCACGGTAGTTTTGCTTGGTCACAGGCCAAGCAGGGATGGTATGTAATGTAAATCGGTTCCGCTTTCGTTCAAATGGATTGCATAACTGTGCCTCAGCCATCGCAAAGTGAGCGGCTTTTTCATATCGGTATTGAGTTCCCGTGCTGTAGCCATTGCCGAAGTTTTAAACCTATATCAAACACGCATTCTTTGCGTCAGTCCTGGACTTTTCTCGCAACCTTTTGGTCGCGATTAGGTTAGGTGACGAATGGGGTAAATGTAGCAAAAATTTTGAATCTTGCAAAATCTTTAAAAAAACTTTTTGTGATGGGCGGCCATGCGATGGTATTAGGACAATAAGAGGTTATGGCCGCAGCTGGCACACCCTCATCAGCCCCGTTTATGCCTCAACTCACCCAAAGCCAGGTGTAAAATATTACGGAATTTCATTCCAGATATTTATTCCCAATCTCTCCGTCACCTGTCATTTATTATCTGTGCCTCTGACACAACTTCACTTTTTTCTATCTTTCCATGCTATGAAAAGCATTGAGAGGATGAACACGACATTGACCCCAAAACTTCCTCATTCATGAATCATTAAATGAGGATGCACCTGGTAAATCTGAGCAAGCGCAGATAGGTTCTTGTCCTCTTTTATCGCCTCTATGGCAATCTTCGCTTTAAATTCAGCCGTGATTATTCTTTTGGACTTATTCCCGTGCCGGAAATTTTAATAATGAGTATATTCCTATCCAATATTTTAGACCATCTCATTCCCAAAGATGGTATAGCTTGGGGGGAATTTACAGGAAAAAGTTAAAAAAAATTGAAAGAGAGAGGTTTTCCAGAAAGAATTATAAATCCTTAAATTGGAGTTGTTCTGTATCAGGTCTATTTCAAGTCTTTTGACTTACGATGCCTTGCATATAAGAAAAACCTTTTGGAGAGTGCCATAAAAAAGCCCGGTGTTGCCTATACCGGGCCATTTAAAATCAGTTACTTTCGATAATTTTAAATAATTCATCGAGCCTGGGGGTAAGAATAATTTCTGTGCGACGGTTTTTGGCCTTACCTTCTGCTGTTACATTAGTGGCAACTGGAAGATACTCACTTCTCCCTGCGGCTGTAAGTCGAGCAGGATTCACTCTGGGGTTACGAGTTAATATTTTGACAATGGCAGTAGCCCGCATAACGCTCAGGTCCCAGTTATCTTTAACCTGGCCAGCCCCCCGATAGGGAACATTGTCGGTGTGTCCTTCAATTAAAACATTGATATCTGGATTGGCTTCAAGCACTTCAGCTAACTGTCGCAGGGCCGAAGCACCGCGTTCGTTTACCTCCCAAGAGCCACTCTTAAACAGAAGGCTTTCTTCCAGTGATACATATACCTTACCATTGCGTATTTCTATACTGAGACCTTTGCCCTCGAAACCCAACAAAGCCTTGGTAACCTTAGCTCGTAATGCCTGAACAGCGGAATCTTTGCGCGCCAATATGCGTTGCAATTCGATGAGACTTTTCTGTTTGGCTGCCAGCTCCAGCTCTAATGCTCTTAAACTGTCTTGCTTCCAGATCACCTTTTCTTGTGCCAGTTGAAGTTCCGACATAATCCGCTGAATCTCCGCCTTGCTACCCCTGCTCAGCTTTTCCGTATTATCCAACAAATCTTGATATGATTGCTGCAATGAAGCATAATCACCCTTCAAGTCCCTAATTTTTTGTCCCAAACGACTGGTATCGGAACTCAACCGAGTAAGGTCTCCGCGTAGTTTATCCAAACGTGCCGTAAGCTCTGTGTTTTCTGTCTGCAATTCCTGATTTTGAGCTTTGAGAGCTGCTGCTTCTTCTTCACAACTCTTCCTTCTTCTCTCTTCCTCAGAAAATTTTTTAGTGGATACACATCCTGAAGTCATTACCATCAAAAGAAGCAACCAGGTAATTAATTTGCTTTTTTCTGCTATCATTCTATGTGAGCTTTTAAAGTTCTTAGCAAAGAAAATTCCTGCAAATGTATTAAGGAATGGAGTAAAAGGCCACTTTTCACAATTAAGGCCATCTCTGTACCTGTTAACCAGGGTTTTTTGTAATATTGCCTGGATAATCCTTATCATGCCATCAACCAATAAAAAGAAAATCATAAACGACCCTGTATGGGGTTTTATTGCCATTAAAAATGAAGAGTGCTTCGACCTCATCGAGCACCCTTATTTTCAGCGACTCAGGCGCATCAAGCAATTGGGACTGACACACCTGGTCTATCCCGGCGCCTTACATACCCGTTTTCATCATTCTCTGGGCGCAATGCATTTGATGGGTCAGGCACTCGAAGTTATTAAAGCCAAAGGAACCCAAATAAGCGAAGAAGAATCGTTAGCTGCCTGCCTTGCCATACTGCTGCATGATCTGGGGCACGGGCCTTTTTCGCACGCACTGGAAACTACTATTGTTAGCGGAGTTTCGCACGAAGAGCTAACCGACCTTTTCCTGGCAGAGTTGAGCCATGAGTTTAAAGGCCTCGAATTAGCCTTACGCATGTTTAGGGGAGAATATCCGCGTAAGTTTTTTTCAAGCCTTATTGCAGGTCAACTCGATATGGACCGACTCGATTACCTGCGCCGCGACAGCTTTTTTACAGGTGTTTCCGAAGGACAGGTGGGAAGTGAACGCCTCATCAAAATGCTGAATGTGCAGGACGATACCCTTGTGGTGGATGAAAAAGGCCTGCTTTCGGTAGAGCATTTCCTTTTGGCCCGACGCATTATGTATTGGCAGGTTTACCTGCACAAAACCGTATTAGCTGCTGAGTCACTGCTTATCAATATTTTGCGCCGTGCACAATATTTGGCGGCACAGGGAGCACAACTTTTTGCCACCCCTCATTTTTTCCGCTTCCTCCGCAAGCAATACTCTCTCGCAGATTTTCATAATGACCCCACACTTCTTCACTCCTTTGCCCGAATCGACGATTTCGATGTTTTTTCATCCATTAAGGCCTGGACCGAACACGAAGATCGCATACTGTCATCCCTCAGTCGCTATCTGGTCGACAGAAAACTTTTCAGGATCTATCAAAGTAGCCAACCCTTTGAAAAAGAATTCATTGATAATTTTTCTCATACTGTTGAACGCCAACTAGGTCTCAGGCCCGGAGAAGGTCAGTGGTTTGTGGCTACCGGAACTGCCTCTACAAATATTTACGACAGCAAAAATGCTCCTGTTTACCTAAGAGAGGCTTCAGGCAGGCTTACCGAACTTTCACTTAAAGGCAATCCCTTACCTCCTGAAATAGTAGAAACTCGTTATTACATCTGCTATCCAAGAGAATTAGACATTAATTTTTAGCGCAAAACACAGTACTCAATTTTCCCGGTCAGTAGTAAAAATAACAAGATTTCGCAGGGCGGCTACGGCATCAGAATCAGGAAGTTCGTCGAGCATACCCAAGGCTTCTTCTCGTAATTCAAGCATGCGTTTTTTAGCATAATCAAGACCGCCATAACGGATAACCATCTTAATTAGCTGCTCAACTCTGGCCAGGTTATCATGATCGTTTTTGACCGTATTGATAATAAGTCGCTTTTCGGCTGCATTACATTGATTAAGAACATAGATAAGGGGCAAGGTCATTTTACGCTCCCGTATGTCAATACCGGTTGGTTTGCCCGTAAGGTTGGTTTTCTCGTAATCAAACAAATCGTCTTTGATCTGAAAGGCCAATCCCACCAATTCTCCAAACCGTTTCATTCGGGAAACAATTTCTTCGGAAGCGCCTGAAGAACGGGCGCCGCAAGCACAACAGGAGGCAATAAGGGAAGCAGTTTTTTTTCGAATAATCTCGAAATACACTTCTTCACTGATGTCGAGACGGCGGGCCTTCTCCATCTGAAGAAGCTCTCCTTCACTCATTTCGCGGGTCGCTTCAGATACAATTTTTAGTAGATCGTAATCTCCATGTTCAACAGAAAGAAGTAAGCCCCGCGCCAATAAATAATCGCCCGAAAGCACGGCAATCTTATTTTTCCAAAGCGCATTCACCGAAAAAAAACCTCTGCGTTCGTTAGCGTCGTCCACTACATCGTCGTGCACCAGGGTAGCTGTATGAAGAAGTTCGATAAGCGTGGCTGCCCGATGGGTTGCAGGGGTAATCTGCCCTGTTGATTTAGCCGTCAGAAATACAAAAAGCGGGCGAATTTGTTTACCCTTACGTTTTAGAATAAAACGCAGCACCAGGTCGAGCAAAGGCGCCTGGCTCTTCATGGAACGCCGAAACAATTCTTCAAACACTTTAAGCTCTTCAGCTACCGGAGCTTTTATTTTGTCAAGACTGCCTGACATGGGCGAAGTTAAATTATAATTCAAAGATAGACCGAATTCTTTATTTGATAAAACAGTAACAATTGTTTCAGAAAATGAGCGTTAATTGAGGAAAATTTATTTTTGCCAATGATGAAAATGCATGCCCACACTCCCTCTGAAGTCCTTCCGATTGCCATGCCGGGCACTCACGAGGCTTTCATCGAATTTTTTCTAAAACATGAACAACCTCCTGCCCGTGTGCTTGATTTAGGAGCGGGACAAGGTGCACTGACCCTAAGATTGCTGCAAACCGGCTTCACAGTTGAGGCTTGCGATTTCTTTCCCGAAAATTTCAGAATTGAAAGGGTCAACTGCCAAAGGGCTGATATTACTGATTCACTGCCTTATGCCGACGAATATTTCGATATTGTTGTGGCAGTAGAAGTTACAGAACATGTGGTCGACCACAGCCGGTTATTCAGTGAAGTATTCAGAATATTAAAACCAGGGGGGCGTTTCTATGTAACCACTCCCAACATTCTCTCACTTAAATCCAGAGCAAGGTTTCTTAGTTCAGGTTTTTTCTATAGCTTTCAACTCCTTGAACCCACCCGCCGCGATGGACTTCAGCATGTGGCTTCGCTCTCAGCCGACCAGTACGACTACCTGGGCCGCATTGCGGGATTTGAACCGGTAAGTTTTAATATGGATAAAATTCAGCGCACTTCTCTTTGGCTATATATCTTATTGTTTCCGCTCTGGAAATTCTCCCCACTGGCTCGTAAAACCCGCTACCGACACAACCACCGTTTGCTATTGTTGGGGCGCTTGCTTTTTCTTCATTACACAAAACCCCTCAGATAAAATCATTTCGGCTGGTTGAATAAACTACATTCGCTTCAAAGCATAATTAATGAAGGATTCTCCTTACTGGGGGAAAAACGATTGATTTAGAGATAGATATGGAGGTAAAAAAATGAATATTATTTCGGGAAATATAGTAGATGTTGTTGCCCGCCGTATTTTTACAGGTGAGGCTGTCATTGAAAGAGGAATAATCCAGGAAATCAGAGAAAAACCGCTGGAAAGCAAGCTCTACATTTTGCCGGGATTTACCGATGCTCATGTACATATAGAGAGCTCTATGTTGATTCCTTCTGAGTTTGCGCGCCTGGCGGTGGTTCATGGTACAATATGCTCAGTATCCGACCCACATGAAATAGCAAATGTATTAGGAATTAGGGGTATCGAGTTTATGGTGGAAAACGGCAGCAGGGTTCCTTTTCGGTTTGTTTTCGGAGCACCCTCATGCGTACCGGCCACCCCCTTCGAAACAGCTGGAGCAACGCTAACTGTGGCTGATATTGAGAGTTTATTCGACAACTTTCAGTTAAAATATCTGAGCGAGATGATGAATTTCCCCGGGGTTATCAATGCCCAACCCGAGGTAATGGCTAAAATTTCAGCTGCACACAAAAGAAAATTACCTATCGACGGGCATGCCCCTGGTTTAAAGGGGAAGACCCTAAAAGCTTATGTATCAGCAGGTATCTCGACCGACCACGAATGCGAAACCCTGCCGGAAGCACTCGAAAAAGCTGCCCTCGGCATGCACATCCTTATAAGGGAAGGTAATGCTGCCCGAAATTTTGATGAATTACTTCCCCTGCTCAAAATTCACCCACAGAAAGTGATGTTCTGTTCCGATGACCTACATCCCGATCATCTGGCCGAAGGTCAAATAAATCTTTTAGTTGCAAGGGCCGTCAAAGCTGGCTACGACTTATTTGATGTACTTGCAGCCTGTACCCTTAACCCCGCCCAACACTACAAAACAGGCACAGGGTTGTTGCAACCCGGGGATCCCGCCGACTTTATCGTAACCGATGACCTTCAAAATTTTAGCATTTTACAAACCTGGATAGCCGGGCAATTGATGGCCGATCACGGGAAAAGCCTCATTCCATCCATCTCCGTTGAAGCTCCCAATCATTTTAAGGCAGAAAAAGTTTGTCCTGATGATTTGCTCTTAGTTTCAAAGGGTGGACGCATGAGGGTAATCGAAATATACGACGGTCAGTTATATACCGGAGCAAAAGATGTTGAGGCACCACCTGCAGGAACCGTTTTCCAACCAGATCCATCTCAAGATCTGAACTTGCTTGCTGTTGTAAACCGCTATGAGCCGACAAAACCAACCTTGTGTCCTGTCACAGGTGCACGAATGAAAGAAGGTGCATTGGCCTCTTCGGTAGCACACGACAGTCATAATATCATCGCCTTGGGAACAAATATGGAAGAAATGGCTAAAGCAATTAATCTGATAGTAGAAAATCGGGGTGGACTCGCTTGGGTAAATAAAGGAGATTACGATGTGCTTCCCTTGCCGGTAGCAGGACTTATGACAACAGACGATGGATATCAGACTGCCCAGGCTTACAAAAAAATCAATCACCTTGCACAGCGAATAGCCCCTGGTCTTTCAGCCCCATTTATGACCTTATCTTTCCTGGCCCTTCCGGTTATTCCCCGACTCAAACTCACAGATAAAGGGCTCTTTTATGTAGATGAATTTCAATATTTTGATAATTTTTTTACTAATATTTAGATATTTATCAAGCTATTATATGGAAAAGTTTTAATTTTGCAAATAAAATCTTTAAAACCTTTAATATCATGTCAAAACCCAAATTAGATATTGTCCGTTTAGAAGCTGCAGCCAGTAGAATGAGGGCACTGGCTCATCCCATGCGTATTGCTATCATCGACATGCTTACCGATTCCCCCAAAATGAGTGTCACTGAGATATATGAAAGGTTAGGCATAGAACAAGCCGCAGCCTCACATCATCTCAATATCCTCAAAAACAAAGGCATATTAGTATCCAAGAGGGATGGCAAAAAGATTTACTATTCGCTCAAAAACAATACACTGATGCAGATTGTCGAATGCCTCGACCGCTGCGACCGCGAATAGGATATACCGGGTAGATTGTTTATACAGGGGCGGAATATCAGAGGGTATTCCGCCTTTTATTTTTCCAAGGGAATAGAAAACTCAGCGTCATTACCCCTTCCTTCTAATGCGAAACCTTAAAGTAATTTTCCCGGGGGTCCCTGACGAATGATTAATTTTGAAGCAGGAAGTATTCCACCTAACGCACTGTCTAAATATTTCACAATGAGTAATTTTGTTCATCTTCACGTGCATTCGCAGTATTCCCTTCTTGATGGGGCTGCCCGAATTAAAGACCTTGTCAAAAAGGCGGCCACATTGGGTATGCCAGCTCTGGCACTTACTGACCATGGAAACTTATTTGGAGCACTCGAATTTTATAAAACCGCCAAAGCTGAAAACATAAAGCCCATCATTGGTTGTGAGATATATATCGCTCAGAAAAGTCGTTTTGACCGCGACAATCGGGGCCACCATCTGATTCTGCTGGCCAAAAACAAAGAAGGATATAGCAACCTGACCACCCTTAATTCTATTGCCTTCAAAGAGGGCACCTACTACGTTCCCCGAATTGATAAAGAATTGCTCCGGAAACACAGCAAAGGATTGATATGCTCATCAGCCTGCCTTGGAGGTGAGCTGGCTCGTACCATTTTGAACCATGGGCTAGATAAAGCAGAAGAAGTCATCCGCGAGTATCAGGAAATCTTCGGGGATGATTATTATTTGGAACTCATGCGACATGGTATTCCGGAACAGGAGGAGGTTAATCATGCTTTATTATTGCTTTCTAAACGCACAGGTGCAAAACTGATTGCAACCAACGATGTCCATTATGTGAACAGGGAAGATTTTGAAGCCCATAAAATACTCATCAAAATAAACACCGATCCCCGTAACTTAGAGTCGGACACAACCCTTCACTATACTGGAAACGAATACCTGCGTAGCCCTGAAGAGATGGAAGAGTTGTTTTCAGGCTATCCAGGTGCACTTGAAAACACCCTGGAAATTGCGGATAAAGTTGAATTCTATAAACTTGAAAGAGATATTGTATTGCCTGTTTTTCCGCTACCGGAAGGCTTCGAAAATGAAAATGATTACCTCGAGCACCTGACGTATGAAGGAGCCAAAAAGAAATACGGAGAAATTACCCCGGAAATTAAAGAACGGCTCGATTACGAGCTGGGAGTAATCCGTCAGATGGGCTTTTCAGGATATTTTCTTATTGTTCAGGATTTTATAAATGCTGCCCGTAAATTGGGTGTGATTGTTGGCCCGGGCAGAGGCTCTGCAGCAGGTTCAGCAGTAGCTTATGCTATTGGTATAACGAATGTAGACCCTATTAAATATAAATTACTGTTTGAACGCTTTCTCAATCCCGAGCGAGTGACCATGCCCGATATCGATGTCGACTTTGACGATGAGGGACGCGAAAAGGTATTGGAATATGTCGTAAATAAATATGGTGCCGATCGGGTAGCCCAAATTGTTACGTTTGGCTCGCTGGCTGCCAAATCAGCCATCAGAGATGTAGCTCGTGTGCTTACTTTGCCTTTAAGCGAGGCCGATCGCCTGGCCAAAATGGTACCCGAGAAACCCGGCATTTCACTTGAACAGGCCTTTGAGGAAGTTCCCGAATTGAAAAAAGAGCTCGAAAGTTCTGATGAAAAAATCCGCAATGTTTTGAAATATGCCCAAATCCTTGAGGGTAGTATAAAAAATACGGGTACGCATGCATGCGGAGTCATCATTGGCCCCGACGACCTGAAAAAATTCGTACCCCTGGCCACTCAAAAGGATAGTTCCATGATGATTACACAGTTCGAAGGGAAACTGGTGGAATCGGTGGGAATGCTTAAAATGGACTTTTTAGGGCTAAAAACCCTGAGCATTATTCGTGAAGCCATTCAAAACGTTAAAATGAGCCGGGGTATTGCTATTGATGTGGAAAGCATACCCCTCGACGATCCAACAACTTTCGAACTTTATCAAAAGGGTGACACGGTAGCTACCTTCCAGTTCGAGTCTGACGGCATGCGCCAGTATCTGCGCGAGCTTAAGCCCACACATATTGAAGACCTGATTGCCATGAATGCGCTGTACAGACCAGGGCCAATGCAGTTTATCCCCGATTATATCAATCGCAAACATGGCAAAGAAAAGGTTGATTATCCCCACGAGATGCTCAAAGACATCCTGGCTGAAACCCACGGAATTATGGTTTACCAGGAACAAATAATGCAGGTAGCTCAGCGCATGGGGGGATTCAGCCTGGGTCGCGCCGACCTGCTGCGCAGAGCGATGGGTAAGAAAGATGCTACTATAATGGCCCAGCAAAAAGAAATCTTTATCCAGGGGGCAATTGAAAACGGTGTTTCGAAAGATGTTGCAGATGAGGTTTTTGAAACCATGCGCAAGTTTGCCGAATACGGATTCAACAGGTCTCATTCTGCAGCTTATTCCATTGTTGCTTACTATACCGGCTACCTCAAAGCCAACTTCCCTGCCGAATATATGGCTGCGGTGCTTACCCACAATCTGGCCGATATTAAAAAGATTACCTTTTACATTGAAGAATGCCGGCGAATGGGGATCAATGTGCTGGGGCCCGACGTCAACGAAAGCCAGCTTAACTTTTTTGTAAACAGCAAAGGAGAGATACGATTTGGATTAAGTGCCATTAAAAACGTTGGAGAAAACGCAGCACGCGCCATTATCGAAGAAAGGATAAGTAAAGGCCCATATAAATCACTGGCAGATTTCTTCTTCAGGAGCAACCTTAAAGCAGTAAATAAAAGAGCTCTTGAATCGTTGGTAATGGCTGGAGCACTCGACGGTTTCGGTGAGTCGCACCGGGCTCAGTTTTTCTTCAAAGCCCGCGAAGAGGATTCTACGATGCTCGAAAAACTCATGCGAAGCGTAACCCTCCACCAGGAAAGAAAAAAATCGGCTCAACAGACCCTATTTGGCGATATAATTGAAGAAATGCCCCTTGTGATAAACCTTCCAACATGCTCCCAATGGTCGAAAATGGAGGTACTGAAAAAAGAAAAGGAAGTCACTGGTTTTTTTATTTCAGGCCACCCCATGGATTCTTGGCGCTATGAAGTGGATACATTTTGTACGCATACTCTGGAAGAGTTCAAAAACAACTTCGGCAGCCTGATCGACAAAGATGTAATTCTGGCCGGCATTATCACCGAATTCAAGGAAAAAACCAGCAGCAATGGGAAAATCTTTTGCAACATTACGCTTGAAGACTGGAACGAAACCATTTTTTTCACCCTTTTCCAGGAAGATTATCTGAAATACAAACACCTGATTCAACGTGAGGGATTTATTATCTTGAAAGGCTCGGTTAAAAAGAGATATAAGAGTGAAGAGACCGAATTCAGGGTCAGGCACATCATGCTACTCTCCGATGCTTTCGATAAACTGGTTGAAGAAATTATCATCAGGATAAATGCGGCCGCTGTAAACGCTGATTTTACTGATTTTATCGGAGAACTAATGCAACGGCATAAAGGAGAAGTACCTGTTATTTTCAGGCTCGAAGACAGCCTCAACAAACTTGTTGTTCATTTACAGAGCCGTAACGGTGGCATAATCCCTTCAAATTTCCTCAAAGAGCTTCGCGCAAATCCTGATGTTAATATATCCATTAAGAGGAAAAATTCTTGGCATTAACCCACCTTTAGCCAGGAAACCATTAAATTTGCCCCAAACCTTTTAAAAATACATTTATGGCCATAACCCTGACTGACCAAAATTTCGAAGAAATAGTAATGAAGACCGACAAGCCCGTAGTTATTGATTTCTGGGCTGAGTGGTGTGGTCCCTGCCGCATGGTGGGCCCCATTATCGCCGAAATGGCAGAAGAATACAAAGACAAAGCCGTAATCTGCAAGCTTGACGTCGACAGTAATCCGCAAACAGCAATGCGGTTCAAAATACGGAACATTCCTACAATTTTATTCCTAAAAAACGGAGAAATTGTTGATAAACAAGTAGGAGCCGTTCCCAAATCGCATCTGGTGAAAAAACTTGAAGCCCTGCTTTAATTGATTTTGCATTTAATACAGAGCCTTTCTGCTTACCCATTTTAAGGTATGTAGAAATCGTTGTATTACTTTATTTGCCATGTCTCCCATTGACCTTCTTAGAATTCAGCCCTTTACGCCCTTAGAATTTTACGCCAGGGAAGTAGTTGAGGGTTTCATTACGGGGCTCCACAAAAGTCCGTACCACGGATTTTCTGTGGAGTTTGCAGAACATAGGCTTTACAACAATGGGGAATCAATCAGAAACATCGACTGGAAATTATTTGCCCGTACAGAGCGTTTGTTTATAAAGAGGTTTGAAGAAGAGACCAACTTGCGCTGTCAGCTGGTAATCGACCACTCGGCTTCCATGTATTATCCAAACATCCCCTCTCCAGGCCCTGACAAGCCAACCAAACTTATTTTTGCCATTTATGCGGCGGCGGCATTGCTCTACCTATTCCGAAAGCAACGCGACGCAGTTGGACTAACTTTTTTCAACCGCGAGATTACTCAACATTTCCATGCCCGCTCTAATAATTTGCACATTCAATACCTATTCAGGCAAATGGAAGAGCTGGCAGAAAGCACCCCTCCTGCTTCCCCCCACGAATCGGCCGTATCCCAAACCCTCCACCTGATAGCCGAGACTGTACACAAGCGTTCTTTAATCATCATCTTTAGCGATATGTTCGATAAACAGAACGACACAGAGGCTCTCTTTCACGCGCTGCAGCACCTCAGACACAACAAACACGAAGTCATTCTTTTTCACACTATCGATAGGAAAACAGAGCTCGAGTTGGGTTTCGACAACAAGCCCTATCGGTTTATCGATAAAGAGACAGGGAAAGAAATTAAGGTTAATGTATCAGAAATACGGGAAAAGTATGCTGCCGCCATGCGACGTTTTCTCGACGATTTGAAATTTCGCTGCGGTCAGTACCATATTGATTTCATCGAAGCCGACATTCAGCAGGGCTTTCACCAAATACTGCTGCCCTATCTGCTCAAACGATCCAGACTCTTTTAAATCCCAGGAATCAGCGCATCAGGAATATCAAGGGGCACCCTGCGAAGAAACTCTACGGTGTGGTTGAGGTGAGGATACATTACCTCATCATTCTCAATGAAAGGAACTACCTCTCTGTATTGCCTTACAAAATTTTCGAGGAAAGGAGAAGTACGGGCCGGTCTTCTAAATTCAAGCGCCTGAGCCGCATTAAAAAGCTCAATAGCCAGTATACGTTCGAGGTTATTCACAACCTTAAGGGCTTTGGTTGCAGCATTGGCCCCCATGCTCACATGATCTTCCTGTCCTTGTGAAGATTCGATACTATCCACCGAGGCAGGAGTGCAGAGCTGTTTATTCTGGCTCACAATGCTGGCAGCCGTATATTGTGGAATCATAAAACCAGAATTGAGTCCCGGATGAGCTACTAAAAACGGAGGCAATCCCCGTTTTCCGGAAATCAGCTGATACGTTCTCCGCTCCGATATGTTGCCCAATTCCGCCAAAGCAATAGCAAGGTTGTCGAGAGCAAGGGCCAGGGGCTGTCCATGAAAATTGCCTCCGGATATAATCATGTCTTCTTCGGGGAAAATGGTAGGATTGTCGGTAACCGCATTCATCTCGCATGAAAACACATAAGCTACATAATTAATAGAATCTTTGCTGGCTCCATGTACCTGCGGAATGCAGCGAAAGCTGTAAGGATCCTGCACATGAGCCTTAGGTCGGTTAATCAACTCACTTCCTTCAAGAAGCTTTCGAATCCGTTCGGCGGTCCGTATTTGTCCTTTATGATTCCTAATCTCATGCAATCGAGGATGAAAGGGTTCGATTCGACCGTCAAAAGCATCTAACGAGAGCGCTCCGATAACATCCGATAAAATAGAAAGACGGAAGGTTCTGAGTAAACAATAAACACCATAAGCACTCATAAATTGCGTGCCGTTAAGCAATGCCAGACCCTCCTTCGACTTCAGCTCTACCGGACTCAAACCGGCATGCCGAAAGGCTTCCACTGCAGGAATTCGGCGACCCTGGTAATTCACTTCTCCCAACCCAAGTAAGGGCAACGACAAGTGAGCCAGAGGTGCCAGATCGCCCGAGGCTCCTAAAGAGCCTTGTTCATAAACAACGGGCAAAATATCGTTATTATAAAAGGCTATTAGCAAATCTACCGTTTCGGGCTGCACTCCGCTGTGCCCATAGGAAAGGCTTTGAATCTTTAGCAAAAGCATTAGCTTCACAATCTCCTGGGGCACCTCAGGTCCAAAACCACAGGCATGACTCATGACCAGATTACGCTGCAAGTCGGTCAACTGTTCGCGCGAAATCTGAACATTACACAAAGAGCCAAAACCTGTATTAATCCCATAAACAGGCTCTTCATGAGAAGCCAATTTTTGATCAAGGTAATCTCTGCCCCTCATTATATTTTGGCGAGATTCTTCTGAAAGCTCAAGTTTCCAGCCTTCTTTTATAATCTCAAATACTCTTTTATAGACAAGTTTTTCGGAATTAATTCTATGTATTTTCATGGGTTTCAAATGGATTTATAAAAAAAGATAAACAACCCGGTATTGCTCAGGTGAAAGCATAGATGTATTATGAAAAATGATCCTTTCGATGGAAAAGCTGGCTTCCCCAAACCTCAGATGCAAAGCGAGGTGCGATTAACTTTTATTATGTATTGAAGAAGAAAAAACTGCATGCTGCAAAATTAAAAAAGCATCGCATAGAAACAGCCGAAAACAAAACAAAATAGGGGACTCGGCTGTTTGGCTACAAAGCACTCTTAATGCCATGAAATTGAAATATCTGCTTTTAGGGATAGTTTTGCATATTATTTCTTCTTCTGTTTTTGCCCAGTATTTACCATTGATTTCAGAGAATGTGCTATGGAGCCATGTTGAAATACACTGTCTGCCAGGATACAATTCATACTCCAGCCGCTATTATGCTTTCAAAAATGATACTGTAATCGGTGAAACCATTTACCAGAAACTTTATGCAACGGATAGCCCTGATCAGACGGGCTGGTATCTTTGGGGTTTATACCGGGAAGATACATCCACAGGCAAGGCGTGGTATCGTTCGGTCTTTCCGGAAAGCGAGGGCATAGCCTACGATTTTTCTGCCCAGGTGGGCGATACCGTTGAAATTTATAATCCGGCATTTTCCGCTGACCTTATTCGGCTCATAGTAATGGAAAAAAATATTGTAGAAATAGGAGGAATCCTCCGCAAACAGCTAAAAATGTGGGAGCCGCAACACATCCAGTCAGAAATTTGGATTGAGGGTATTGGCAGTCTTTATGGCATTAAAAATAGCGGAATGAGTTGGGCTGGCGCTGCCTGTGGAAGTGAAGAGTTATTATGTTATTGGAAAGATGATAAAAACCTTTGGCAAAATCCGGCTTTTGAAACATGCTTTTTCGAACTTACAGGTAGGGTCAATTTACCTGCTGCCTCCCCCCACTTTTCTTTCCAGATAACCAATAAAACACTTATTATTAATAAATTACACCATACGGGTTTACTTATTATTTATAACATGCTTGGAAAAGAAGTGTTGCGTCAATCGCTGCACGAGACCGTCACGTTCTCACTTACATCCCTATCGCAAGGATTTTATCTCGTACGGTTCGTCGACCCATTGGGTGTTTCCGTAACCAAAATTTGGCTCCCATAGTCTGTAAGAGTATTTTTTTACAAAAACCCGTCCCTGGCTGCTGTAAACAACAGCTTCCATCTGAATTTCTCTGTTAATATTTTCTTTGCCTGTGGTTTGGGTGAGGTCTTGTGATTAATTTTACCCAAAAATGTAAAATGAGAAGATTTTACTTATATACGGCACTGGGTCTTTGGGTTTTATTTGCCCAAAAATCATTAGCACAGGAAGTTTTTGGGGGATTGGTTTTTGGAATAAATGGCAGTCAGGTAGCCGGAGATGTGGCTTCTGGCTACGATAAAGCCGGTATCCATGCCGGTTTATTTGCCTATACCTTCATTTCCGAGAAATCTGTTTTTCAGATGGAACTGGTATACAGCCAAAAAGGTGCACGAAAAAATCCCACCGAAAAAAATGGATATCAACAGTATTTACTACGGCTCAATTATGTTGACCTTCCATTTATTTATAAATACATATACAACGACAAATTAAACTTCGAAGCCGGACTATCCTATGGCTATTTGCTTTATCATTATGAGGAAGCGAACTTCAGCCTCGATGTGGGTGACGCAGGATTTCATCGTCATGCTGTAAATATCATTATAGGATTAAACTATCGGTTTGCGGAAAGATGGGCAGCAGGCCTACGAAGTACAAATTCCATTTATCAGGTCAGAGACCATGTTTCGGGGGCATCGCGATTCCCAAATTATGGACAGTACAACGATGTGCTAACGCTTTCTTTCCAATATTACTTCGGGCGCCAATAAAACCTTAATTACTCATTAATTTTTCAAGACGGGCAATATCATCAGCAATCGACGGAATATTCGAGTAAAGCCCATAACGCCGGAATTCTCTTCCGTCAGCCATCAACAATACCGTAGGAAAGCTAACAATCATGTGTTCTTGCATCAACTCCTGATAATTTTTTCCCTCAAGCAAAATAAAAGGAATATCAGGAAAGCGTTCCTGAAGCAAATCCTTCAGCTTCTTGCGTAGCATTAAGCAAGGAGCACAGTCTTCTGAGAAAAAATACAGCAAAGCAATTGGCGCATTTTCAGTTAATTCTCTGATAGATTGCATAAACCAATATAGGTAAATAAATAGGTTGGCAAAGTTCCGAAAAATTTGTTTCTTAGCCTCATAAACTCAATACCAAAACCATGGAAAAACTGATAATTACAGGGAAAGACCTCACCATAGAAAATGTAGTAGAGGTCGCCAGGCATCACCGGCCGGTGGAGCTTCATCCGGATGCTCTGGAGCGCATAAAAGCATGCAGGGCAATGCTGGAGAAAAAGATTGAGGCTCACGAAATAATGTACGGGGTGAACACAGGCATAGGAGAATTTTCGGAGGTAGTTCTCAACGATGAGCAGGTAATGGAGTTTCAGAAATACCTTATTTATAATCATGCGGCAGGCATAGGCGAACCCATGCCGGAAGAATGGGTAAGGGGCGCAATGTTGGGACGCATCAATGTGCATGCCCACGGAAATAGCGGCTGCCGACCCGAGATTACGCTTACCTTCGTAGAAATGCTAAATAAGGGGGTTACACCCTATGTGTGTACCAAAGGATCTGTAGGGGCTTGCGGTGATCTTGCACCCATGTCGCAAATCGCCCTTTTGTTAATGGGAGAAGGTAAAGCCTATTATAAGGGAGAACTGTTGGATGGAAAAGAGGCCATGGAAAGTGCAGGAATTCCGATTCCTGGTCTGAAGGCACGAGACGGGCTGGCTGCCATCAACGGGAGCAATGTGCTTACAGCCATGAGTGCCTTGTTTTTATACGATGCCAACCGCTGGCTCAAACAGGCCGAAATAGCGGCAGCGATGTCGCTTGAAGCGCTGAAAGCCAACCTCAGGCCCTATCATGAATTGATTCACCAGGTTAGAGGATTTCCGGGAGCCGTACGCAGTGCACGAGCTATTCGTATGATGGTAGACGGAGGAGACCTTGCCGCCGGTAGGCTCAAATGTAAAGTGCAAGATGCTTACTCTATGCGAAGCACACCTCAGGTAATCGGTGCTGCACACGACGCCCTGGCCTGGGCCCGCAGTCAGGTTGAAATTGAACTTAATGGGGTTGGAGATAATCCAATTTTCTTCCCTGAACTGAACTTACAGTTATCAGGAGCTAATTTTCAGGGAACACCGGTATCACTTCCCATGGATATGGCGGGGGCTGCCATTACTATGGTTAGTGTACTCTCCGAAAGGCGCCTCAACCGCCTTAACAACCCGGCCCTCAGCGTTGGCTTACCTGCCTTCCTCACCAAAGGCGCCGGCATGTTCTCCGGGCTTATGCTAAGCCAATATACTGCCGACATGCAGATCGTTGAACAGCGAATATTATCCATGCCTGCATCTATTCAAAGCATCCCGGCTGCCGCCGACCAGGAAGATTTTGTATCGATGGGTATGAATACCGCCCTTAAAAATTTCCAGATACTCGATAATGCGTATGGAGTATTAGGGATAGAGCTTATGGCCGCCGCCCAGGCTCTCGATTTCCGCGACTACCAATTTGGCAGAGGAACCACCCGCGCTAAAGAAGTCATTCGTCGCTACGTAGAGTTTCTCGATGTCGACCGCCCGCTTTATAATGATCACAATACCATGAAGAAACTGGTGGCCTCATGCGAAATTCTGAATGAAGTAGAATCCCTAATAGGAAGCCTGGGTTGATGAAAACAAAAAAGTTTTCCGTAAATTTGTGTGGAATATTCAATTTTACTTAATGGAAGACCCTACCTTTGAGAAAGAAAAGGAAAAGGTTTACATAGAAAGGCCTGACTTGCTTACTGCTCTATGTATTCTTACTTTTATTGGAAGTGGCACAGGCGCTTTTGTATATTGGACATATGGTCTGTTTTTCAATGAATTTCAAAAGCTCTTCGACGCTGGTACCCTAACTTTTCCCGGACTTGATATCATCATGTCGGGTGGCCCCAAGTATTTCATTACAGGGGCTATACTGTTTTCTGCTTCCCTGGCTGGAGCTATACTAATGTGGAGGTTGCGTGCAGCAGGTTTTCACCTTTATACTGCTGCCCAGGTTCTTCTCTCTCTTCTGCCGGTAGTGATGATAAAAGATTATCCCTTTCCGGTAGTTGACTTTGCCATTACTGCACTATTCATCCTTCTTTACAGATATCACTTGCGGTACATGCAGCTGTAAGTTAGCACGCTGCATTAAGTTCCATCTATCAGTTTCTCAACTATTATGTCATTCTAACCAAATTATTAACTACTTAGTTAAGAAATAAAAACTAAAAAAAAGTTAAAAATAGTTTATAAAATGCTTGCAAACCGATTGCAAATTGTATTAAATTGCACCCCATAACCAAAAAGATGAAAATGTGGAGACACATATTTATCTTTTTAAATATAATGTACAGAAAACCAGCCAACATAAACTTTCTGTAGTTCCTTCTTAAAAGTTAATCTAACCTTCATTACTAACCAAAATCTAACTGTTATGAGAAAAATTCCGTTCTTGCTTGCTTTCCTGGCCCTGCTGGGGTTGCAGGTAAATGCTCAAAGGCAGATTACTGGTACGGTAACCAATGCAGAAGATGGTTCCAGTATTCCCGGTGTTTCTGTTCTTGCTAAAGGCACACAAGTGGGTACAGTTACCGACCTCAACGGTAAGTATTCTCTGAATGTGCCTGCCAACGCTAAAGTACTTCAATTTTCATTTGTAGGCATGCAGACAGTGGAAGTTACCATTGGTAACCAAACTGTTATTGATGTTCAAATGAAACCTACAATGACAGCAATTGAAGGTGTTGTGGTGACTGCCTTAGGTATTTCCCGCGAAAAGAAATCGTTGGGTTACGCTGTACAGGACGTTAAAGGGGATGAACTTAACCAGTCCCGGCAGCCAAATATGATCAATGCCCTCTCGGGTAGGATCGCCGGTTTGCAGGTTACGAGCTCGTCGGGTAACCTTGGGGGTTCTTCTCGTGTTCTCATCCGTGGGGTAAACTCCATGACGGGTAACAATAACCCCTTATACGTAATCGATGGAGTTCCTATCGATAATAGTGACTTCAATACTACAAACACCGCTCGCGGTGCCGGTGGTTACGACTACGGTAACATGGCCCAGGACATCAACGGTGACGACATTGAATCGGTATCCGTACTGAAAGGGCCCTCGGCTGCAGCTCTTTATGGTGCTCGTGCTGCTAATGGTGTTATCCTCATCACTACGAAAAAAGGCAAACCTGGAAAGGCTAAAGGCATTGGGGTATCACTCAACTCCGGAGTCACCTTTGAAAATGTTGCCTATCTGCCCAAATATCAGAACCTTTACGGTGGTGGTACTGTTTTCGATGGCCCTGGCACAAAAGATGGATTCCTGGTTCAGGAAATAAACGGAATCGAATATTTGTTGCCCGACTATGCCACCGACGAAAGCTGGGGACCCAAATACGATCCCAATATTAAATATCTCCCCTACTGGAGCATTTATGACTGGGAAGCTCTTGGCAAACCCACCACCAATCCGGATGGAACCCCGTACAAGCTGGAAACCGTTCCCTGGGTGGCTCCTGAACACGATGTTAAAGATTTCTTTGAAACACAGGTTGGCTGGACCAATAACGTTGCACTTACCAGTGCAAACGAAAACGGAGCTTTCCGCTTATCTTATACCAATCTCACTTCCAATGGATACATGCCTAATTCCAAACTCAACCGCAATTCGTTGAACTTCAACGGAAACAGCAAGTTTGGGAAAAAACTGGAAGCTTTCACAAGCATTAATTACATCAAAACCTATGCATTGGGACGTCCGGCGACAGGTTATGATGACAACAACGTAATGCAGAAATTCAACCAGTGGGGTCAGCGTCAACTCGACATGGAGAAGATGAAAAACTATATGAATCCCGATGGTACCATGCGTACATGGAACCGCCGCGCTTGGGATGACCCCTTACCAAACTATTCTGACAACTATTACTGGACCCGTTACATGAACTATACTCAAGACTGGCGTGACCGCTACTATGGCAACGTAGGCCTCACCTACCAGATTCTTGATTGGTTAAAGGTTACAGGAAAATACAACCTTGATACTTACACCTTCCGCAACAAGGAAAGAGTGTCTATTGGTTCTCAGGCACTTCCCTACTATCTGGAAGACGTTCGCCAAGTTACAGAGACTAACGCCGAATTCCTCTTTGAAGCAGAAAAACGTTGGGAAGACTTCTCCGGTAAACTGACATTCGGTGGCAACCGTATGCATCGTCAGTATGAACTTAACGGTGGCGAAACCCAGGGCGGATTGGTAATCCCTAACTTCTACAGCCTGCTCAATTCATTGTCAAATCCCCTGGTTCACGACCAGACAACCGAAAAAGCCATTAACTCTCTCTATGGTAGCTTAAACCTCGGATATAAAGGCTTCCTGTTCCTCGATGCCACCTTGCGTAACGACTGGTCTTCTACCCTGCCCAAAAACAACTGGTCGTACCTCTATCCTTCAGCAACTCTTAGCTATGTAATCACAGAAATGCCATCTATGGATGGAAAAGCCAGTTGGCTGGATCTTGCAAAATTGAGACTCGGTATCGCAAAGGTCGGTAACGACACTGATCCTTATCGTCTCATCACCCTCTATGATAACTTCCAAAACTTTGGAAGCGACATCCGTTACTCTATGCCGAGTACATTGAACAACTCCGAACTGAAACCTGAAAGCACTCTGGGCTGGGAAGTTGGTACTGAACTCCGTTTCTTCAAGAATAGGGTTGGATTGGATGTAACCTACTATTACAAGAAGACCACCGATCAGATCTTTAATGTACCCATCTCTGCTGCATCAGGCTTTGTATCGGCAATGATCAATGCAGGTACTATTTCTAACCGTGGTATAGAGCTCCAGCTTTCACTGACTCCGGTAAAATATCGTGACTTCCAGTGGGATATGTTGGTCAACTTTGGTGCCAACAAGAACAAGGTGGAAGAACTGGCTGAAGGTGTGGAAAGCTTGCGCCTTGCCAATGGTCCTTTCAATATTTCTATCGAAGCACGTGTGGGTGAAGCCTATGGACAACTTGTGGGTACTGACTTCGTGTATGATGCTCAAGGAAACAAGGTGGTTGATAAAACCGGTCGTTATCTGAAAACAACCGCTGTTCAGTCTTTGGGTAGCGTTTTGCCCGACTGGAATGCAGGTATCACCAATACCTTCAAATACAAAGGATTTGATTTCAGCGCTCTCATCGACATTCAGCATGGAGGCAAATTATTTAGCACTACCTATATGTGGGGTATTTATAGCGGTATCTTAGAAGAAACTGCATTAACCAACGCCAATGGCAAAAATGTACGTGATGATGTAGCCGATGGTGGTGGTGTGCTGAATGATGGTGTTTATGGTCAATTAAATGCTGATGGCACTGTTACTTATATTGATAAAGACGGTAATGTAGTGGATAATCCGGTGAAAAACGAGACCTATATCTCGGCTATCCGCTGGGCAGCTGACCACTATTCTCGTCCGGCTGCACAGAACGTGTTTGATGCTTCTTACATCAAATTGCGTGAACTGCGACTGGGATACACCATTCCTGCAAAATATACTGGCCCCATCCAGAACCTCCGGATTTCTCTCTATGGTCGTAATCTGGCTATATGGGGTAGAGACTGCAAACACATCGATCCTGAAAACACCACCAGTGCTGGCAATATTCAGGGTATTGAAGGTGGACAGCTCCCCTCGCTGCGTTCGTTTGGTGTAAACCTGAGCTGCAATTTCTAATTATGGTCTAATCTTAAAATTTGAGAAGTATGAAAACAATACAAAAAATAGCCGTAGTATTCAGCTTATCGCTGGTAATTCTTGCAGGCTGCACCAAGGATTTTGAAGAAATCAATACAAATCCTAACGCACCCATTGATGTCCCGACTTACGCATTTATGACCAATGCCCAAAAACAACTTTGCGACAATATTTTCGACGCATGGTGGGGCGGCCGTCAAAGCATGCTTTGGGCACAATACTGGTCACAAAACAACTATACCGATGAAGACCGTTACAACATTCGTCAGAATGTAAACAACGGATATTGGAGAACTATTTACACCATTCTTTCCGACCTCAATGAAATCATTGAGCTCAACGAAAATCCCGACAAAGCCGGGTTAATGTCGGCCTATGGCGCAAATGTTAACCAAATTGCTTCAGCTCGCATTCTGCGTGCCTGGGCTTTCCAGCACCTGACCGACCTTTATGGTGATATTCCTTACTTCGATGCCTTGAAAGGTAAATCTGACCGCTTATTCCTGCCCAAATACGACAAGCAGCAGGATATTTACCCGGCTATTATCCAGGAGCTGACAGAAGCCGCTGCTCAGATTGATGTAAATAAACCCGGCTGGACACAAGGTGACGTTATCTATGGTGGCGACATGGCTAAATGGAAAAAATTTGCCAATAGCCTCAAGCTCCGTATGGCTCTTCGCATGAAAAAAGCTGATGCCGCAAAAGCCCAGCAATACATCGACGAAGCCCTTGCTGGTGGTGTATTCGAAAGCAATGCCGACAACGCTGCCTTCAAATACCTGACCTCACCTCCCAACACCGCTCCTATGTGGAATGCTTACTATGTTGACAACCGCACCGACTTTGCAGTCACTGCTCAATTTGTTGATCTCCTGAAAGGTATTCCCGTAGGTGGCGCTGCTAAGCCCAATCCTTTCGATGGAGTGGAAGACCCAAGGTTGCCTATCTTTGCTGCTCCGGTAAAGAACCCAACCATGCTCGGTGAAGGTATCCACGGAATGCCCTATGGTATGCCCGATGACATTACCAAGCAGATTGGTACTCAAGGTTCGAGCTGGCCAGGTGATGCCATCCTGGCTCCTGATTTCGCTACTGTACTGATGGATTATGCTGAAGTTGAATTTATGTTAAGCGAAATCAACAATTGGGACCAGACCCATTATATCAATGGTGTGAGAGCTTCTTGTGAATACTGGGGTTTGGATGCAGCTACCATTGACGCATTTATTGCTGCACTCCCGCCCGCAAATCAGGAAACCGTCCTCACCCAAAAGTACATTGCTCTCTATCCTCAGGGATATGAAGCTTGGAGCGAATACCGTCGTACCGGCTTCCCCAAAACCCTAGTACATCCGGGCGAAGTAACATGGATCGATCTGAGTGGAAATCCTGTTATTTTCGAGGCTTTAGGTGCTGAAGATATTCCCCGCCGACTCACCTATCCTCAGGAAGAACAAACCGTAAATGGTACCAACTACCAGGCCGCAAAAGCCCAGATGGGAGATGACACCTTTGAAACCCGCATGTGGTGGGATAAACAATAACTCCCTTTCAAAATAAAATGTAGAGGCTGTCTCAATAGGGGGCAGCCTCTCTTATTTTTAAATAATAATCATATTTATCCATCCCCTCTTTTGTAAAACTACCTTTCCTACCAGCCGTTTTTAGCAAATGCTTCTACCAACAATTTATCCTCAATTGTACAATTCTCTCCTGTGCGGCTCACCATAATCAGATATTCAATATTATGAGCCTTACCCTGCAAGGGAGCATATGTTAATTGGTTTAACTTAAAACCTTCTGTATTAAGCCAATATTCTACTTTTCTTAATACCTGCATATGTACTTTGACATCTTTTACGAGTCCTGATTTATTTAAGTATTGAGGACCGGCTTCAAATTGGGGTTTTACCAGCAATACAGCTAATCCCTCAGGATCTAAAAACCTGGTCAGATGCGGAATTATATGGTGTAGGGAAATAAAAGAAACATCGCATACTACAAAATCAACCCGTGGAACTCCTTTGGCTTCAGGATCGAACCCGCGAATATCTGTATTTTCGAGGCTGATAACTCGCGCGTTGTCCCTCAAAGATGCATGAAGTTGCGAAGTACCCACATCTACAGCCCAAACCTGAGCAGCACCATGCTTTAAGGCACAGTCGGTAAACCCTCCTGTAGATGCTCCTATATCGAGAACAATTTTGCCGGCTAAATCCAGTTGAAAGACATGGATGGCCTTTTCGAGCTTCAACCCTCCTCGACTAACATATGGGCATAACTCGGCAGTATTTATTTCCACAATATGCGGTGCCAATTCATCCACCTGAAAAGAAGGTTTTAGTTGTTGAATTCCATCCAGAGAAACCCATCCCTTACGTATAGCTTCTGCTGCCAATGTTCGCGAATTAAACCAATTACCTTTAACCAAATAAACATCCAAACGCATTGCAATAATTTTTAACAAATATAATGAATTTCAATTATTTGTAATTTATTGAATTGATTTATATAACAAATTTATTCTCCCCTCAGGCTCTTTTATTGTCCTGATTTCAATAAGTCGTAATTTTGCCACACTTCTCAAACGTTTGCATTGTCTATGAAAAAGGTGAACGAATCTTTGATTTACAACAATTGCCAATGGGCTATCCTATTCGTTATTAACTAATTATCAGATAACAACAAAAATTTTTTCACCAGAATCATTACAACTTAAAAGATAATAATCATGGCAACCTTTAATTCAACCGCAGTACACGAAGTCAGCTTTACCCAGGCTGATTACAATCACATGCTCAATCGCTTTGGTTTTCATGCTGAAACCCGTGAAATTATTGAAAAAGAAGACCTTCTTCCATTAGGCCTGATGCAGCGCCTTCACAGAGCTTACCCCAAATACTCTTCTTTCAAAGAAGATATCCCTTTTATGTTTAACGACAAGAAACAATACGTGGGGCTCAAGGGATTTCATGAAATAGTTGAAATCTTAAAGCAACACGGTTACGAAATAGGCCATATCGAAGAAAGGGAATTGTTTATTAAAGTTTACCGTTTCATGGCCACCCGCCATGTATTGAACATCATTGATTGGGAAAATTTCGCAACCGACAGTCTGTTTCAGTTAGTATTTCCTCAGCCAGGCATGCTGCGCAAAGAATTTGTCGATGCCTACTTTGCTGCTCAAAGCGACCAAGAAAAAGAGGCGCTTCTGGAATCTTACATACAGTCCACCCATCCTCACGACGGCAAGCAAAAGTTGAATAAACCTGTTTTCAGGAATGAAAACGGTGAATTGGAAATTATTGACGGTAGCCAACACAAATATCCTCAGTGCCAGCTGCTATTCGATGTTCAAACCCAGACCTGTTTTGCTTTTTGCACCTATTGCTTCCGCCATGCCCAAGTGAGGGGTGACGAAGACATGTTTTTGCAAAAAGATATAGCTCAGGTACATCGCTATCTGAGAATGCACAAAGAAGTAACAGATGTACTCATCACCGGTGGAGACGCAGGCTATCTCAGCGCCGAACGCTTCGAGGCTTACATTACTCCGATTATTGAAGATCCTTCGTTAAGCCACATCAAAACCATTCGACTGGGCACTCGCATTTTGAGTTATATGCCCGAAAAAATCCTGAGCCCGGAATACAACCCTATGCTTGAGCTTATCAAAAAATTGGTTGATAACGGAATTCAACTTGTGTTTATGTCGCATTTCAGCACTCCGCGCGAAATCATGAATCCTGTCACTGTTGCCGCCATTCGTCGCTTGCGCAAGGCTGGTGCTACGCTCAAAAGTCAAAGTCCCATCATGAACCACATCAGCTTGTTTATGGACGAAAACGGCAAAGTGGATATTGATCGCACGTCTCAAAATTGGATTGATCTGGGTAACTTACTGGCCATGCTTGGTGTCGGATTCCACTCAATTTATATAGCCAGGGCTACAGGCGAACACCACTATTTTACTGCTCCATTGGCTGAAATAAATAAGGTATTCCAGAAAATTTACCGTTCGCTTGCATCCATCAACCGCCCCTCACGCTACATAACTATGACCTCATCAGCGGGTAAAATCTCACTGTTGGGTGTAGTAGAAATTGATGGAGAAAAAGCTTTTGCCCTGAAAGTGAATGAAGGGCGCAACATGGAATGGATGGATAAAGTTTTCCTGGCTCAATACGACGAAAAGGAAACCGTATTAGCCAACCTGAAACCCTTCCATGCCCAAAAACATTTCTTCGAAGACGAACTTGCAGAAATAGAAAAGAAGCTGGAGGCAGCCCTTTACTATGGCGACCAGGATTAATGGTTGAACCTATTTTGCTAAGATTATGATTAACAAGATTGTGCCTTCGGCTGCAGAAGCCGTGAAAGATATCTTCGATGGGGCAGTAATCATGATTGGAGGCTTTGGCGAAGCCGGAAGCCCCATCGAACTCATCCATGCTCTTATCGATCACGGTGCCAAAGACCTGACTGTGGTGAGTAACAACACAGGAAATGGTCATGTGGGGCTTGCTGCTTTAATAGAGAATCGCCAGGTAAGAAAAATGATTTGTTCATTCCCCCGTACGGCTCAATCGGTAGTTTTCCCGGAACTATACAAAAAGGGGGAAATTGAACTGGAGCTGGTTCCGCAGGGAACACTGGCAGAGCGCATCAGGGCAGGTGGCGCCGGTATCCCCGCCTTTTATACCCCAACCTCAGTAGGTACGCCTCTACAAGAAGGGAAAGAAGTAAGGGAATTCAACGGAAGGCTATATGTAATGGAGTATGGATTAAGAGCCGACTTTGCTCTTGTGAAATGCAAAATGGCTGATAGGTACGGTAATCTGATTTACAATAAAACCGCCCGCAACTTCAATCCTGTCATGTGCATGGCAGCCCGTACGACTATTGCACAGGCTTCGCGTGTGGTGGAGCCAGGAGACATTGACCCGGAAATCGTAGTGACACCGGGAATTTTTGTTCACAAAGTAGTTGAAATCCCCAATCCATTAAGCGAGAATCAGTTGCTGAAAGAAAACAGGAGGTATCCATGGTAAATCTTCCCAAGGGCTGGAGCAACGAAGAAATTGCCCATAAAATTGCCGAAGACCTTCCCGATGGCGCTTATGTCAATTTGGGTATTGGCCTGCCTGAGCTGGTAGCCGGTCAGATTCCAGAGGGAAAAGAAATCATTTTTCATACTGAAAATGGCCTTTTAGGAGTTGGACCTCCACCTGCACCCGGGGAAGAAGACGATGAATTGATAAATGCAGGAAAAAAGCCGGTGACAGCCATACCCGGTTCATGTTTCTTCCATCATGCCGACAGTTTTGCCATGGTTAGGGGCGGACATATTGATTATTGCATACTGGGGGCATTCCAGGTATCAGAAAAAGGTGATTTGGCCAATTGGAGCACAGGCGAACCAGGCGCAATACCTGCCGTGGGAGGTGCCATGGACCTGGTTGCCGGAGTTCCCCATGTTTTTGTCATCTCTTCGCATACCACCAAAACTGGTGAACCCAAAATTGTAAAAGAATGTACCTACCCGCTTACAGGCCCCCGATGCGTCAACCGCATATATACCAATTTGGCAGTAATTGAAGTTACTGATAAAGGATTACAGGTAAGAGAAATGGCTGCCGGAGTGACCCCTGAATTATTGCAGGAGGTAACTGCTGCCCCTCTGTGTTTTTAGAAAAACAAATTACTTTAACCATGAATTCCGAAAAAAATCTCAATAAAGAACAAGCCCTTTATGAAAGGGCATTAAAAGTATTACCCGGTGGTATCAGCCGCAATGCCATTTTCCGCAAACCTCATCCTCATTATGTAGCATCGGCACAAGGTTGTTATGTAGAGGATCTCGATGGAAAAAAACGCATTGATTTTGTTAATAATATGGCCTCGCTCATCCATGGCCATGCCCACCCGGCCATTGTGGAGGCAGTCTCCGAGCAAATTCGCCGGGGAACGGCCTTTGCTTTGGGTACAGAAGCCGAAATAAGGCACGCCGAACTGCTTACCTCACGAGTACCCGGTTTTGAAAAAATACGTTTTGTGAATTCAGGCACCGAGGCCGTTATGACCATGATAAGGGTAGCTCGTGCCTACACAGGTAAATACAAAATTGCCAAAGCCGAAGGAGCATATCACGGCAGTTACGATTACGCTGAAATCAGTCAATATTCCAATCCTTCCAATTGGGGGTCGGTTGATCATCCGGCCAAAGTACCCCTGGTTATGAATACTCCCCCTGGAGTTCTCAACGATGTGGTGATTTTCCCCTTCAACGATATTGAGCGTAGTCTGGCCATCCTTGAAGAACATGCCGGAGAAATTGCCTGTGTGATTGTGGATCCTGTGCCACACCGTGTAGGACTCATGCGCGCTTCCGACGACTTCATCCGTGCCATTTACGATTGGACCCGCCGAAAGGGTGCATTGCTGGCCTTCGACGAAGTGATTTGCTTTAGGGTTGATTACGAAGGAGCACAAGCCGGATTTAGCGTAAAACCCGACATTACATCTTTGGGCAAGATTATTGGCGGGGGATTTCCCGTAGGTGCAGTTGCCGGCAAATCTGAAATTATGGACGTACTTAATCCGCTACGCTCACCCCTGCCATTCCCACTTTCGGGTACCTTCTCGGCCAATCCAGTAACTATGACCGCCGGACGGGTAGCCATGGAACTTTATGATAAAGAAACTGTAAAAAAACTTAATGCACTTACTGCTCAGGCACGCAAGCAACTCGTAGAAGCAGGCCAGTTAGCTGGAATACCTCTAAGCATTACGGGCGATGGTTCCATGTTTAAGTTACATTTCAGGGAGGTTCCTCCTTCAAACTATCGCGAAGCTTATGAGGATGATTCCATGAAAAAAATCGTCGCAACCTTCCTCGATTTCATGTACGATCAGGGAATCATTATGGTAAACAGTAATTCTTGCATGCTTTCTACCGTAATGACCCAAAAAGAAATAGACCTACTGGCAGAAGCTGCTCTAAAAGGCTTCAGGCATATTAAACCCATGCTCAACGTCTAATTATCGCAACATGTTAAAAGAAGTTTTCATCTGCGATGCTATTCGCACACCCATAGGTAAATACGCCGGCACTCTGTCGGTAATCAGGACTGATGACCTGGCTGCTATCCCCCTGAAAGCTCTCATAAAGCGTAATCCCGGCGTCAATTGGGATGAAGTTGATGATATTATTCTGGGCTGTGCCAATCAGGCGGGTGAGGATAACCGAAATGTAGCCCGCATGGCACTTTTATTGGCTGGATTTAGTCATACTATACCCGGAGTTACGGTCAACCGACTCTGCGGTTCAGGGATGGAAGCTGTCGGGCAGGGGATGCGTGCGATAATGACCGGCGACGCTCACCTGATAATTGCGGGAGGAGTAGAAAGCATGTCGAGGGCACCATTTGTAATGGGAAAAAGTGCCGAGCCTTTTGCTCGCGATGTACAGATTTATGATACAACTATTGGCTGGCGTTTTATCAATAAGCGCATGCAGGAATTGTATGGCACCGACTCGATGATCGAAACGGCCGAAAACCTGGCAGATATGTACCATATCAGCCGCGAAGACCAGGATTTATTTGCCTGGAGAAGTCAATCCAAAGCAGCCAAGGCAATAGAGGCGGGAGCTTTTGTAAGAGAGATTATTCCGGTAGAAATACCAAAACCCAAAGCAGAACCAATCCAGTTTCTGGTGGATGAACATCCCAGGCTCACCTCGGTTGAAAAATTAGCTACGCTGAAGCCGGTATCCAGGCCGGGTGGAACAGTAACCGCAGGAAACGCATCGGGTGTTAATGATGGTGCAGCAGCACTTTTGCTTGCATCAGCTGAAGCCGCAAAACGCTATAACCTGACACCTCTGGCTCGCATTATAGGAATCCAGGCTGCCGGTGTACCTCCGCGCATTATGGGAATTGGTCCTGTGCCTGCCACCAAGAAACTGTTAGCCAGGCTAAACCTCTCTCTGGCAGATATAGACATCATTGAGCTTAACGAAGCTTTTGCCGCTCAATCCCTGGCTTGCATCAGGGAGCTGGGACTAGCCGAC
>Ga0067045_1028615_pt1 | contig 30225 bp, 30 predicted proteins | sample TerdegcTABiofilm_FD_59184 | JGI IMG/M metagenome (GOLD analysis project Ga0067045, IMG submission 59184) | Combined Assembly of (Gp0054472, Gp0054536) Wastewater bioreactor microbial communities from Singapore -Terephthalate degrading...
GCAAAAAACCCTCTTCCTTTGGAGGAAGATACCGCAACCAATTATAGTGCGAAGCAATATAAAACACGAACGTAAACATTTCACTCCTGCGGAGTTCACTAATATTTCGCCCCTATGAGGCTACAAACATTCTACTCCTCCGGAGTTTGGAAAATATTTCCGGTGAGGGTAAAAAAATTATTTTCTCCGCCATAATTTGGGTTTATCTGCGCAATTAACGGGGGGAATACCCATGTTAATCTATTGTATCCGTGCCATCCGTGTGCCATTTAATAATTTTAATCTTTGAACCCTCAGACCTTGAATAGTATGGTTAAGCCGCATAGCGGCGACCTCTTTGTAGCTGCAGAAATGTTAATTCTGTTATTAAACTGCGTAGCAGCGATATGTTTGTAGTACCCTAACCTTCATTTAATTATAGCTGCGTAGCAGCGACATGTTTGTAGAAATATAGACGCCTCTCCTCCATAGCACCGGAACAGAAAGAATATTTATTCCCGTAATTTCAAAATCCGGCGTAATTAATGCACAAATCTCAATTGTTCTGAGAGGAGGTTAACACATCGCAGAACAACGATTTAGATAAAGTGACTCACAGTAAAGCAAAAGAACCATGGAGATTTATACTACACAACCACAGGAATTTATACTCATATTAGTACTCAAAGCTTTCAGAAAATTCGTAGCCCGTTTGATGATTTTTAATTTCTTTGTTAATTTTGATAACAACATTGAAATAAAGAGTAACAAAAGGTGTATAATAACACCCAATAAAGTAAATATTGTATAATTTTGGTAAATATATAACATGTTGTGCACTATTTAATGAAAATTAACCCTAAACAATATGGAAATTGATATTGGAAAATTGATTAATAATGTTTCAAAAGTTACCTTAAAAGGAGGCCTTTTTGCAAAGGCATGTACAGTTTTAATAATTGTCGCAGTGTCCTTATTTGGTATTTCATATTTTGCTAAAAACGTTTGGATAAGTGCTGCTGCAATTGGACTTATTTTTATCTTAACTTTTGTAATTTTATGGAGACTAATAAATTTTGCAAATAAAAATCCTCAAGCAGCATTACTTGAAGGGGCTGAGTTCTTAGTACATGAACAAATTCAGCTTGCTGCGAAAGGAATATCTAGTTTACCTGACAATATTAAACTTCTGACATATGAAAGTCCTTCACAAATTGGGAATTTAAGTCAAAAGGAAATTAATAAACCAGATGAAAATGTTGACACTAAAAAAGAGGAGGACAAGTAATGGCAACATTTTATCATATATATATAAAACCTAAAGAAGGAATATCTTTAGAAGATGTGGAAAAAAAAATGAACTTAGCACTGGACTGGTTTAGATACGATAGAAATTGCTATGTAGTTTATTCGACATCTGACACTGATAAGTGGTTAGAAAGATTAAAACCATTATTTTACCCCAAGGGCAGAGTATTTATAAGTGAGTTGAACATTCGAAATAGAAATGGATGGATGACAAAAGATTTTTGGGATTGGTTAAAAAAGAAAAGATAAACTGTGCACAACACGCGGTATAAAAAATGCCGGGACAGTAGGTTATTCAAGCGTTGTAGCCCGCTTCAACTTTAGTGTAACTTGAAAGGAAATCACCCGCAATCGGCACTTTTCATACTGCCAACCGTTATACTGCATAAAACAATGAGTAATTATGAAAAACATAAAACTATTTACCGTTTTATTTCTTGCCATGACACTTGTCAGGTGTCACGTACCGCTGACAAAAGACAATTGGCCAACTTTCAGAGGCAATACTCAACATACCGGCTACTATAGTGGAAATGCTCCACACAAGCTTTCAGAATTAACGTGGAAATTCAAAACGGGAGGCGCTGTATCCTCAAGTCCTGCAGTTGCTGACGGAATGGTTTTCTTAGGTAGCTTGGATAATTATCTGTATGCGGTGGATGTAAAAACCGGGCAGGAAAAGTGGAAATTCAAAACAGAAGATAGGGTATTCTCAAGTCCCGCGGTTGCTTACGGGATGGTTTTCTTTGGTAGCAGGGATAATTATCTGTATGCAGTGGATGTAAAAACTGGGCAGGAAAAGTGGAAATTCAAAACGGAAGGCTATGTAGAATCAAGTCCCGCAGTTGCTGACGGGATGGTTTTCTTTGGTAGCGGGGATGATTATCTGTATGCAGTGGATGTAAAAACCGGGCAGGAAAAGTGGAAATTCAAAACGGAAGACGCTGTATACTCAAGCCCCGCGGTTGCTGACGGGATGGTTTTCTTTGGTAGCGACGATAATTATCTGTATGCGGTGGATGTAAAAACCGGGCAGGAAAAGTGGAAATTCAAAACGGAAGACGCTGTAGTCTCAAGTCCCGCAGTTGCTGACGGGATGGTTTTCTTTGGTAGCTTGGATAATTATCTGTATGCGGTGGATGTAAAAACGGGGCAGGAAAAGTGGAAATTCAAAACGGAAGACGCTGTATTCTCAAGTCCCGCGTTTGCTTACGGGATGGTTTTCTTTGGTAGCTACGATAATTATCTGTATGCAGTGGATGTAAAAACCGGGCAGGAAAAGTGGAAATTCAAAACGGGAGCCTGGGTAGACTCAAGTCCCGCGGTTGCTGACGGGATGGTTTTCTTTGGTAGCGATGATTATTACCTGTATGCGGTGGATATAAAAACCAAGCAGGAAAAGTGGAAATTCAAAACGGAAGACGCTGTAGTCTCAAGTCCCGCGATTGCTGACGGGATGGTTTTCTTTGGTAGCTACGATAATTATCTGTATACGGTGAAATAAGATAACGCAGTATAACATTGGATAAGCGTAATGCGAATTGAGCAGTTAAAATTGAGTATTCATACTCCTTCCAAGAAACTTTGCGATAAGCAGCCAGTGAATTGCTCCAAAATCCGCACTACGCTTACACTAAACCGTTGGGCGCAAGCAAAATGAAACACTACAACGTAGATGAAACTATTTACAATAGATAAAAACGGGAAATTTGTTCAATACAAAGAACAAGATTTCAAGACTAATAACAAAGAGATTGATTTAGAAGTCTTACTTGAAAATAATCCGGAATATTTCTTTGAGCAGAGTAAGATTTTAATAATTGGTAGACAAGTGACTACTAATCTCAACACTTTTATTGATTTATTAGGGGTTGACAATCATGGAAATACCGTTGTGATTGAATTAAAGAGAGAGAAAACTCCACGAGAGACAATTGCGCAGTTGATTGAATATGCCTCTTTTGTGGATAATCTTGATTACGAGCAATTAAATGAGATTTTTCAAAATTACATGAATGAAGAAACAGAATTAGAAAACTATCATGAGGAGTATTTCGGCAATTCTGATGATTCAAGTACAATTTCGTGGAATAAATCATCCAAACTTGTGATTGTTGCACAAGAGATAACTCAGGAGATTAAACAAACAGCTTTGTATTTGAGAAAAAAGGGACTTGATTTATATTGCTTGGAATTCAAGTACTTCATTAATAGTGAAAATAGTCAGATGATTTCAAGTGATTTTGTAATCGGAGACGAAAGTTTTATAAGGAAAAAGGTTAATTCTGGCGCACAATTGCCAAAAACAAACAAAAAAATATTTCTAAGCGGATTAGATACTAATGGTAAAAAAGTTTTCCAAAGGATTTTTGATTTTGCGGATAAAGAAAAACTTCTGATTCGCTGGGGGGCAAAAGGTTTTTCACTAAATGTACAGAATAAATCAGAATTTATAGGATTGATTTTTGGCTATCCATTAAATTGTCCATACAATCAATCAATTATAACAGGATTTAGACAAATTGAGAAAAAAATAGCTGATTCTGATTCAATTGTAAAATTATTTAGTATTGGGATTGAGGAATTAAATCTTTTTACCATACAAGTTGGCTATTTAGGAAATAATGAACTTAAGTGGAAAATTGATTCTGTTGATAATCAAAAAATTGACCAATTGATAGAATTATTAAAAAAGATTGTAGATATGATAAGAGATAAAATTGCCAGTTCCTAACAAGTAATGTAAAACAATGGGGTTTAATAGGTTACATAAACAGGATACATCGCACATTGTTTTTGTGTCGGTTGGCAATGACGAAGCCCGCAATCCCCAACGTTTCATACACGCAACCGTTAGCGTCAATTTTAAATGAGAAAAACATGAAAAAAATTCTGCTTTTTTTAACAACTGCACAAATATTTACATGTGATTTAAATGGACAGAACTTATTCTTTATTGGAGAGAATAGTTACGCATGTACCGAGAAAATGACATTAAGATCAAACTCTGATAATTCTGATGACTTAGATATATTTCTTTCCAAGGATGGGAATGCAGGTCTTATTTTAGTTAGCGTAAAATCGCTTTTGGGTGCACAATTTGGCAATAGTATTATTATTTATCTTCATGACGGCAGTGTTATAAAAAGTACGGACAGGAGAACAATTGACTACATAGATAATAGAGCCAAAGCAGTGTACTATTTAACAAGTGATCAATTGGATAAATTAAGAAAAAGCAATATTCATACAGTAAGATATACTTTAGAAGCTAGATTGGATGATAATAACCGCCCAATAATGAAGTGGAATTTGTCAGCTACAAATAATGGGATTCCTACAAAAACAATAATTACAGAATTTTTAGAAGGTAAGGTAAAGGACACAATTGATAACCAGGTTAATTCAGATAGAACCAGTCAACAAATAATTGAAAAGGGAATGAACTATAACCTTGGTGGACGTCAGGTACAAGCTCTGCCTGTACCTACCTATGATTTTCAATCTGAAGGAATTGTGGTTGTGGAAGTATATGTTGACAGAGAGGGTAATGTAATAAAAGCTGATGCAGGTGTGAAAGGATCAACAACGCTTGATGAAAATCTCTTGAATGCTGCTAGAGAAGCTGCTCTTTCCGCAAAGTTCGAGCGTAATCTTACTGCACCATTAATTCAGAAAGGAACAATTACATATCACTTCATACTAAAGTAGATTTCAAAACATCTATCATATACACCAGTTTTTAAAAACAAACGCTAACAGGTCTGTAAATTCAATTGGCTTCTGTGCCGCGAAAACCTTGTAGCCACCACGATAGATTTATAAAGGCGGCACAGGCCGGCCCCGCTGACCGTCATATCAAACCCCTTTGCCGTCATCTTAAGTTGAAGGCAATTGAAAGATCAAATTCTATAAACTTAAAAACCTGGAAATCAGCTGAAGCCGACAGCAACTGAAATATCAAATGCAATAAACTCAAAAGGCCCGGGAATCAGATGCTGACAGATTTAAAGTAAAATGATAATATCAGGGTTTAAGCCCAATATTAATTTGAATTATATCCCAAAACTTCTTAACTTTATAACAATAATCACTGAGAATAGCAAATTTTTCGTTTGATGTTTTAATTCTGGTCTTAACGCATAAAAAATATTTGTTACATGAAAACAAGCAGATGTATAGCTAATTGTAATTGCAATTCCACCAGAAGGATGTTTATTAAAAAATCAACCATTCTCACTGCCGGTACACTTTTATTTAATCCTTTAAATATCCATTCCGGTGAAACTGCACCTGCCTTTCAATCTTTCAAAGGATTTGGTAAGGCTGCCAGCTACATACCGAAAATTAAAGCTGCTTTTGTAAGGCGAAAAGAAGAGTATGGAATGAGATGGCCGGGAGCTGTCTATGACGGTGAAGCAGCCAGAAGGAATTATACTGACTTGCTGAAAAAGACTTCTGAAGAACCCGGCCTCTCTCTTGACATCCGGTCAGCACCAATATACACACCTGAGGAAGCCGATCAGTGGCTGAATGAAGCAAAAGACAGCAAAGCCGATGGCCTGGTGGTATTACTCCTCGACCGTCAGGAGCATGCCTGGCCGACAGCTACGAAAGCTGCATCATCAGGTATTCCGGCAGTTATTTTTTCCCCTCTCGGAACTTCCTTCACTACCAATACGATAAACCTCGCAGAAAAGCCGGGTTGCGTGGTATATTCAACCAACGATTTCAGCCAGGTCCAGTATGGATTGAAGATGCTGAAAGCCGGAGCACGAATGAAACTCACAAGATGTGTTGTCATCATAGGTAAAGAAAGAAGAGAAACATTGTTGACTCCCGATACCGGAATAACACTTCAGTATGTTCCTGCAGATACTTTTATTAATATTTATAACAGTATTCCCGTGAACGCTGAAATTACAAAAATGGCCGATGACTACATAAAAAAGGCAAAGGCAATCAAGCTTGCCACGCGACAGGATGTTATCAACGGTATTAAAAGTTACCTGGTTGCAGGAAAAATCCTCGAAGATGAAAAGGCAGATGCAATCTCTATGGATTGCCTGGGTGCACCTGGTAATATAAATGTCAGCCTCCCCTGTATTTCATGGTCAAGAATGAACGATGAAGGGATTCCGGCAGCATGTGAAGCGGACACCGGAGCTATAGGAGCACATATTATTGTTCAGTATTTGTTTGACAGACCAGGATTTCAGCAGGATCCTGTGGCTGACACCTCAGATGATACACTGATCGGAGCGCACTGCTCATGTCCGACACGCCTTAACGGATTCAATAAACCGCCTGAACCATTTGAACTGACCCATCATCACGGCAATCGCGATGCAGTACCGAAAACTATCTGGAAACCGGGACAAAAAGTAACCATGCTTGATTTCATCCCGAATGAAAAACGGTCACAGCTGCTATTCTCCACAGGTTTAGTTGTTGATAACATGAGTGTTCCGCCGTCAGGCGGTTGTGTTGTCTCAGTCAAATATAAAATGGACAGTGAACAGGATGTGCTTTCATTTCCGGGATTTCATCAGCTTTTCTTCTATGGAGATTATAAAAAGGAACTGAAAGCCTTTTGCCAGTTGTTCAATTATGAAGCAAAAATAGCCTGACAAAAGAATCAAGCAACTACCAAGCCCTGGTGCGGAATACTCTAAAACATTGTGAAACACAATAAAAATGACTATAAGACAAATTACAATCCTGATTTTATTACCATTAACCTCGCCTGTTTCCGGACAAAAAGACAGGGTGATTTATTATTTTAAAAATACCAGACCAACATAATCTATAGACAATGCCTGCTATAAGGACCAGATAACCAGAAGGCAAAAAAACGAGTATATGCTAACTTCCTTTGTGAAAACTAAAGGCAGGTGGGAAAAGACCTCGGAATCTATCATTAAAAAGATATCAAACAATGCATTAATAATCATACCCGGTGATAAAAATCAAAATATTACTTTCAGGTACTATCATAAAACTGACAGCGGCTTTTTTATCACAGATTTTGAGAACTCAATAATCACCTGGCAAGGACAAAGCACTATCAAGAAGTAAAAAAAGATGGTTAATCAGAAAGTTTTCATTTTATCACTATTGTAAGATCAGAACTCTTTCCTCACCTGCCTGAAACACTATGAAGTCATACAAATAATCCTGACTTAAATTCATATTTGAAAATAATTCCTGATAATAAGAAAAGCTTTAAAAGGGAAAAACGCACTATTAAGACCAAATGATAACTTTTCAGGTTTAGTCCGGTTTATTTTTATACAATCTTTTATTTGGTGATCGGTACTTTTGAATTTTTTAATTTTTAATTTTAAAATGGAATTGTCTGCCATGATTGAAAAATGGCGACTGCTACTGGTGAACCGAAAATTTGATAAAGGGGAAAATTAAAGTTATATAAATCAAAATACAGAAAAAAGAAATAAAAAATGAAAAATGCTATCCTAAAACTTACTGCACCGGTGTTTGTAGTAATAATTTCAAGCTACCTGTATGGTTTCAGGAAAGAAAAAGTGACATCTCAACAGCCAGCGCACGGATATTATGTTGCCGCATATGTATGGCCTTCATGTCATGATGATCCGCTCGGAAGGTCGAAGCTATGGCCTGAAGGGATTGGTGAATGGGAAGTAATTAAAAAAGGGACTCCTCGTTTTGAAGGTCATTACCAGCCGCGTCAGCCCCTGTGGGGATATGAAATGGACAATGATCCTGAAGTAGTTGAAAAATGGATTGATGCAGCCACCAGCCATGGTGTGAATGTATTTGTTTATGACTGGTACTGGTATGAGGGCGGACCTTTTCTTGAAAGTGCTCTTAATGATGGATTTCTCAAAGCCAGAAACAATGAAAAGATGAAGTTTTACATCATGTGGGCAAACCATGATGTTAAATACAATTACTGGAATGTTCACCTGTATAAAGACAATAATGATATACTTTTCAATGCAAAGGTTGACTGGGATAACTTCAAAATTATTGTCGACAGGGTAATTAACAGGTATTTTAAACGTCCAAATTATTTCAAAATCAATGGTGAACCGGTATTTTCAATATTCAGTATAAATAAGCTTATTGAAAGTTTCGGGAACAGTGTTGAGGAAACAAGGAAAGCGCTTGATTATTTTCGTCAGGAAGTTAAGAAGGCAGGTTTTCCGGGTTTACATCTCCAGTGGAATCAGGGAGGAGGTTCGCTTATGACGGAAGAGGCAGCCAGAAGGTTTGCAGACAGGGTGAAAGCACTTGGTTTTAACAGTTTTGCTATGTATAATATGGGAGGTTTCAATGAAGATTATCTTGTTTACGGTGCGAATTCCCTGAAAATACGGGAGCAGTTGGATGCCATTCTTGATATTCCGGTTTTTCCGTGTGTTTCGATTGGATGGGATGATACGCCCCGCTTTCCCGGGAAGGGTATGAAGGATGTTGTGCATTATCATAATACGCCGCAAAGTTTTGGAGCATTATTGTCGGCGGCGAGGAAGTATGCCGACGCCCATCCTGATCAGCCGAAGCTTATAACCATAAATGCATGGAATGAGTGGGTTGAAGGGAGTTATCTTTTACCTGACATGCTTAACGGGTTTGGTTATCTGGAGGCTGTTAAAGAGGTATTTATAGATGGCAAGTATAACAGGTATTAATCACATATTCAGGGATTTTCGTAGCAATATTCAGTGGTAGTGCAATTAGTAATTCATTCAGGTTAAGGAGGCAGGGTGTGGTTTCGGAGTTGCATCAGGGTTAAAGGTATTGCTTATTTAGAAATTTTATTATTTGATATTTTTTATCATCTGATAAATTTTTCTATTTAATATTTTTTTTCAAATAAAATTTTTTATTGTTTAGATATTTTTATTATTTGATAATCTTTTTCGTTTGATAATTTTTTTCATTTGATAATTATTATCATTTAAAATATTTTATTACCTGATAAAATATAATATTTTGCAAAATTTTTTATTTAATATTTTTTTTCAAAAAATAAAAATTCTAAGAAAATCTTACTATATTTGTAACACAAAACCCTAAAATAACAATGCCATGCCCCATATTACTGCCCCAAAAATACTTATGGATCACGGACTTAAAGTCACACCACAGAGAACACTTCTGCTCGAAGCACTCATGAGCCTCGACGAACACCCTTCCTACGAAGTCATTATGAAATTTATGAGATTCAGATACCCCAATATCTCACTCGCAACAATCTACAACACCCTCAAACTGTTTAAAGAAAAAGGAATAATCAAACAAGTCACAGCCGGCAACGAAGAAATACGTTTCGACCCGGTTCAGAAAAAACACCACCATATCTATTACAGAGACACAGATAAACTGGAAGACTTCGAAGATAAAGAACTCGATAAAATACTTAAAAGCTATTTTTCAAAAAAACCCGTACCAGGCTTTAAAATAGAAGATATAACCATACAACTTACCGGACATTCCGAAACAACCAAAATACCGGAAAAAACAAAACAGAAATAAATTAATGAAACAAATAGCAGAACAATTACCAGGAAAAAATATTTTACAATATAAACATTTAATTAATGTCACAATAAATTGTTAAACAATAAAATACATGAACTATGGCAGAAATTGGAAGATCAATCGTAAAAATGGATGTTGACAAACTGATCAACCTCCTGAATAAAGCACTGGCCGATGAATGGCTCGCTTACTACCAGTACTGGATCGGTGCCAAAGTGGTCAAAGGCCCCATGAAAGACGCAGTTATAAGCGAACTTCAACTGCATGCTACTGAAGAACTGACACACGCCGACCTGCTGGCTACAAGAATCGTACAACTTGGCGGAACCCCGGTTCTGTCACCACAGGAATGGCTGAAAATTACCAACTGCGGCTATGATGCGCCGGAAGATCCGTTCGTGGAAATAATCCTCAACCAGAACATCAAAGGAGAACAATGCGCAATACGTACCTATAATGAACTCCTGGATATAACAAGAGAAACCGACCCTGTTACCTATAACATCATCCTTCAAATAATAACCGATGAGGTGGAACACGAGGAAGACCTCACAGCACTTAAAGAAGACCTCGAACTTATGCTTGGCAAACGTAAATAATTACTAACCTTCAAATTACAAAAACCATGTGCGAAGAATATACAGTATCGATGCCAAGAATTGGCGACAAAGCCCCTGAATTCAAAGCTGTAACCACTCAGGGCGAAATAAACTTCCCATCCGATTTCAAAGGAAGCTGGGTGATCTTCTTCAGTCACCCCGCCGACTTTACTCCTGTGTGCACCTCAGAATTCATGACCTTCGCCTCAATGGAGAAAAAATTCAACGAGGCTAACTGCAAACTACTTGGTCTATCAGTAGATGGCCTCTACAGCCACATTGCATGGCTGAGAACCATCAAGGAAAAAATCGAATATAAAGGAATGAAAAACGTGGAGGTAACCTTCCCCCTGATAGAAGATATCACAATGGAGATATCAAAAAAATATGGAATGATACAGCCCGGGGAAAGCTCCACTAAAGCAGTCAGGGCCGTCTTTTTCATTGACCCGAATGGCATCATCCGAACAATCATTTACTACCCGCTGAGTCTCGGTCGTAATTTCGAAGAATTATACCGTGTGCTCATAGGACTGCAAACAGCTGATGCCTTCTCGGTTGCACTGCCGGCCGACTGGCAACCGGGCGACGACGTGATAGTACCTCCAGCAGGCTCCTGCGGTGTAGCCAGAGAAAGAATGGAAGGCAAACAAGAAGATATCAAATGCTACGACTGGTTCTTCTGTACTAAAAAACTACCAAAAGAAACTGTTTTTAAAAAGCTTTTTAACAAGTAAATAAATACAGAATCTCTTGACCACATTTAAAGAACAGGCTGAAAAACCGCCTGTTCTTTTTTATTTACCACGCCATTACCATTTAAATGTTCCTTTTTTCAAATACCAAACCATTATTATTTTTGCCCTGCTCTGAACAATATTTTTAAACAAGTGTTAAGAAGAGATTATATCATGAAGTAAACTCATTAAAAATTAAAAAGTATGATCGAAATCTATTTTGAAGGCGGTAAAGTTGTAACCGCAAACGTCCATGGGCATACTATAAGAACAGACCAACCCATTGAAAGCGGAGGTAATAACAGCGCCCCTGCCCCTTTTGACCTTTTCCTGGCTTCCATAGGAACATGTGCAGGAATCTACATTAAATCATTTTGCGACAGAAGAGGTATACCCTCCGATGGAATAAAAATTATCCAGACAATGGAAGTTGACCCCGAAAAGAGACTGCCGTCCCTTTTTAAACTTGAAATAAAACTGCCTCCCGACTTCCCAGAAAAATATACGGAAGCCGTTATCAATGCCGCCGACCTCTGCCTTGTTAAAAAGACAATTAATAATCAGCCAAAATTTGAAATTACCGCCACAAAAAAATAATTCAATCCGAATCGCTCTGTAAAGAATATTTTATCGGGCAAGGAAGAACCTTTATTCAAAATATAAACTTCTGAACGTATTTGCATGCTCGTTTTATCATGATATATAATCATGACTAGTATTATATTTATGCCGGTTTTTAAAACTAGTATAAAATAACTTTATGGAGCATATTAAACAGGATAAGCTTAAACAGGTGTGGCTGAGAGCTTCAGTAGTCGGTAGTATCTGGGCTTCTTTTGAAATTATCCTTGGCAGTTTTCTTCATAACCTGAAGGTTCCGGTATCCGGAACCATTCTCTCATTTATTGGTGTATGGATACTTATTTCATTTCAACAAATATGGAAAGATAAAGGACTTATATGGAGGGCAGGCCTGATATGCGCACTTATGAAATCAATATCACCCAGCGCAATAATACTGGGCCCGATGATAGGTATCTTCACCGAATCTCTCATTATTGAACTCATTACCCGTATGTTAGGTCGTAATTTCATTGCATACATAATAGGGGGCGGACTGGCAGTGCTGAGTACACTGATGCAGAAAATCATTAACCTGATAATTCTTTATGGATTCGACCTCATCAAAATACTTGATAATCTCTACAGGTTTGCTGTAAAACAAATCGGAATGGAACAACTGAGTCCGGTATATCTTATTGTTGCCATTGCCGCTGTGTATCTGCTTGCCGGAATGGCAGGCGCAACGGGAGGTTTTATAACCGGAAAGAGGTATCTGAATTCAAAACATAATCGTGAAACAGAAGAAAAAATTAACCTTCAGCCAGAAAGTAAACTCTTTGTCAATAATTCGGAAGATAAATACTCTGCACCGCTTCTTTTCATCAATCTGATTGCCATTGCAGGTATACTCTTTCTGTTGAACTACAATCTGCTAATTCCCGCCGGAATAACCGCCGTAACCTATTCAACGTTCTGCATACTGACTTATAAAAACTCCCTGAAAAGACTTAAAAAACCGGGTTTCTGGATCAGCTTCCTGATTCTCACATTCTTTGCCACCTTTATCTGGAACTGGTTCTCCGACGGAGTCTTTTTTACAAAAGAAGGATTTCTTGTCGGACTGAAGATGAATGCACGCGCAGCAGTAATGATAATAGGTTTTGCTTCAATAAGTGCAGAACTGAAAAATCCTGTTATTAAATCAGTACTGTACAACAGAGGTTTCGCCTCCCTGTACCAGTCACTTAGCCTCTCATTCTCTGCCCTTCCCTACCTTGTCTCCACATTGATGACAGGAAATAATAATCGGAAAATCCCCGGAAGGAGATCAATGCAAGGTATACTGAACAGGGCAGATAATCTTTATAGTGTATTTGAGAATGAATATCGCAAAAAACCGGCTGTTGTGATTATTACCGGAGAAATACACGCAGGTAAAACAACATTTGCCCTTAACGTTATAAACTCACTGAGGGGAAAAAACATAAAAGTATGCGGGTTCCTTGCTATCGGCATTAACGAGAACAACGAGAGAAAGGGTTTCAAACTTATGGACCTTCAGACGGGTGAAGAAACCGAACTGTGTTCCACGTCAGAAATTCCGGAAAACTTTAAGGCAGGCCGTTACTACTTCCGCCGGCAGACAATTGAGAAAGGAATTAAAATACTCACAGATATACCGGACGGGTGCCAGTGTGTTATAATAGACGAAATAGGTCCTCTCGAGCTTGCCGGAGGCGGTTGGAGCCTGGCTATCGACGACCTGTGCAGAAAAAATATTTCACCCCAAATATGGGTGGTAAGAAAACCATTGGTCAAAAAAGTAATCCGTCGCTGGAATGCCGGAGAAGTTTACATTTTTGACATACAAACTGATAGTATCACAAGCGCTGCAGAAAAAATTGCAGAACTCGCCGGAAAATAATAACCTGTAAAGGGGCAGAATTATTTCTCTTCCCTGGTTTTACAGGTATTGATTCCAAACAGGGTGTAAAGTCCGCAGAATCCCGTTATTGAAGTAATAAGCAATATACCAGCAAAAACAAGTAATATGATCCCTGTCGTGCCGCTTATAACATTTGTCAGGTATAAAATAACAATTAGCAGGGCAATTATAAGCCTTATTATTCTGTCAGGTTTTCCGATATTCCTTTTCATAATCCTCTGATTTTTAATTTTATTTTAACAAAATGATTTTGACATTATAAACAATTCAAATTGCAATAAGTTCGAATTGATTACTTTTTGTATTTTTAAAAGTTTAAAATTTATTCTATGAGAACATTATGTCTGTCAGTTCTTTTTGTAGCAGCACTTCTTTTTCAGGGGTGCAGGAAAAGTTCCGAATACAATGAGGCAATAAATAAAGCAGAAACTTTGATAGAAGAGGGGCACTTTGAAAAAGCAGTGTTGATGATTGATTCGGTCAGAAATGCAACAAGAGATGAAAATATAAGCTGGAAAGCTGATTCATTACTGGAAATAATTAAAAGAATTAAGCACGATTTTTCAGTCCCGAAAACTGAAATCGACACTATTCTTCCCGTGCTGATAAAGGATTATTCCCCCTCCGACCGTGAAATCTGGGAGAAGAAAGGCTGGCTGGAATTCAGAATAATAGACGGAGAGAAGAAATACTTCAACCGGGCCGCAACAAATCTTGCCTTACTGAAAAATTTTTACCAGAACAGGGTATACCGTGATTCGCTGATTGCAGGGAATCCGCTTATTGTTTTCAGAAAAAATCACACTGCCGATATTATCAGACTCTCAAAGGATAGCTCCTCTCCCGTAATGCCTGTCCAGATAGAAGTCACATATACGATCACCGTCAAACCGGATGCGGTACCACCAGGTTCCACAATAAGATGCTGGATGCCTTATCCGAAGGAGAATAACCAGCGGCAGAAGGAAGTATACCTTCTCGGAATCTCAAATGAAAATTATTTTCTTCTGGCTCCCGATTCGGTTGTCCATAAGACAGTTTATATGGAGGAGAAAGCAAAGAGAGGCATCCCTACCGTATTTCAGATTGCCTTTTCATATTTTTCATATGGTCAGTATTTTGATCCTGAAAAAATTAACATCCTGCCATATAACAAAAACTCTGAACTCTATAAGAAATATACAAAAGAGCAACCGCCGCATATATGCTTTACCGAAAAAGTGAAACATCTGGCCGACAGTCTGGCCGGTAATGAAACAAATCCTCTGGAAATAGTAAAAAAATTTTACTACTGGTTTAATGAAAATATACCATGGGCAGGAGCGCTTGAATATTCAATAATACCAAACATTCCCGAATATACATTGAAGAACCGGAGGGGCGACTGTGGTATGCAGACTTTCCTTCTTATGTCAATGCTCCGTTATAAAGGCATCCCCGTTAAATGGCAAAGCGGTTGGATGCTGCCTCCTGAAGGAGAAAACCTTCACGACTGGTGCGAGGTATATTACGAAGGAACAGGGTGGGTGCCGCTTGATATTTCTTATAACCTCCAGTATTCAAACAATCAGAAACTTAAGGAATTCTACATTACTGGAATAGATTCTTACAGGCTGATAATAAACGACGATGTAGGTGGCAAACTTTACCCTGAGAAAAAATACCTTCGCAGCGAACCTTTTGATTTTCAGAGAGGCGAAGTCGAATGGGAAGGTGGTAACCTGTATTTCGATCAATGGGATTATGATATAAAGGTCAGGATAAAACAAATGCAGGGAACCAGACTGTGATGCAATTCCTGTCATTTGCAATTACTGGCATAAAGAAAAAAATAAAACCTATGAGGTTCCTCCTCATTATAATTATAATAACAGTATGGATGATATTGCCTGCGGGTTGCAGGTTCCCTGTAAGTATCAGGCTTGTTAACCAGATAGATTCAATCTCGAAGAAATGGGTGCCCGACAGCCGTGAAGGAGTGTTTGAAATTGAGCTTTACAGGAAAGGTCTGACTCTTGTCCTGAAGGGAGAAACTGACATTCCGGAAGCAAAAGCTGATATAATCAGCCTTCTGGAAAAAAGAAAAACAAAATTCACCGACAGCCTGAAAGTATTACCCGATACTTCAGAAATTAAAAATCAATGGGCGCTCGTATGCGTAAGCGTATGCAATATAAGGTCTGAACCGAATCATGGTGCCGAACTGATTTCTCAGGCACTTATGGGAACACCGGTTAAAATTCTTAAAAAGAAAAACAGCTGGTACTTCATTCAGATGCCCGACAGATACCTGGGCTGGACCGATAGCGAAGCATTGCATTTTTTAACTGTAAGTGAATTTCAAAACTGGAAATCATCGCCCCGGGTTATTTTCACAGACAAAACAGGGGAAATTTATTCAATTGATAACGAAAAAATTAAGATTGTATCGGATATTGTTGCAGGATGCATACTTGAAAAAACAGGTGAATATGCTGACTTTTTTACAGTAAAACTGCCCGACGGCAGAAAAGGCATGATAAACAAGCGAAATAGTGCCGACTTTGCTTCCTGGGCTGCGGAAACCAGGCCTGAACCGGAAAAACTTATAGAAACCGGACTGCTGCTGAACGGAATACCCTACCTGTGGGGAGGTACTTCAGTAAAAGGAATGGATTGCAGCGGATTTGTAAAAACGGTTTATTTCATGAACGGCCTGATTCTGGCAAGGGATGTTTCTTTACAGATTCGTCACGGTATTTTTACTCCAAACCCTGTTCCTGTTGACTCTCTGAAGAAAGGAGACCTTCTTTATTTCGGAACACTCCGAGAAGGAAAAATGAAAGCGACACATGTTGGTATGTATATTGGAAATACTGAATATATTCATTCATCAGGAATGGTGCGGATTAACAGTCTTGACTCAACCAGATTTAATTTCAGCAGTTACAGGTATTCAACTTTTCTGGGTGCAGGCAGGATTATCGGATCATTCCCTGCTGAAGGACTGCAGCTGATTGAAAATCATCTATGGTACTTTAACTAAATGTATAGTTTATGAAAATAAATAAAAGAGAGTTCCTGAAATATACGGGAATAATCGGAACCGGACTGATAACAGGAAAATCAATGACATCATGTACAGAGGGATCAGGTAAAAAGAAGATAACGGGCAACAAAAAACCCGGACTGATTTTGCGTTTTAAACCCTATACCCTGCAATTGAAGCATTCCTTCAATCTTGCCATAAGTTCGAGAACCACAACTCCTGCAATACTTACTGAAATTGAATGGGATGGAATTACCGGCTATGGTGAAGCATCAATGCCCCCTTACCTTGGTGAAAGTATCGAATCGGTATCAAAATTTCTGTCATCGCTGGATCTGCAACAATTTAAAAATCCACTCCTTATAGAAGACATTCTGGATTATGTCGAACATTCAGCTCCGGGTAACAGTGCAGCAAAAGCTTCGGTTGACATAGCTCTGCACGATCTGGCAGGGAAGATTCTTGACGAACCAATTTACACACTCCTGGGTCTGAACCCGGAGAAAGCCCCTGATACAAGTTTCACAATAGGCATCGACACTCCCGAGATTGTGAAACAGAAAGTTCTGGAAGCAGAACCTTATAAAATACTTAAGGTCAAACTCGGAGGAGGCAATGACAGGGAAATGATTGACACCGTAAGGGAAATGACCGGTAAACCATTATGTGTAGATATCAACCAGGGATGGAAAGATCGGAATTATGCCCTGGAAATGGCTCACTGGCTGAATGAGAAAGGTGTTGTTTTTCTCGAACAGCCGATGCCTAAAGAAATGGTTGATGATATTGCATGGCTGAAGGAAAAGAGTCCTATACCTGTAATAGGAGACGAGGCGATACAAAATTTAAGCGACCTGCTTAAATACAAAGATGTTTATTCGGGTGTTAATGTTAAATTGATGAAATGCGGCGGAATCAGGGCGGCTTACATAATGCTTAAAACCGCCCGCACTCTTGGTCTGAAAACAATGATCGGGTGCATGACGGAAACATCGTGCGCCGTAACTGCCGCCGCACACCTGTGCCCCCTCACATACTGGTGCGACCTGGACGGAAACCTTCTTATCAGCAACGACCCTTTCGAAGGTATAAAAATAGTCGAAGGGAAAGTTACCCTACCCAATGGAGCGGGAATTGGAATCAGGAAAATTTGAATATCTGACACTTATTAAACCCTGTGACTTAAGTCACCTACTATTTGATCAATTTGCTGTTTTTTTGCTAGTCTTTAAACATAGTACTTAATGGCAACAAAAAAAGGCTTTAATCTAAGGAGTTTTACAAGTTTTTCACTTGTTTTTTCCACTATTGTAATGTCGTGGTCGGGATTTATACTTTATGTGGCACCACCCGGACGAATTGCCAACTGGAGCGAATGGAAACTCATGCTGTTTACCAAGGCGGAGTGGCAGGCTCTTCACACTATTTTTTCCTACCTGTTTTTTATTCTGTTTATAATTCATCTGTTTTTCATTAACTGGAAAGCGTTTCTTACATATATCAGAAGTAAAGTTAGGGCAGGTTTGAACAGAAAATGGGAACTTGCGGCCGCTACAATTGTTTCTGTAATATTTTTTATCGGTACACTTAAGTCATGGGTGCCTTTCGGAACCGTTATGGCTTTCGGCGATAAGGTTAAGGAAAGCTGGGAAAAAAGTTATCAAAGCCCGCCAGTAGCACATTTGGAGGAATACACATTATCTAAAATCTCATCAGATTTTCAGGGAACTACAATAGAGGATATTATTAAAACACTCAACGACAGCAGTATAAAAGTAAAAGACCCGAATGTTACGCTTAAAGATATCGCTGCAGCAAACAATGTCTCTCCATCAAAAATTTATGACATTCTTACCTCAAAATATAAAGAAAGACAAACAATTAATGTTAATGAAGCTCCATCCGGTGTCGGTAAAATGACAATAAAATCAGTAGCTGAAAGGCTGGGCAAAAATCCCGAAGATCTGATAAAAATATTAAAAGAAAAGGGAATAGATGCTAATGAACAGACTACTATGAAAAGTGCAGCGGATCTACTTTCAGTTTCACCGCATGATGTTTACAGCCTGCTCACAGGCAAATAGAAAATCTTCCGCTTCAGGGGTAAGTACAGGACTCTGCTTCCACTCGGTATGACAGTCTTTGTAAACAATCCCGTCAGCAACAGAATCACTCTCCAGTAGTTCAAAAAGTTTATCTGCCACCAATGCAGGGCTTCGCATGAACGGAGCGGCAATTTTATAAAGAAACTGAAACCACTCCCGTTTCATCCTGAAAATACCTGAACGGAAAACACCGGGATTAAATTTAATCAGTCTGATATCTTTATCTCCGTGTTTCTTCTTTAAAAAATCGGCTGACAATAAAAGATAGTACTTCGATAACGCATACACAGTATAAGGTTCGTATGTGGTTTCATCAGGCATTTTAAAGTCAGGCTTAACAAGCCTGTAAATGGGAGATGTAACAATTGCAAGTTTAATGCGGTGCCCCGGTACCGGGGCAGAAAGAATCATATCATTAACAAGCAGATGTGCCAGAAAATTAACCTGAAAGGTATATTCAATACCGTCTTCAGAACGGCAAAACGAAACAGGACCAAGAACTCCCGCATTGTTTACTATTGTATCAAATCTGACCCCCTGCGTGATTAATTCTTTTATCACTCCTGTAGTCTGCCGCAGATCGGAAAAATCAACACGCAAAAAATGTATTTTCATTCCCTCAGGCAAACCACTCTTAAGGCTTCTTCCCGTAATCCAGACGTTATATTTGTTACTGCAACATATTTTTGCCAGCTCAAAACCCAAACCCGAAGTACCTCCCGTAATCAGAATATTTCCGCGATTCATATATGATTTTTAAAAACGATACAAACATAAAACAAAATGATTCTCATAATATCCTTAAATTATTGTTCAGTTTAAATTGATTACCCTGTGATATACTTCAGTTTATACCTTTCGGGTAATTACAGGCAATAACACATATATAAATGATGCAAAAATTCCAGGCCTGTTCATACTGGAATATTAATACCGGCAGGACCTGACACTTAATTCAGTTTCCCCCCGAAAAGAAATTTTTCCGGATTAACAGAGCATACCATCTTCTTTTGCAGTGAGTCAAGGTGCGGGGTTTTCATAAAATTAGTAATATATTCATTATACGAGCCGGACCAGAGAAGGTTGATGACAAAATCTGAGCCGAACAGAATCCGCGATGAGAGACCTGAGTTGATTACCCCGGAGAGAATTTTATAATCATCTGACTCATTAGTAATACAGGCAAAATCCAGATAAACGTTTTCAAATCTCTCTGCCAGAGAAATAATAGTATTCAGCCATTTTCCAGAGCGGTCGGCTCTGCTGCCCATATGGGCAAAGTTTATTCTCAGATTTCCGAATGACGGATAACTCAAAATTTTAATCCAGTTTTCAGGATCTGAAAGAATGGCAGAATCAGATGTAACTTTAAAGCCCCCGTCGCTGCAGTGTACTGTTACAGGCAATTTTTTTCTCACACACTCACTCAGAAGGAATTTAACTTTATCAAGCTCGGCCGGTTCATCCTCGGGCCATGGATTAAAGCCAAGCGGTGGGTAAAGTTTGATACCGGCAAAAATATAAGAGTAATACTCCGGATCCTCTTTCTCTTTCTTTCTGAAAATAAGATCCTCGAGGTTCACTTCCACATTTCCCAATCTGGCAAAGAGCTTTTTATAGCGATCATCAGGGGTGAGATCATTTTCATAACCGGAAAAGTACTTATCTATAAGTGCCTTAATCTCAAGAAGGTCATAATTGCGGGTATTTAAACCAAGAAACGGATAAATTTCAAAAAGCTTTTCCTCTTTTCCTGCAGATGTTTTTACAAGTTTGAGTTGTCCCTGTTTGACGGGATGGCTCACAATGTCGTAATTATAGTAGAATCGTATTGCTTTCATCACATCGGCCACCTGACCTGCGACAGGCTTTGCCGGGGGGAGGTCATAATAACACCCGCTGTTTTTGAGGTTTTTAAAACCAAAATCTATCAGCAGGGGGCATATTACCATCTTGCTGAAATTTAAACTTTTATCTTCAGGTGAAAATATTTTTTCCTTCCTGAGGTAATAATCGGCAAGAAGAAAATGATATTCTATACTGTTTTCCATAACAGCCAGGAGGTTCCTGAGCTTAACTGCATCATGTTCCAGGTAATCTTTTATTTTGCCGGCTATTTTCCCCGGGAAAAGGTTCACCGCTCCCAGGGGGACAAAGTTTAAAAGGAACGGCAGTTTCCGCACCACTTTTTTAACCGACTCACCGGTTATCATATCGTCGCGCAGAATGAAAGCAAGAAGGTTAGGGTGACTGAGGTCAAAAAGATGATAATGTATATCGTAAAATTTTTCAGGCATAAGCTGTTACAGAAGAATACCTGCTATACTCGCTGATATATATGAAGCCATTGTACCACAGAGCATTGCTTTGATTCCCAGCCGGGCAAGATCGGCTTTGCGTGTTGGGGCAAGGGCTCCGATACCTCCGATCTGTATTGCCACCGAACTGAAGTTGGCAAAACCGCAAAGTGCAAAACTGGCAATTGCAACTGATTTTGCACTCAGTGCGCCCTGTTTAATGAGGGGAGAGAGATCGGTGTAGGCTACAAACTCATTTATAACCATTTTGGTGCCCATCAGTGAACCTACCGTGAGAGATTCTGAAGGAGGTACCCCCATTACTATGGCAAACAGGGAGAATACAGCGCCAAAAATATCTTTAAGTCTCAGGTGGTTAACGTCAATTCCTATTGCATTGAGCGAAACGCCGAGCCATGCAAGAAACTGTCCGCAGTATCCGAGCAAAGCATCAATAAGTGCAATAAGAGCTATTACACCGATAAGCATAGCAATTACGTTGATTGATACTCTCATTCCGTCACTTGCCCCGTGCGCAATAGCATCCATGATGTTGGCATGTTCTTTTTTTACTTCAAGTTTAACAACGCCTTTGGTTTCTGACTCTTCAGTTTCGGGGTATACAATTTTTGATATTACAAGGGCGCCGGGGGCTGCCATCAGGCTGGCCGCAAGAAGATATGAAGCGGGTACTCCGAGTGATATGTAAACAGCCATTACTCCACCTGCGATACATGCCATGCTGCCGGTCATTGAAGCGAGCAGTTCTGACCTGGTCATGCCTGCAAGATAGGGCCTTATCATTATCTGAGCTTCAACCTGTCCTACAAATGCACTTGCCACATTCGACAGTGCCTCACTTCCGCTTACCCGCATAGCCCAGTGAACAAAACGGGCAAACAATGCAACAATCCTCTGCATAAGCCCCACATGATAGGCCATTGCAACGAGAACGCATACGAAAATTATGGTTGGCAGGAGAACAAACAAAAAAACGCCGCTGCGTACAACACCCTCAGGAAGAATAGAGGTGACCTTCGTCAGGTCTCCGAAAATAAAAACAGCTCCTTCCTGCGAAAAATCAAGCAGCTTGTTTATTGCAACCCCTATCCAGTAAAAAATTTTCTGTCCCAAAGGAACCTTCAGAATGAATACTGCAAGAACAAACTGAAGCAATAAGCCTGTAATGATAACCCTGAGATTGATTGCCTTACGGTTATTTGACCATAAATAAGCAAGTAACAGAATAATTACAATACCTGCAATTCCTGTAAATCGTGCCATAAAAATTATTACAGAGTTCTCCTCAAACCTACATAATTTTTAAACACATAAAACAAAAAAGATTAAAAAAGAAGAAAATTATCTGAAGACCGCAAATTGTCCGTTGCGGGGAAGCGCTCTGTATATCAGCCTTGCATCTTTTACCGGAACTTTTATTTTTATCCAGGGTTTATATTCAGGCGTCTTAAACTTTACCATGCATTTTAAAATGCCGGCAGATGTCCTTACTCTGTCGGCGAGATCAAACAGAAACTGATTTAATGATGCAAGGAAATTACCTTCTGTATATTGGTAAACATATAGCCGTATTCCTTCCTGAGTTTCAAGAATAAAATTTACATATTCAATTTTTGATGTGTCGGGCGGAGCATCAGGTTTATATTCGGTTGTGTCTTTTGGTGCAACTTTAAATACCACAGGTTCTTTGGGAATTGAGGAATAATCCTTGGTAATTGTAAATGGCCTGGAAAGCAACATTGTAACGGCATATTCGTCGGCTTTACGGAAGACTTTACTTATTCTTGAGGATAGAATTTTTGTTGTATAGACATTTACGCCGTTTATTTCAAGGGTAGCTGTGCTGTCGGGCAGATTCAGTGAAAGAGCTACTGAGTCGGACGATGCCATAGCAATTCTTGCGAGGTAAAAAGCTTTCTGCCGGTTAAGTGCCACGAAAGCTGAATCCGTAAATATCGAATCGTTCAGTCCGCCTTTTTCCGGTTTTTTGTATCCGTATTCACTGTTAATATGATTTATTTTATTCCCTGGGGCTGCAGATGAAAGTACAACATAATATATGGCAAACAACAAAATAAAAACTGAAGCTGCAATTAACAGGATTTTACCCGGTTTATTTATTTCAATATCGGTTTTTTCACTCATGTTCTTAATATTAAAATATATAGACTTTCGAGCCGATATTCAAAGTATTGAAAACAGCCTCAAGGTCTTCATCACCCAGTCTGATGCAACCGTGTGTGACCGGCATACCGAGAAATCTTTTATATAGAGTTCCATGAATCAGGTATCCGTTGCCAAGGCTCATTGCATAATCACCCAGGACTCCCCTTTCGTACCGTGATTCATCGTCTGGCGGCGGAACGGGCAGACCTTCCTCAATAAATGCCCAGTCGGGTTTTACCCAGAGAGGTTTAACCACTTTCGACTGTATCCAGTATTTGCCCTTCGGAGTTTTAAATACCCATTCCCTCGAACCTTCAGGTGTCACAAGCCGTGTATAACTTCCTGAACTGCAATATCCCTCCCTTATCAGTTTTCTGTTCTGGTAAAGATAAAACCTGTTATCGGTTGTATTGATAATAAGGTAGGAATATCCTGGTGTAAGTGAATGATATTTTGTATTAAGTCTCTGAACTTCATTTTTAAGTGCCGAAATCTGTTTTTTATATTCCCTGTTGTTTTTAAAGTTTGTGCCGGTGACAATTTTGGGTTTGAAATTACGGGTGCCGGAATCCTGTATAAGGGGTGTCAGGTAGAAAAAGAATGAAAAAAACAATATAACTGAAAGAATTACAGCAAAAACTTTTATGAAAACCAGAAGAGTTTTGATGACTTTTTCGGTAACCAGTATCCTGTAAACAGATTTAAAAAATCCGGTTATCAGCTGAACGAGCTCAGAATCAGCAAATCCACGCTCAATCATCTGGTTTTTATTATCTGCTTCTTCCATTACTTACTCACCATGTATTATTCATAATTTCATCAAGGCTTCTTAATGAACCCACTATCACAACCGGTGTTCCTATCTGGACAAGGGGATAGATTAAATCCATATTTTTATTTGTCAGGGCAATGCATCCGTCGGTCCAGTCAACGTTTTTTCCTCCCTCTCCGTGAATTTCAATTCCGTTTCCTATTTTTGCCGAAGGGGAGAGAGTTCCCGATGTTATTTCCCTTTTAAACCTTGCCACATCTTCATTATTCGGGTAGTCAAGGGAAAGAGCTTTATACCATGGCGTTGCCTTTCCCTGATATTTTTTCACGATTTTATAATTCCCCTCAGGTGTAGCTTTATCCCCCTTAATTCTTTTATCGCCTACCCAGTTTTTACCAAGTTCAGCATCGAATTCGTATTTAACTTTCCCGCCGTAATACAGATAGCATTTATGGGCAAACTTATCAATTACAATAAGATAAGATTTTCTTTTCCGTGATTCATTTACAGCTGTTTCGACCCATTTTTTCCAGGTATTCAGGGAAGAGAACCATGCTTTAATATCGTTGAGAGTGTTTTCGTAAACAGTGGTAAGAAGGTATTCGGCATCATTAAGTTTCTTATTTGCTTCAAACAGTTGTTTTTTTTCATAGGCAATTTCAGATTCTTTCAGCAGAAGTTTACCTTTTGAAAGGCGGGTTCTGGTTTTATCTTCAAGGGGATATCTGATAAAAAATTCATCTATTTTTCTTTCTATCTCTTTGAGTGAATTTATTTTCTGCTCCAGCCGGTATTCCAGGTCATTACTGTACTGAACTGAAAGCTGAGCTGCTTCTCTGGCCTTTTTATCTGCCAGAAGTGCATATTCCAGCACTTTATCATAATTTCTAACGAAGATAAACTTTTTATTTTCCCTTTTCCAGGCAGCCATTGCCGAATCAAATGCTATCCTTGCTTCGTAGTACAGTTTCCTGGAATATGTTGGAGCCTGCTTTGCCGTTGCTTCCGATAAGCTCATTATTGCTTTTTTCACTTTGTCGGCAGGAGGTTCAGGTGTTATTTTAACTGCAACAAAAACCATAAGTACCAGTATTGCTGCTGAAATCAGCAGTGCAACCATACTTCTTATAATTTTTCTGCTCATTTACCTGAATTTATAAAAATCCCCGGGTTAATTATTGTCTCCCGGGGATTTTCCTGCAAAATTAGTTAATTAATTTCTGAAATTAGATACGACCGCCCACTTTTTTGATAGCTTCTTTAAGTTCATTGTCAATTCTGTCGGCGGTTTCCTTGGCAGCCTTTAACTTGTTAAGGGCGTCCATATAGGCACCGCTGTCGTATTTACTCTGAGCCTCAGTAACTGCTGCGTTGACAGTTTCCAGTTCGGCTTTCATCTGTTCGAGAGCAGCTTTACCCTCTTTGCCTTTCGGAGCTCTCGGGAAAAGCTTGTTGATCTCATCAATAACAGCCTTAACATCTGCCATCAGAGTTTCGACTTCCTGCTTTACTTCTTCTTTCCTTTTAGCAGCATTTTCCTGAACGCTCTTTGCCATTGTTACAACAGCTTTCAGATCCTCAACTGCAGGACCATACTTTTTGAACAGCTTGGATTTCTGTGCTTCAATATAAGCATTTACAGCCCTCATTGAATCCTGAAGGGCAGCAAAATCGGCAGGAAGATAAACTTCTGCCTCAGCAGCTTTAGCGGCCTCTATGGCAGCATTAGCCTCGTCGATCTGAGCCTGTGGCAGCTTACCGCATGCTGACATAAGAGCAACCATTACGATGGCTGCAAAACCCATTAAAATCTTACTTTTCATCTTTCTGAACTTTTTACTTTTTGGTTAATTTAAATTTTTATTATCAGGATTTTCTGTTATGAAAAACCGGCACAAATATAATCATTATCTGTACAAAGACAAAAAATTTTAATATTTTTTTAATATAATTTTAATACTTTTTAAAGATGATTTTAATATTTTTTTAATTCGGATGATACCTCACTGTTTACTCAATTATCTCCAGGAGGCTTTTCAGATCTATATCCTTTATCGGGTTATTGCTTTGAACAAATGTTCCGGCGAGCTTTGACTTTTTTTCCTGGAGCCTGACTATCTTTTCCTCGATGCTTGAGCCTGAGATATATCTGAAGACAAAAACGTTTTTATCCTGCCCTATACGGTGAGCTCTGCTCAGCGCCTGCATCTCAGCAGCCGGGTTCCACCATGGATCCAGAATGAGAACATAATCGGCAGAAGTTAAATTCAGTCCTACTCCGCCTGCTTTGAGTGAAATAAGAAAAATCTTGTTTTCAGGGTCTCTCTGGAATTTTTCTATTACACTGCCCCTGTCGGTGGTTGAACCGGTTAGCAGGGAATATTTTATTTTCCTTTCGTTAAAATATTCTCCGTACAGCATAAGGTGCTTCACAAATGACGAAAAAACCAGTATCTTGTGATTTTCTGCAAGAATACTCTCAATATCCCTTTTCACTTCATCGAACTTTCCGGAGCCGCCTGTATAATCATCCAGAATCATTGCGGGATGGTTCGATATCTGCCTTAATCTTATCAACCCCTGAAGAACCAAAATGGTATTCTGCTCATGTCCCGGATTTTCCATACATTTAAGGATGGAATTTCTTACAGCCGACTTTTCCTTTTCGTATATTTCGGCCTGTTCTTCTGTCATGTCGCAGAACACTGTCTGTTCAGTCAACGGCGGCAACTCGGGCGCAACCATCTCTTTGGTGCGCCTCATTATAAACGGTTTGATTATTTTTCTGAGCTGATCTTCCTTTCTGTTGTCCTTCATTCTTTCCACCGGTCGGGCATATTCTCTTTTAAAAAATGCCAGCGTGCCAAGCAGGCCGGGGTTCACGAAACTAAGCTGTGTCCAGAGGTCTGAAAGTGAATTTTCAATCGGAGTACCGGTAAGCACCAGCCGGTAATCAGATTTCAGCATTGAAACAGCTCTGAAAATCATCGAAGAAGGGTTCTTAATCACCTGGCTCTCGTCAAGAATAACATAATTGAAATGAAACCGGGAAAAAATTTCAATATCCTGACGTAAAATATGATAACTTGTCAAAACGATATCATAATCTTTAAAATACGAAACATTTTTCCTTCTCTGATTTCCTCTGTAGGTAAAAAAACTCAAACCGGGAGTGAATTTTCTGATTTCGTTTTCCCAGTTATAGATCAGCGATGCCGGAACTACAATAAGGGAAGTCAGGCCTTCCGGCTCAGGGTCAAACAAGGTAAGCTGTGACCGGAGATGCATTCCCCCTGCACCGGTTTTATTCTCCTTGTTGTAAAGAAGTAGTGCCAGCGTCTGAACGGTCTTGCCAAGACCCATGTCATCGGCAAGACAACCTCCGAGATTTGCGGTCTGCAGCCATACCAGCCAGTTAAGACCTTCCAACTGGTATTTTCTTAATTCTGTTTTAATTCCGGCCGGAGGCCTGACTGTAGGAATCGAATCAGGAACAAGCAGTTTCTTAAGACCGGGGCTGATGGTTTTTCCTTTTTCCTCGAGAATCTCCTGAAGGATGGAAAAATGTTGCCTGTGAATTTTCAGAGTTTCATTTTTGACATTTCCAAACTCAAACAAATTTTTATATTGTGCAAACCACGCTTCAGGAAGAATAGCAATTGTGCCATCAGGCAGCAGATATTCCCTGTTACCTTCAAGAATATGCTTTCTTAATCGGACAAACGGAATTTCAAATGACCCTATTTTAACAATAGCCCGTATATCAAACCAGTCTTCAACTACCCGGTAATCAATTAACAGCTTAACAGGACCAAGAGTATAGTTTTTGCCGGTAATCTTTAAACTGATCCGGAACCCTGCGCCGGTAAGTTCATCATAGCAATTGTTTACCGCCTCTATTGTTGAATGAAGGTCTTTAATATAATCACCCGTGAGTGTATCTATTGTAAAATGTATTCCGTCATCCGAATAGAATCCCAGTCCGCCGAGTGTCTTAACACATTCATCTTCCCAGCTTAAATCACGGTAGTACTTTCTGAAAACAAATTCACCGTTCTTCTCCTCAAATTCAGTGAATGCAATCTCTCTTTCACCGGCATAAACAGTATTGTCTGAATAATTGAAACTCAAAACGAGCTGAGGGTTTCCCCTTAAACCGGTTTCAATACTTAAAACAGCCTCCTTTTTCGGTTCAGCTTCTGTAATTATAAATCCTCTGGCTTCTACCCTGAATTTATTCACTGCATTCCGTACAAATGTGGAGAAGTATTTCTTTTCCGAATTCTTTGGAATCACAATTGATTCTTTTGTCAGAAAGGGACTAAGCTTTGCACCATCAATATCAGAAACGAAAATGATTCTGTAATTATACCGGATAATACAGGGAGAATTGCAGATAATTTCAGTCTGGTATTTTCTCAAATCAAGGGATTCTCTGCCAATCTCCAGATGAAGGTTGTAGGTACTATGTTCTCTTCCCCGTTCGAATCTGAAAACAGGTCTGGCATTTTCCTGTTCAATAATAACACGATCTTCTTCGTGAAATGATTTTATGTCCGATTTCTGATAAAAAACCGGTATTGATTCATTTCTTGCAATTTCAAGGCTTTTGAAAATTCTCCTTTCTATATATGGCCGGATATGTTTCTCAATATATTCTTCCGTAACGTTATTAATGAACTCTTTAACATTTTTGTCCTTTGAAAAAAGTTTAAATATTTCTCTCTCGGAGTACTGATTAATAATGGCAACTATTTCCCTTTCTTCTGGAAGAAGATTAACAAGAGTATCCCTGGAAGGGAAGGGGAATAACACTTCCCTGATTTGGTAGTATCCTTTCTGTATGTTATTACAGAAAATATAAGGTATCAGCACCGTACCCCAGAGACGGTGCCGGGCAATGACAAGTGAAAACATCTGATCTCCCGATGGAGAATTTTCTTTCAACTTTTAATGAATTAAACAAATCTGCAATTTTACTAATGTTAATGATATTGTCAAAAAGTTTATGTGGAACTTATATCATTTTCCTCCCCGCCATCTCCTGAGAATGTTAACAAGAAAGAAAGTATCTCCTGTCTTTTTCGGCGGAAAGATTCCTTTGTTAACTTCCCTGATATCTTCGACTGTATAAAAGGCTTCAGGATTAAAAGTATTAATAAGTTCTATAGCCCTTGCGAGATCATTTCTATGCACAATTGTATATATCAGTTGAACCTTTTCACGGACTCCATGTCCTTCCACGCATGTCGCCCCTATATTATTCGCATTCAAAATATTTATGAGTTCGTATCCTCCCTGTGATACGATTACCCTTATTAACTGGCAGCCTACGGCAAGCTTCTCTTCAATCAGCATCCCGACAAAATTTCCGGTTGCAAAACCTGATGCATAGGCTATATAACATAAATAATTATTAAGATTCTGCATTATCCTGCTTATTGCAAGAATCCATATCAATACCTCGAAAAACCCAAGAAAAGGCGCAATATTCTTTTTGCCCTTGGATACATAAATTAACCTCATTGTTCCGATTGACACATCACATACCCTCGCAAAAAAAATGAGCAACGGCAAGATCAGATAATTGAACAAATCACTGTTAAAAAAAGACGTTTCCATAGCCTGTAAATATTTTCACAAAGATGTATTTAAATGAGAAAACAGGCAATGATAAAAGGAAGGTTTAGAGGATTTATTTTAATGAGGATTTTTCAGATAAAACCACATTAATGGCAGCTTCATTACGGAAAACATCATTACGGAAAATATAAAAAACAATCCGGCCACCACCTGATAGCCGGACTGCTTACAAGGATTAAAAATCAATAAACTATTTAACTGTTGCAATTGTTCCGGTTCTGACTACAATTCCTTTTCTCCATTCGTATTTCTTACCGTTCCCGTAATTAATCAGAACGTCAAATGTTCCGGGCATACATGGGAATTTTGCTGTTGCAGGCTCGACTGTAAGAAATTCGAGGGTTCTGTCTGGTTTTGCCGCTCCCTGCATTTTGTCGGCAGTACCTGACGGATACAGGTGAAGTTTTGTAACTTCCTTTGAAGTACCGGCGTACACAATTTCTCCGGCATTCATATTTATTGTCACCTTGTAATTAACATCCGCTTTCATTGTAAAATTCTCGAGCCATACTTTCTGGTTATAGCCGGGTAT
>Ga0067045_1003103_pt1 | contig 30159 bp, 31 predicted proteins | sample TerdegcTABiofilm_FD_59184 | JGI IMG/M metagenome (GOLD analysis project Ga0067045, IMG submission 59184) | Combined Assembly of (Gp0054472, Gp0054536) Wastewater bioreactor microbial communities from Singapore -Terephthalate degrading...
GGATTTGGAGGAGGCGGCTGGGGTTGGCGTAATCAGTATTATGCTACAGGGTTATATGGTTGGCAAAGAGCCTCATTTGTTTCTCCCGACCCGGAACAGGAGAAAAATGATTTAAAAAGCCAGGCAGATATGTTAAAGAATCAGCTTGAAGCCATCAATCGCCGCATCCATCAATTAGAAGAAAAAGACCAAAAACCAAAATCATAGAATTAGAAATATCGTCTTTACAAGATATTTTTATAATTTAAGATTAATTCTGTAGAGTTGAAAAATGAGCATCCGATTAAGTTGCTGTTTTTTTGGAAGATATGGTGCTGGAGGACGGGGATCTGGACGAGGTCGGGGGAAAAATCCCGCCAGTGAATCAAGACCCGGACCAGGTGGTTATTGTGTGTGTCCGAAATGTGGTCATCGAGAACAGCATGTAGTTGGTGAGCGTTGCATGGATAAAACTTGTCCATCTTGTGGTACCAGGTTGGTTCGTGAGTAATGCGATGAAAGTTGCATTGACTGTAACAGAGCCCTCACTGGATGCTAAGATTGATCCCCGTTTTGGTCGTAGTGCCTTTTTGTTGCTAATTGATACTGATAACGATCAATGGGAAGCATTTACAAATGAAAGTATAAACTCTCCTTCAGGTGCGGGGGTGAAGACTGCGCAATTTGTTGTGGACCACAAGGTTAAGGCAGTAATCAGTGGAGATTTTGGACCTAATGCATTGAGGGCATTACAATCTGCCTGTATTCTCTTGTATTTATATGGCAAATGTGTGACAGGTCGTGAGGCAATAGAAAAGTTTAAAGCCGGTCAATTACAACAAGTTAATTTGCTAGATGAAAGTGATTAGATTTTTACCCTGACAATGGCGCTATGATCATCGCTGTAGCCAGTGGCAAGGGAGGGACAGGGAAAACGACAATTGCTACAAGTCTTGCTTTAAGCTTGGCTTTAAATGGTTCACTTCCCATATTATTTCTAGATTGTGATGTAGAAGCTCCGAATGCGCACATCTTCTTAAAGCCCGAACTAGCTAAAAAAAATTCGGTCGATATTCTTATTCCAAGTGTTCTGGAGTCAAAATGTACTCTTTGTGCAAGGTGTAGTGAGGTTTGTCAGTTTAATGCGATTGCAGTGTTGGGTAAAAAAGTGGTTGTATTTCCACAGCTTTGTCATGGTTGTGGTAGTTGTATGCTCGTGTGTCCAGAACATGCGATTGAAGAGTTAGCCAACAATATTGGGGTCATTGAATGCGGTTTGACTGCTGAAGGGATCTTGTTTGTGCGTGGAATGCTCAATGAGGGAGAGCCGATGCCGGTTCCCATAATTAGGAGGTTGAAGAAGTTGATTTCCCCTCAAAAAAATCAAATCATTATCATTGATACCTCACCAGGGGCTTCCTGCCCGGTGGTCGCCACAGTGCAGGATGCAGATTTTCTTATACTGGTAACAGAGCCCACACCTTTCGGATTGCATGATTTGCGTGCGGCCGTGGAGATTAGCCGTGCGATGCAAATTCCAGCGGGGGTGGTTATCAATCGGGAAAATGGTGATTCTCTAGAATTGGAAGGATATTGTCATCACGAGAATTTACCGGTATTAATGCGTGTCCCTTATGCGAGGAAGATTGCAGAGGGCATTGCTCGTGGTCAGCCATTAATCAATATCATATCCGACTATCAAAATCAATTTATTTCGTTGTTTAACCAAATTGTGGCAGCACTGCAATTGAAAAATGAATAAATGGCATTAAAGAGTTGTTGAAGCAGTTAGTCATTCTCAGTGGAAAAGGAGGGACAGGTAAAACCAGCATTTGTGCAGCATTTGCGCATTTAGCACTGGTCGGTCGCAAGCCATTAAAAATTGTGTTAGTAGATGCAGATGTAGATGCTGCCAACTTGGAATTGGTTTTGGAGATTGAAAAACAAGAGAGCGAAAAATTTGCTGGAGGTGCTGTTGCTCAATGTAATGATGATCTATGTACTCGTTGCGGAACATGCGTGCTTGTTTGCCGATATGAAGCCATTTTAACAACTGATGACGGCCAAATAACCATCAATCCCTTTGCTTGTGAGGGATGTGCTGCTTGTGTGTATCAATGTCCTACCAGTGCTTTATCTATGCACCAAGATATAGTTGGCACTTCTTTCTTTTCTACAAGTAACCTCGGACCCTTATTTCATGCTGAGTTAAGACCTGGGCAAGAAAATTCTGGTAAGTTGGTGACATTGATCAAACAAAAAGCACGCTTGTATGCCATGGATCATGATTACTCTTTCATTTTGGTGGATGGACCGCCCGGTATTGGCTGCCCAGTGATATCTGCAGCAGCATTATCTGATTTAGCATTGGTGGTTACTGAGCCTACTATGGCTGGAATTCATGATTTTCAACGTGTGGTTAAAACCATTACGCATTTTCATATTCCAATTATTGCTGTCATTAATAAGTTTGATTTATTCCCCCAAGGTGTTGGAAAGATTTTGAAATTATGTCAAGAATTATCAATCAAAGTTGTCGGCAAGATACCTTTTGATTCAACCATCACCGAAGCAATGCGGGTAGGAAAGCCAGTCACATCTTACCAACCAACATCACCTTCCAGTAGTGCAATTAAAGAGGTTTGGCAAAAAATTATGAAACAGATTGGTGCTATTGAAGATGGCTGATTCACATTCACAGGCCATTCGAAAGGCTGTTTTGCAGCGACTTTCTGAGGTGATTGATCCTGAAACAGGCATGGATGTGATCCGCATGCGTTTAATCGAAGATTTGACTGTAAATGAATTGGGTTGTGTTTATTACACCTTTCACCCCTCCTCTCCAATTTGCCCTTTGGCTGTTCCTCTGGTTAATTCTATTTGGCATGCAATTGAAGGTGTCCAAGGTGTAGTTAGTCAGGAAATTAAAGTAACTGGTTTTATACTAGCTGATGAACTGACATATATAATGAACGACATGTTGGAAAAACAACACAATTCATTCGAAAATGGTGAAGGAAATAAAGAGCCATGAAATTTATTTTTGGACCAGTCGCTTCAAGAAGGTTGGGAACATCATTGGGGATAGATCCAATTCCGCTAAAAACCTGTAATTGGAATTGCGTCTATTGTCAGTTGGGACGTACTCAACCCTTGAAGAATCAACGAGTTGCTTTTATTTCAAAAAAAGAATTTCTAGGCGAAATTGAAAAAGTCTTATCTTTACCCAGCTCAAAAGAAATTGATTGGATTACCTTTGTCGGTTCAGGTGAACCCACGCTGAATAGTCTGCTGGGTTGGATGATTCGGCAGGTGAAAAAACTTACCACCATCCCGGTGGCTGTGATTACCAATGGGGCTCTGTTATATAAATCGCAGTTGCGCAAGGAGCTGATTCATGCAGATGCCGTTTTGCCCTCCCTGGATGCAGGGAATGCTTTTCTTTATAAAAAGATCAATCGACCCTGGCCTTCAATTACCTTTGAGCGTTATATTGCTGGTCTGAAATCTTTTAGAGAAGTTTACAGGGGTCGTTTGTTGATTGAGGTGATGTTAATTTGCGGGTTAAATGATGATGAGAAATCTTTAATTGAGATCTCCGATATATTAAAAGAAATTAATCCCGATCAGGTGCATATCAGCTGGCCTGTGCGCCCTCCAGCTGAGGTATGGGTTAAACCCCCTGAACGAGAAAGGATTTTGCTGGCAAAATCAATTTTTGGGGAAAAGTCATTATGCCTTTTTAGTATTGATGAACAAACCGAATTTATTAATGAAAATAGTCTGAATGAAACTATACTGGGAATAATTAAGCGGCACCCCATGCGTACAGCAGAATTGATTCAGGGGTTAAAGCACTGGTCTGAGGGAGAGGTTCTGGGTACTCTTATAAAAATGGAACAGGCGGGTCAATTAAAAAAAGTACATCGTGATAAAACTTGGTTTTGGAGTGTAAGCAAGACAATTTTTCCTTTTTAGAAAATGAATAATAGTGAGCTTGTAGAGTGTTATGATGTTAAAAATACCTTACGCATATTTAACAATCAATAAATATTTCAAAAGAAACACGATCAGTAGAATAAGGATAATATATGTTTACGATAACTTGCCTGGTTGATAATTGTGCTTTGCCTGGTTCTTCTTTATGGGGTGAGCATGGTGTCTCATTTCTCATCGANACTTTTGATGGAAAGGTTTTATTTGATTGCGGGCAGAGTGGTGATGTCCTGCTCCATAATGCTGCTCAGATGCAGAAATCACTAGAAGAAATTAATTTCCTCGTAATCAGCCATGCACACTATGACCACACTGGTGGATTGGAGAAATTGTGTTTGCATAGGAATAAACCCATACCTTTGATAGCGCATACTGATCTTTTCCGTCCCAGGTTTTCTAAACATGATGATGAATATCGGGCAATTGATTTTGATTTTCAAAATCCAAATATTCAGGGAAAAATTCTTTGGCAACTATCTAAACAACCAAGGGAAATACTCCCTGATATCTGGACCTCGGGTGAGATAACGACTCGTAGTGATTTTGAGGGGCGTAGCAAATACCATGTGATTCAGGAAAATGGGGTTTGGAAACCTGATCCTTATCTCGATGATATGTCGATAGTCATTAAAGGTGAAAATAGTTTGATGTTAATCTGTGGTTGTTGTCATGCAGGTTTATTGAATACGCTTACTGTAGTCAGGAATTTTTTTAATATGGATATTGCGATAATCCTTGGTGGGACGCATTTAATCACCGCAAATCCAGAGATGATTGAACTTGCGATCAATAAAATCAAAATGCTGAATACCAATCATGGTTTGCCTTTCCTGTATCTGAACCATTGTACGGGTGAATCTGCTTTACAAACTCTGAGGGCGAAACTGGGTGAATGTGTACATACATGCCCGGCAGGCACCATCATTGAATTCAAATAATCCCGGTTGTTATGAATTGGACAATTCAATGAAAATTCTTTATGACATCATTGCCACCTTGCCAAAAGGTGTTCAGGTGCGCTCAGTGTTGGTGGGTGCACACTGGACGGTAGTTTGCAGCCGTAACTGTGGGATGGCATCTACCATACTTGGTGAGTGTGCACATGGACATGATGAGGTCCGTGATGCGGGTAATTTGCTTGCTAAAAAGGCGCATGAATTGGCGGAATATGCTCATTCAGATAACCCATTGGAGGCAAGCATTGGGATGGCGGCAATTAATTCATTGCTAAGTGTTAAAGTTGAAGAAAACGAACAACGCAATGCCAGCGAAGTCTTAATGCAGTATGGCGAGAAGAAAAAGGTGGCTTTGATTGGTCATTTCCCCTTTATCCCAAAGCTAAGAGGAGTGGCTGAAACATTATGGGTGATCGAAATGCGTCCGGTGGAGGGAGAACATTCATTCGAAATCGCACATAAATTTATTCCACAGGCTGATTTGGTTGCTATAACCGGCAGTGCACTTATTAATCACACATTCGAGAAGCTATTAACACTCTGTAACCCTGATGCACAGATCATGGTGTTAGGACCCAGCACACCCTTGTCACCGATTTTATTTCAATATAATGTATCCATACTGTCGGGTTCTTTGGTAGTGGACGAAACTGCAGTATTAAATTCGGTTGGTCAAGGGGCAAATTTTCGACAGGTAAAAGGGGTAAGAATGGTTACGATATTCAGGCAGGGATCAATGTTGTCTTGATATGGGATTTTTTTAAAGAAATTATTATAAAAACAAGAAATGTATTGAGTGTTTCAGGGTAACGATTAGCAACCATGCTAGAAAGCCTAATGAGAATCCTATGATAAGTTTTTTTGATTTCAAATTTTTATACTAAAATAATGAGATGTTGATTCTGTATTCCTATGAGAACCATAAATAATTTTTGTTTAATGAGGTGTATTAACAGTGCCTAAAAGAAAACCCTCTTCTTTTGTAAACAAATTAGCCTCAAGTTCCAGCGCAGTATTGGATGGAGATGTATCGCCAGAATTGTTGGTGGGTTTAAAAGTGCGCGAAATCCGTACTCGTAAGGGTTTATCCTTACGTGAACTTGCTGTGCGAAGCAAATTAAACATAAACACATTGTGTATGTTGGAGAATGGTAAATCTTCACCGTCTTTAAGCACCTTGCATCAATTAGCCATCAGCCTGGAAGTTCCATTAAGTGCCTTCTTTGAACCAGAAAGCTCCTTTAAACAAATAGTTTTCACTTCCCAGCAGCAGCGGCCTGAGGTGCTCTTTGATCAAATGCGTTTGGAGGTATTGGGAAAAGGGGTCAAATACAATGTGATTCAACCATTCGTAGTCACATTGGCACCCCATAGCGATAGTGGCGATAACTTGATTGTTCATACGGGATTTGAACTTGTTTTTTGCTTATCTGGAACGGTGAATTACATGATTGACGGAAATGCGTATATATTAAAAGAAGGAGACAGCTTAGTGTTTGAGTCGCACCAGCCTCACAAATGGGAGAATTCCAGCGATGAACAGGCAAAGATGTTGTTAGTGTTATTTCCTTATGAACAGCGTGAGAATCTTGGGAGTTCTCACTTCCCATCTTTATCTACATGATGGAGAAAATAAATGAAAATTGCAGCAGTTACCGATGATGGAAAATGATCAGCCAACATTTTGGCTGGGCAGCACATTACCTGGTGTTGACAATTTAAAACAAAAAAATTGTGGAGCGTGAATTGCGTGATAAGTTGGGTCATAACCAAATTTTTGCACAGGAGAATCGCACTCACTCTCACGCAGAAGGTCAACATGGTATGGATTCAGCCTCACATAAGAAACACACCAGCATGGTCTCGGCCATTAGTGACTGCCAGATTTTGCTGTGTAGCGGAATAGGCATGGGGGCTTGTCAGAGCCTGAACCAACTGGGCATTCAACCAATAGTTACTGATATTCAGAATATCGAAGAAGCCTTCCATGCATACCCGGATAACCAACTTATTGATAAAATTTAGCGTTTGCATTAATTAGACGAATAAAAAAAATCGACACACCGTAATGAAATCAAAATTGTTATCTAGTTTATTAATATTAACGAGTCTGATGTTTTTATTCTTAACCTTTCAGACTGTGCATGCCGATGATGAAGAGTATCCAGTTACTATTTACTTTTTCTATGGTGAAGGTTGTCCGCATTGTGCCAAAGCCAAACCTTTTTTGGAAAGCTTGGTGAAGAAATACCCCGTTGTCACACTCAAGTCATATGAGGTGTATTTCAATGCGGAGAATAAAGAATTCTTCAACCAGATGGCTGCTCGCTACAATATTGATGTGTCAGGTGTGCCAACCATTTTCTTTGGTGATTATTACCTGGTGGGATACACAGATGATTATCAACCAATGATTGAAGAGGCGCTTGTTTTTTGCCTTCACAAGAATTGCCCGGATTATGGTGCGCAAATTCTTTCACAGCCTGTCAATCAGACACCCTTGCCATCTCAAGTTCCTGCTGAAACCCCTGGTGTTCAGGAAACCCCTCTATCTACGCCGGAGATTGAATCTTCTCCTTTTTCTCAATCCTCGCCTCAATTTACCAGTCCGCAAGTTCCTTATAAAATAAATATCCCATTTATGGGGGAGGTAGACCTTAGCCAGCAATCGTTATTGTTAAGTACAGTATTAATTTCAATTGTGGATGGATTTAATCCCTGTTCCTTGTGGGTGCTTTCCATGCTCTTGGTATTAACCGTTCATACCGGATCGCGCCGAAAAGTATTGTGGATCGGTTTTGTGTTTCTTACCATCACAGCAGGTGTTTATGCGTTATTCATTGGTGGATTATTCAGTGTGCTTAAGCTCACCAGTTATTTATCCTGGATTCGAATTGTTATGGCTTTAATTACCCTGTTCTTTGCAGCAATCAATATTAAGGATTACTTTTATTTTAAAGAAGGACCTTCACTGACCATCAGCCGCGAAAAGCAAAAGGGTGTCATTCAAAAGATGTTGGCTGTCATGGATGCCAGTCAATCTTTCTGGGCAATGACCGGTGCCACGATTATTCTGGGCGTTGGCGTTTCATTAGTGGAATTTTCCTGTACGTCGGGTTTCCCTATCGTCTGGACCAATTTACTTTCAACACGGCATGTAGCGACAACCACATTTCTGTTGCTTCTCCTAATTTATATGCTAATTTATCAATTGGATGAGATGGTGATTTTTCTTGCTTCCGTCTTCACTTTGAAAGCTAGCCGTCTGGAAGAAAAACAGGGTCGTATACTCAAATTAATTGGTGGTGCTTTGATGTTGTCTTTATCCCTGGTATTGTTGATTAACCCAGCCCTCATTAATGACTTGGGAAACACCCTTCTTGTTTTCTTGATCGCATTGGGTGTCGCGGGATTGGTTCTTCTCATTCACCAGTTGATCCTCCCTCGATTGAACCGCTAAACCATTCAATTTCCCAATTTTGTAGTTTTTTCCTATCTTATTGATACGAATAAGAGATTTAAATTTGGTTTATTAAGACCAATTTGATTTTATGAGGAAACAATGTATAATTGAGAATGAGAATCATTCTCAATAGATGGATAGAATTGGAAATATCTATGCCCATCACCGAGCCTGAATTGAAAATGACCCGTCAGCGACGTTTAATCCTGCGTATCCTGCAAAAATGTGAGAAGCATATGGATGCAGAAGAAATATTAAATCGCGCTCGCCAGCAGGATCCAAATATTAGCCTGGCAACGGTCTATCGTGCTGTGGCATTTCTCAAGGCGGCTGGGTTGATTTGCGAGCACAGTTTGGGTCAGGACCACAGCCATTATGAAGCGGTCACCGAAGAAGCTCACTATCATTTCACCTGTCTGGGTTGCGGAAAGGTGATGGAATTTTCAGACCCTCAAGTGGATGTAATTACCAGGCGTTTGATTACGAAACATGGCATAAGAGTAAATAATGTACATTTACTAATTGAGGGTTATTGCCGGCAGTGCCAGCACAAAAAGGAGTCTCATGCCTGATTTTGGAACCTTGCTGAATGTTGTTTTACTGAGCACGGTGGCCAGTCTGGGCACTGGCTTGGGTGGGCTGATCGCCATTATTCGCAGACCAGGCAGGCGCCTGTTTGGTCTACTCATGGGGATTACCGCGGGGGTGATGATCTCGCTGGCTTTTATGGAGCTGGTGAATGAGGCATGGCAGCTTAAAGGATTCTGGACAACCAGCATAGGGTTTGGTTTGGGTGCTGTGTGTATGTTCTTGTTGGATTTCTTAATTCCTCATATTCGTTTTGGTGAGTTAGAAGCGCGAGGGCAGGATGAGCGCTCAACGCCCTGTGATGAGGTTAGACCCCATCGTCGCTGGCGTAGGCATCGCCATGCTTTCTTTCGTTCTCATCACATCACCGACCAGCATTTATTTAATACCGGCATCCTACTTGCCCTTGGCATCTCGCTACACAATCTACCAGAGGGCATCGCCGTAGGCGCTGGGTATCTGCACCAACCGGTCTTTGGTTTGTTCATTGCTATGGCTATCATGCTGCACAATATCCCGGAAGGAGTTGCCACGGCGCTTCCTTTGTATCGTTGTGGGATCAATAAATGGGAAGCCGTTCGCACTGCGTTCCTCTCCGGTCTGGCGGAACCGATCGGGGCGTTGCTGGCTGCCCTCTTCCTCACCTCATTTCAGGATCTGATTCCCGCTGCTCTGGCGTTTGCTGGCGGTGTGATGGTTTTCATTACCCTGGATGAGCTCATCCCCACCGCGCGTGAATTCGGTCACCAGCACTACACCGCTTTTGGCATCATAGTGGGGACGATGTTTGTCTTTGTACTTTCTGGTGTGTTTGGATTGTGATTAAAGACTTTCACAAAATTAAGATGCCCCCAAGGGGACTCGAACCCCTGTTTCGGCCTTGAGAGGGCCGCGTCCTGAACCGCTAGACGATGGGGGCGGGGAGATGGCGAGATTGTAGCATGCCCAATCTACCTTGTCAAACTTTTCCCACCCTGCGCTCTTTCCATTGGGCTGTCTTGAAGATGTGGCTCCATAACGAATGAAAGGCTGTGAATGCAGCCACCAGGATGCTCAGGGGATATAAAAAGGCGTAAAAGATTGGGATTTTCATCCGCTGGTAACATATCCCTTGCTGCAGTATGGCTAATGCGATTGCTGCGAGCAGGGGGGCGAATGGAATGTTGGGAGATGATGCATTTGTTAAACGTAGCATCAGTACAATGATTGGCTCCAGGTATAGGGTCAGCAGATAGAGAAATACAAAGATGAAAAGTGCAATCTTGCGGTTAAAAACCGCGAACAGGTTCTTGCTGAATCCCTGCACAGCCTTGGTCAGGCTGGTATACATGCGGCAGCTGACCATATCGATGGCATCCGCAAAACACCATTTCATTTGATGCTGCAGGATGTTTCTGCCCAGCAGGAAGTCATCCAAAATCTGGCTCTTGATGGCGGCATGTCCCCCAATCTCTTCGTAAGCCTTTCGTTTGAATAGCATGAATTGACCAATGCTGGCTGATATTTTTTGAGACTTGATCTTGGCTGCTAGCTCTAATGGGAAGAAGGTCAGCAAACTCCAGTACATGAAGGGCACCAGCAACCCTTCACCCACTGATCCGATTTCCAATCGCACCATAGCGGTCAGCATGTCTGCCTCTTCTAAAAGAATTGCGGATACCGCCCGTTTGAGCGTCTCCGGGTTGTGTGTGGTATCGGCATCTGTAAACAAAATATATTCGCCCCGGCTTGCTTCAAAAAGCTGTTGGCATGCCCAATGTTTTCCCAGCCATCCATCTGGTAAAGGTTGACCTATCATGATCTTCAATGTTGGATATTTTTTTTGTAATTCTTTTGATATATCCAAAGTTCGGTCAGTGGAGTAGTCATCCAGCACGATAATTTCATAATTCGGATAATCCTGCAACAGTAGGGAGCGCAGACATCGCTCAATGTTTTTTTCCTCATTGCGTGCCGGAACCAATACTGATACTAAGGGGAACTCTTCACTCAAACGATAGTGTTTTATTTTTTTAATGGTGAGCAGGTTATAAATGGTAATGATTGAAACAACACATAAAAAAATTGCTAATGAGTAAAGATGGTTGATCCAAAAATTGAACATGGAGTTAACTTCTTCGTAATCTTATAGGCAGTTTTAGTTCTGGGTAATGTTTGTGAAATAGGATGGCCAAGTTGAGTGCACCAGTGATTAGCAGGTTGACATCAAAATGAAAAAAGGGGTAAATGATTAGGAGTCCCAGGAATGCGAAAATCGACGCCCAGGCAGAGGATTCTAGAAGCAGGTAGGAGATTGTACAGAATAACCCCAATAGCAATGGAGCCTGGTAGAGCGTTAATCCTGCCCATACTCCAAAGGTGGTGGTGATGGCTTTTCCGCCCTTGAAATTCAAAAAGGGCGAATAGGCATGCCCTGCGATGGGTGCGATAGCAATTGGTATCATCCATACATTGCTAAGTTGAAAACAGTTTTTAGCCAAAAAGACCGGAACCGCGCCTTTTAAAAAATCAAGGAGCAATGCCGGTACACCTGTCTTCCACCCCCCGGCTTTAAAGGCATTAGCCGCTCCTGGGTTTCCATCTCCATAAGTTCGTATGTCAGCATGTCTGATGAGATTTCCCAGCATAACCGAAAATGGGATGGAGCCCAATATAAACCCTAAAACAATCAAGCCGATGGCTGTAAGTACCATTTCTAGATGGATTCTATCAAAATTATTAAGAATTTGTAAAAAAACCATTGAAAGTTTGACTTATCATCTTGCATATGATAATATGATGATAGAGTGCAATTATTCATTTATTCAGCACTTTAACAATTAAAGAAGGAGTTTTCGATGAAAAAGGTTGTAATTATTTTTCGCATTATCGGATTTATTATTTTTGGAATTATCGGTTTTTACCTGTGGGATAGGTTTATAAATTTAATTAATCCAGCATTTAACATCTTGCCATACAAGCTTGCTGCATCGGCAGTGATGGGTGTGGTGGGTTTTTTATCCATGCCATATCTCACCCTGTTCCCTGTTCAACAGGTTCGTGCCTATTTAATCAAGGTTTCAGGGCAAACACTCTTGCTGGCATTAATTGGATTGATTATCGGCCTCTTCATCGCTGCTCTGGTGTCTTTCCCGATATCCTTTCTTCCTTCTCCGTTTTCAGATGTGTTGCCCTTTGTGGCTGTTCTGCTATTTGGATATTTAGGTGTGGCTATTGCCGTTTCACGCTCGCGTGACTTTGGTGATGTATTTTCGTTTATGCGTAAACCCAAACATACCAGCGGTGATGCAGCATCACGCTTTGCTCGTGATCATTCCATTCTGGTGGATACCAGTGTGATTATCGATGGGCGCATTGCTGATATTGCCAAAACTGGTTTTATTCCTGGTAATCTCATTCTGCCCCGATTTGTGCTTAATGAACTGCAGTATGTGGCAGATGCGCCTGAGAACTTACGTCGCCAGCGTGGTAGGCGCGGTATGGATGTGGTTTCACAGTTACAGAAAGACCGCAATATTTCTCTCACTGTCGCCGATTTAGATGTCGAAGGTGTTCGCGATGTGGATGAAAAGCTGGTCGTCCTGGCGCGGCAAATGCATGCGTCTATCCTTACCAATGACTTTAACCTTAACCGTATTGCAGAACTCCAAGGTGTACATGTTCTTAACATCAACGAGCTGGCGAATGCCGTAAAATCCATATTAATTCCCGGTGAGACCCTGCCGGTAAAGGTTATTCAGGAAGGCAAGGAATCCGGTCAGGGTGTGGGTTACTTGGATGATGGCACCATGGTGGTGGTGGAGGATGGGCGTAAATTGGTGGACCAGGAGATTGTGGTCACGGTGACCAAGGTTTTACAGACTGCTGCCGGGCGCATGATTTTTGCTAAACCGGGTGGGGAATTAGAGGATAAATAGCAGGGCGCTAATGGCAACCAGTCTTAAAGTCTACAATACACTGACTAGAAAAAAAGAATCATTTCAGACCATTGAACCGGGCAAAGTCCGCATGTATGTCTGCGGACCTACCGTGTATGCTAAGGCGCATGTGGGTCATGCCATGTCCTCCTTAGTATTTGATATCATCCGACGATTCCTGCAGTATGAGGGCTACCAGGTTAGGCATGTCATGAACTATACCGATGTAGATGACAAGATCATCCTGCGCGCTAATCAGCAGGGGGTGGATTCATTTCAACTGGCACAGCAGTTTATTGATGAATATGACGCTCATCTAAAGGCATTGAACATCTTACCCGCCACGGTTAATCCCCGCGCAACTACAGAAATGCAAAATATTATTCAATTGGTGAAAGAATTGGTGGATAAGGGTTATGCGTATGTGGCAGGGGGGGATGTCTATTTTCGTGTGCGTAAGATGGCAGAATATGGTAAGTTATCTGGTCGTAAGTTGGAGGAAATGCAGGCGGGTGCGCGTATCGAGGTGGATGAGCGTAAGGAAGACCCTATGGATTTTGCCTTATGGAAGGCAGCCAAACCCGGCGAACCTGCCTGGGATAGCCCGTGGGGCAAGGGGCGACCGGGCTGGCATATTGAGTGCTCTGCCATGAGTATGACCCATCTGGGCGAGCAGATTGATATCCATGGCGGAGGGAATGACCTCATTTTTCCTCACCATGAGAATGAGATTGCCCAATCCGAGGCAGCTACCGGCAAGCCCTTTACCCGTTATTGGATACATAATGGTATGGCTCAGTTCAGCGGCGAAAAGATGTCAAAATCGTTGGGCAATTTAATTACCATCGAGGAATTCCTTGCACAGCACGAAGCGGATGTCTTGCGCATGATGGTGCTGAATAGTTCGTACCGCAGCCCTTTGACATTTAATGATGAGGTCATCTCTCAGGCAGAGTCCGCCTTGGAGCGTTTGCGCTCAGGTATAAAGCCTGCCTTACCCGGTGCCGCTGGTGCATCTCAAGAAATGATTGATGCGCTGACAAGACAGGTGGAGAAATCAAAGGAAACCTTCCTCAATTGCATGCGCGATGATTTCAATACCGCCGGTGCCATGGCCGGGTTATTTGACCTTGTTCGCCTGATCAATGCCCTGCGTGACGAAGGTGCCGTCGATTCACAACTTCAACCTGCACAAGATACCTTGAGAGAGCTGGCGGGTGTCTTGGGTTTGCGTTTGGAAGTCGAGCGAGTGGCTCACCCCGCCATTTCATCCAAAGAAAAAATTATCGAAATAATCCAACTGATGAAATCGATGGCTTCCTATGAATCCTCTCAGGATTTCCGTATGTTGGTGAGTCAAATGGAAAAGTTAGATCTTGAAAAGGCTGATGTATTGGATTATGGCAATCTTTTAAAAGATGCCAGGGATATCTCCAGGCGTTTGAAGATTTATCCTGATTCAGATTCGATTCGCAATTTCCTTGAGCAGCTGGGTATGAGGGTTGAGGATGCCAGGGGTGGTTCTCAACTGTTTTGGAAATGAAAGAGTGGGTCTCAGGTCGCAATCCAACTCTTGAGCTCCTGCGTGCCCATCGTCGTCAAGTGTTCCGTTTATGGCTGGCTGAAGGAATTGTGAAAGATCAGCGCGTACAGGAAATCCTTCAACTTGCTCGTGATGCTGCAGTGTCTATTGATGTTGTTTCCCGCTCCCAGCTAGATAATGTTGCAGAAAATCATCAGGGAGTGGCTTTACAGGTCAGTGGGTACCCGTATGAGGATCTACATGCCATCTTGCGTTACAGCCAAAGTACTAAAGAGTTGCCATTTTTTTTGTTGCTTGACCAGATCCAGGACCCCCAAAATTTTGGCACCTTGATTCGCAGTGCTCGCGCCTTTGGTGTGCATGGCATCGTCATTCCGCCCAATCGAGCGGTGGGGGTAACTGCCAGCGTGGTGCACGCCTCCTCAGGAGCGTGTGAACATCTGCTGATTGCACAGGCAAATCTAGCCCAAGCGATAAAATTTTTTAAATCCAACAATATCTGGATTTTGGGTCTTGAGAGTAGCACTGAGCACCCTCCCATCAGTCAGGTGAATCTAAATTCTGCTATGGCAGTCGTGGTGGGCAGCGAAGGGAGCGGCTTACGCCCGTTGGTACGCAGATCCTGCGATTTTTTGGCTCACATTCCTATGGTCAGCGGTATGGAATCATTAAATGCCGCTGTCGCAGGTTCTATCGCATTATTCTTGATCTATCAATTGCGGATAAAAATTGGTGAAAATGCAGGCTGATAGATTTTAAATCAGCCAGACCCATAGCCCCCATAATAAGATCATCGCTATTCCAATCCCAAAGCGGGCAAAAAAAGCATGCCCGCACCCAATGGCCATCTCCTTGGCTGAGTGAATCGCTTTCCGCCAATCATTCAAACGTAGCATTTCCAGGGTAAAGAGTGCAATCAGAGCAGTGAGAATTCCTCCAAAAGGTGGGAAAGTCAGGCTGCCCCATACACCTGCCAAGATGGCCAGCAGGATTGCCCACCAGTGCGCGCCGCTTTTGAGTGCCCTTGCTCCCATTAGAATTTCATCCATCAGGCTTCCTAAAACCATCAATCCCGTAATGAGTATCATCAAAAATAGGCTGAGCCAGGTAAATCCTGTAGCAAATCCGTAAAACAACGCGGCTAACCAGATGATAACCAGCCCAGGGATGATTTGTGTGACTAGGCTGAATAGCCCAAATATCATCACTGAAAGCACCAGTACTTGCAGGATGCCCAGCAGTTGAGGATTAAATTGAGTTAAAGGTTTAATGAGAAAAACCGTATGCAGCAATTTTCCCTGACTTTGGCAGCCAGTGAGAATTAATATACATAGCCATCCAATCCGATGGATTTGAAGAATTGTCTGTTTAATGCTCAATGGATTTCTTTTATCTGATCCATCCAAGGTTGCAACACGTCCGGCACAAGGATGCTGCCATCTGCTTGTTGGTAATTTTCCATTACCGCAATGAGGGTTCGTGGTAGACCTAATCCAGAACCATTAAGTGTGTGTACGAATTCCTTGCGGCCTTTTTCATCCAAATATTTAATATTTGCTCGTCGTGCCTGAAAATCTCCAACGTTGGAAATAGAGGAGACTTCTAACCACTCACCGCAGCCGGGTGCCCAGACTTCCACATCGTACGCCTTCTTCCCGTTGAAGCCCAGGTCGCCAGTGCATTGCTGTACCACCCGGTGAGGTAATCCCAGTTCCACACAGGTCTGTTCCACATCATTTACCATCCTATCTAATTCGCTATTTGATTCCTCAGGTTTACAAAAAACATATAACTCCACTTTATCAAATTGATGCCCGCGCTTGAGACCCCTCACATCTCGTCCCGCGCTCATTTTTTCCCGGCGGAAACAGGGCGTGTAGGCAGTATATCGGATGGGCAGTCGTTCACCATCCAGCACATCTCCCATGTGAATCCCGGTTAGTGGCACCTCAGCTGTGGGGACCATCCACAGGTCCTCTTCGTGGTCCTTGTACAGGTTCTCTGCAAATTTCGGCAATTGACCTGAGGCAAATAGCGTTTCCCCTTTGACCATGAAGGGCAGGTACTGTTCTGTATATCCTTGTCGGATATGAAAATCAAGCATCCACGCGATTAAGGCTCGCTGCAGGCGTGCTCCCGCCCCTTGCAATACATAGAATCGCGAACCACTGATTTTTGCCCCCTGGTCAAAATTAAGTATGCCGAGTCGCGGACCCAGCTCCCAGTGTGGCAGGGGTTTGAAATCATATGTAGGGATTTTACCTGCTGTGCGTATGATGGGGTTATCCGCTTCACTTTTCCCCACTGGCACATCGGCATCTGGTATGTTGGGTATGCCCGATAATACCCTCTCCAATTTTTCGTCGACACCCCTTAGTTTCTCATCCAGCTTTGCAATCCGCTCCCCCAGTTGACGCATGGCATTGACTTTCTCCTCTCGCAATTGAGCGTCCTTAATCTGGCTGATTTCTTTGGAGACGATGTTGCGTTCCGCTTTAAGGTTTTCCACCTCCACCAATAGATGTCGCCGCTCTTGGTCGATTTGGATTATCTGATCCACATCACCTGTTTCTAGTTGGCGTTTCTTGAGTGCCTCTTTGACTAGTTGAGGTTGTTCCCGTATCAGTTTAATATCCAGCATCTTGTCTCTCCTGAAAAAAATCACCCCTCCTCCAGCAGGACGAGGGGTGGTCGTGGTGCCACCTGCATTCACTGAAAAAGTTTCAGTCTCATTCACGCTAACGGTGTTCCCGTCCCTCTTACGACAGAGTACCTGCCCCTGCAAGGGAAACTTGCCGCTTGGGCTGCCGGGTTGGAAAGCCGGGCTAGTTTTTTCTGATTTTTGTTTGCTATTATAACTTTGTAAGGTAGGTTGTCAAGCAAAAGTCATTATAATCGTACACGTTGACATATTCATCAATTAATTACTACAAATAATTATGGAAGAACAACAACTGATTCGAAATGCAAAAAATGGGGATTTGGATGCATTTAATGAATTAGTCCTTACCTACCAGGGACAGGCGTTCAACATTGCCTTGCGTATAATGGCTGATTCTGAATTAGCTGCAGACGTAACCCAGGATGCCTTCATTGCTGCTTATCAACATTTAAATTCATTGCGTGGCGATAGTTTTCGACCCTGGCTGTTTCGCATTCTCACCAACCGCTGTTATGATGAGCTCCGTCGCCAAAAACGTCGTCCCAGTCAATCGCTGCAAACTTCCAGCAGTGAGGAGGATCAGGCATTAGATGAACCCACTTATTTGCAAGATCCTCAAAATTCGTCAGAGGATCAACTGGCTGCAAAACAGTTGGAACAGGCGGTGCAGGATTGCCTGCAGCAACTGCCTCCAGAATTCCGTTCGGTGGTTATTTTGATTGATCTGCAGGGGTTGGATTATCAGGAGGCTTGCCAGGTAATCCGCTCTCCTTTAGGTACCCTGAAGAGCCGACTCGCCCGGGCAAGGGTCCGTCTGCAGGATTGCCTGCAGGGAGTCTGGGAACTTTTACCTGATAAGTATCGTCTCAAAATTGAGGGTAGTGGATGAGAAAAGTATTCAAACCCCGGGATGCTGAACTGCTCTCCAGCTACCTAGATGACCAGTTGGATTCCTATCAACGTTCTCAGCTGGAGGAGCGTTTACGCCAGGAGGAGGAATTACACAGGTTCTATGAAAATATGCGTAGAACTCGTCTGATGCTGCGACACCTGTCTCCTCATCCTGTACCAAGGGATTTTACAATTCAACGTCAAAGTGTTCGACCCACTGTGCGCGTCCCAACATTTCAGGCGGTCTTGCGTTTTTCTTCCGCACTTGCCGCATTGGCTTTCATTGTGCTAATGGCTGTTGATTTCCTGATAGTTTCTCGAGCAGTACCTCAATTGGAATTGGCTCAAGCTATAGTACCCCAGGCTGCCTTACATGATGAGAAGGCAATCTCTCCACCAATTATCACCTGGGGGAATCCGACCATAATGGGTGGTATCGGCGGTGGTGGCTCAGACCAACCTGGTTTGGTCACTAGGTATGAGATTCCCCGTGAACAGAAGGGGGAGGTGGGTGAGGAAATAATCTTGTCTGCTCCTCCGCCTGAATCATTGGCAAAGGTTATTCCACCATCACCACAGGAAGAGGCATTATCCGTCCCGCAACCTGAAGCAGAGAAGAAAATGGCACCCATCACTGGTTATGGACCTATACTGGGGGTACCATCTACTGAGCAGCGTGGTCAGATCGTCGCTCGATTCCCGGCTGTGCCTCTACCGCAAGCGGATTCACATGCATTAAACCTGCGTTGGATTGAGATCATACTTGGTTTAGTCGCTTTGCAGTCTGCAGTAATTTCATTTATTCTCGCCAGGAAAAATCATCCATCTTCATTGAATAAACCAAGATGATATAATTAGAACAACCTTTCGGTTTAATATTGTGGCCAGACGGTTGAAAAAATCAAAGACTTCTCGTCATTATATTCTGGAAAAATCCCCACGAGTCTCTAGGAAGCAATCCTCCTCCAGAAGGCGTAAGGTTTCAACTTTACCTCCAATTTCTCCAGAACGTAAGATGGATATTCTGGGCGTCTTTATTGTTCTCTTTGGCCTTTTACTTTTGGTAGGGATGGTTTCAGAGGAAGAGGCTGGCTTATTTGTTTTTCTCAACCAGCTAACTCGTCAGATTGCTGGTTTTGGCGCGTTGCTAGTCCCAATACTTTTAATCATTGTGGGTATTTGGCTTGTCTTGCGTAACGAAACGCGGTTTCCTGCGATTTCCACTGGGCGATTATTGGGGGTCATCCTATTAGTTATTAATCTGTTCACTTGGACGCATTGGTTTTCCGGTGGAGGTTGGGACTTGGCTCGTGAGGGTAATGGTGGTGGTTATCTAGGGGCTGTCTTTGAACGCCTCTTAGTAGCATTGCTGGGTGATTGGGGTAGTTTTGTCGTATTACTTGCCTGGCTGTTGTTGGCCTTGGCGCTAACCTTCGATGTATCTATACCGGATTTATTACGTAATTTGACTCGTACTGCTGAAAGGACTAGAGATTTGGCTCGTGAGGGGGCTAGCAAATTGTCTGCCAAAAAGTCCTTACCATCGCCTGGCGATTCTGGGAGCGTAACACCAGGTGTTTTGCCTATGGAAGAGTTTGAAACATTAAAGCGTGACAGATCTGGCTCGATTCATACTGGGAGTGTGCCTTCACCTTCAGTATCCAAGCAGCCTGTGGGTGTTCAGGTGGTTTCAACAGAACAGGAAAAAGGTCCAACAACTGTTCTCGGTATTCGAAAATCAACCTCACAGGTGCACATGAAACCACCTGAGATTAATAAAATACTCAATCCTGTGAAGCCACCCCTGAGACAAAGTCAAAAGGATCAGGAACGTACTCGCATCATTGAGGAAACCTTGGCATTGCTGAACGCACCGGCTCGTGTGGTGAGTATCCAGCATGGACCTACTTTTACACAATTTTGTGTGGAACCCGGTTATCTCGAAACGCGCAAAGGCCGCCTGAAGGTGCGCGTCAGTCAGATTAATGCCTGTCAGGGTGATTTGGCTCTGGCTCTTTCTGCCCGCAGTGTGCGTGTCGAAGCACCTATCCCCGGCCGTCCCTATATCGGTATTGAAGTACCCAATGAGCAAGTTGAAATGGTCAATTTGCGGGAAGGGTTGGAAAATCGTGAATTTCAGAAAGGACATTCCCGACTCCGTTTTGTGGTGGGAAAGGATGTCGCCGGAAAATCGGTTACCGCCGATTTGACCAGCATGCCTCATTTATTAATTGCTGGCTCTACCGGCTCAGGCAAGTCAGTTTGCCTGAATTCCATTTTGGCTTGCTACCTGTTGCAGTATTCACCTGAGGAATTACGTCTGGTTCTGGTGGATCCGAAACATGTGGAATTGACTAATTTTAATGGCATACCCCATTTACTCACTCCCGTGGTGGTGGATGCCCATAAAGTGCCTGCAGTCATGCACTGGTTAATCCGTGAAATGGATAGCCGTCTACATAAGTTCAAGGAGGTTGGGGTGCGTAACCTTGAAGAGTACAATGCCACACAACCAACCAAACTGCCTTTTATTATTCTGGCTATTGATGAACTGGCGGATATGATGATGATCGCACCAAGAGAAACAGAGGAAGCATTAAACCGTTTGGCGCAAATGTCGCGTGCAACAGGTATTCATTTGATAATTGCCACACAGCGCCCCTCGGTGGATGTGCTTACCGGGAATATTAAAGCCAACTTCCCGGCTCGCATCACCTTTGCCATGGTGGCTGGGGTGGATAGCCGTGTTGCTATTGATCAAAGTGGTGCGGACCGTTTGGTCGGGCGTGGTGATATGCTCTTTCAAACTCCAGAACTGGGTCAGCCTATGCGTCTGCAGGGTGTTTATGTTTCCAATGAGGAAATTGATCGATTGGTGCAGTATTGGCAGCAGGCGGGCGAATACTATAAACACCAGGAGCCTGATTCTACTGAGCAGTTGGAAACTATCTCTGCCTCTGCTTTCCAACAGCCCATCCCACCACTGTTCGACCCATACCCTGAGTCGGGTGAGGATCAATTAATTCAAAAAGCCATTGGGGTGGTTCGGCGTGAAGAAAAAGCTTCTATTTCACTATTGCAGCGCAAATTGGGTATCGGCTATATGCGTGCGGCGCGCTTAATTGAACGCTTGGAAGAGATGGGGATCATCGGCAAACCTTCTTCAACTTTAGGTGTACGTCCGGTGTTGGATTTTGGAGATGACGATTCCAATAAATAAAAAAAGAGACTGGCATCCCATCACCAGTCTCTTTGATTTTTAAGTTGTTTATAATCCCGCTGCTGCTCTAAGCAAATCTGCTCGGTCAGTGCGCTCCCAGGTCAAATCCAAATCATCGCGCCCAAAATGCCCATAGGCTGCTACTTTTTGGTAAATTGGTCGGCGTAATTCAAGGTCGCGAATGATGGCACCAGGCCGCAGGTCAAAATGTTCCGAAACCAGCTGGCTGATCTTCTGGTCCGGAATTTTCCCGGTGTTGAAGGTTTCCACGTTCACACTGACCGGGTTTGCCATCCCAATGGCATACGCCACCTGTATCTCACAACGGTCCGCCAGCCCGGCAGCTACGATGTTCTTCGCTACCCACCGTGCCGCATAAGAAGCTGACCGATCCACCTTTGTGGGATCTTTGCCGCTGAAACAACCACCGCCATGGCGTCCCATACCACCGTAAGTATCCACAATAATCTTTCGCCCGGTCATCCCCGAATCACCCATTGGTCCACCGGTGACAAATTGACCGGTGGGATTGATGTGGAATTTTGTCTTTTCATCCAGCATGCCTTCGGGAATCTCTGCCTTGATTACCTCTTCGATTACCTCTTCTTCAATTTGTGAATGAGGGATATTGGGGCTGTGTTGTGTGCTGATGACCACTGTGTCTACCCGTGCTGGTACTCCTTTGTGATATTCTACGGTTACCTGGCTCTTTCCATCCGGTCGTAGCCAAGGTAGGCCGTTGTTTTTCCGCACAATGCTCAATCGCCGGGTAAGATTGTGTGCCAGGTAGATGGGCATGGGCATGAGCACTTTCGTTTCATTGCAGGCATAGCCAAACATCATTCCCTGGTCGCCGGCACCGATAGTCTCAACTTCCTCATCACTCATTTGTCCACTTTTTGCCTCTGCACATTTATCCACCCCCAAGGCAATATCCCCGGATTGTTTGCATAATGCCACTAGAACACCACAAGTATGACCATCAAACCCTTTATCTGTATGATCATAACCAATATCCAGTACCACTTTACGGACTAATTCATCATAGTTGATTACTGCCTGTGTGGTAATCTCGCCCATCAATATCACGAAACCGGTTTTGGTTGCGGTTTCACAGGCTACCCGTGAGCGAGGATCCTGTTTCAGACAGGCATCTAGGACAGCGTCGCTGACTTGGTCGCAGAGTTTGTCGGGATGACCTTCAGTGACGGACTCCGATGTGAACAAAAATTTTTCTGACTCCATAAACGTTGACATAAATTATGTAACCTCCAAATAAAAATGAAATTGCCCCATCCGGAGTGAGGGGCAATTGCCAGTTTCTATCAAGCATTTCCTCTCATCTTCCAGAAAAACCATCTGTCGGAATTGGCACCTTCGTTTCAGCGCAGCTCCTGCGCTGTGCGGGTTGCCGAGGCTTCATCGGGCCGATCCCTCCGCCTCTCTGGATAAGAGCGCCTCCAGGGGCTATTAAATTGTGGCACAATTATAAATCACCCTGGAAAAAATTGTCAACAAATTTCGATGGGTATTTTATGTGTATGAGATCGATTGTGATTTGATACATATCAAAACGACCTGCTTATATAATCAAGCCGATGATTCGCCAGCAAATTGGTGGCGTTACACATGCTCATAATTGGTGTTCTTAATAATAAGCAAATTGAGTTTACATGGGAATCCAAATTCTGTTTTTATTGAGTTTCTCATATTTAATCGGCTCCATTCCGACAGCTTTGCTTGTCTCTAGAAAGGTATCGGGCGAAGATATTCGCTTTCTTGGAGATGGTAACATGGGTGCCCGCAATACCTCGCGCATGCTTGGTTGGAAGGCAGGTTTGCTGGTGGGATGTGTAGATTGTTTTAAAGGAGTGGTGGTGATTCTCCTCGCTCATTTATTCCAGGTTTCTATCCATCTGAAATTACGTATGGGTATATGTGCAATTGTTGGTCATGATTTCCCAATTTTCGCCGGTTTTAGGGGTGGTCAGGGGATGGCAACCATGATTGGCACCTTTGCTGTTCTCTTCTTTCGTGAAACGATGATTGGATTGATCATCTTTGGTTTAGTTTTCCTACTCACTCATAATTTTGACCTCAGCGCCGGGGTTGGTTTGGCATATTTGGTTTATCAACTGGTTAGAAAAAACTACCCATCAATATTGGTCATGTATGTGATTGTGATGTTAATCACTATCCCAATTAAGAAGGTATGGGATATGCACCATCGCTTAGGTCAGGAACAAGCAGGATTGCCCAATTATTGATGACTATTCTTCTTCTCGTTTAATTTCAAACCGGTCAAAATCGTGAACAATAGTTGTGTGAGGGAATATCTCAATCGCTTCTTTTTCCACATCTTTCTCACGGTAGCGTCGTGAGATATGGGTAAGATAGAGATGTTTAACCTTGGCTCTCAGTGCTAGTTCTGCTACTTCCTTGACTGTAAGATGAGAGAACTGCCGTGCCATTTCCTTTTCCTCTTCCAGGTAAGTACCCTCTATCACCAATCCATCTGCGTTCTGGCATACTTCAGTGAGATCCTCAGTCTGACCGGCGTCCCCAACCATTACCAGACGTGTGCCAGGTTGGAATTCACCTAGCACCATTTCAGGAGTGATCTGGCGTCCATCTGCCAGTGTCACGGATTTACCTTCTACTAGGTCGCGTCGTAACGGACCTTGAGGCACACTTAACTCTTCCGCTTTATCAGCCAGGAACGGTCGTCGTCCCTTTTCTTCAAAGGCAAACCCATAACAATCTGGGCCTCGATGTACAACCGGGAAGGCAGAGATGGAGAAATCGTGCTGCTCGATAAAAACTCCCCCTTGTATAGGGACGAGTTGAATAGGGAAGGGTGGGGTTACTCCGCGGATGACTACTTTAAAGAGTAAATCACTAATCCGTTCTAGGGCAGATTGCCCCGCATAGATTTCCAGTTGGTCAATCGCCTCCCAGCGCAGATAAGTCGAAACCAGTCCACCGATACCCAGGATATGGTCTAAATGACCATGGGTGATTAATAGACGATTTAATTTTTTAAATCCCAGTCCTGAGTACATAATCTGTCGCTGGGTGCCTTCCCCGCAATCCACCAGGAAGCGGTGCTCATTGTATTTCACTACCTGGGAGGGGAGGCCACGGTGCACGGAAGGGGCTGAGGCGGAAGTGCCTAAAAAGATCAGTTCAAACAATGGATATCCTCAATGTCAAAGGTTTCTAATTTTACTCTATCCAAAGCAATCAGTGATTTATTCATTTTACGTGCTCATTCAATAAGTAAGTTATTAAAACTTTGGCATTCTTCTTGCAATAAATGTATTAATGTCAATGAGTTAATTTAATCTGCAATGATGTAAAATATCGCATGTAAGGAGTGGTTAATGGAAACCATCATAGTGCCTATCGAAAAACCCGAAAATGTCAATATCATTTTGGGCCAATCTCATTTTATTAAAACCGTGGAGGATCTGCATGAGATTCTGTTTTCAGCAGTGCCCGGCATTAAGTTTGGTCTGGCTTTCTGTGAATCCTCAGGCAAATGTCTGGTGCGCTGGTCTGGCACGGATGAGGAGATGATCGCATTGGCGTGCAAGAATGCCCTCAGTTTAGGCGCTGGGCATAGCTTCATTATCTGTTTAGCTGAGGGGTTTTTCCCCATCAATGTGCTCAATTTGGTAAAAAATTGCCCCGAGGTCTGTCATATCTTTTGTGCCACCGCTAATCCCGTGCAGGTGGTGATGGCTGAAACCGAGCAAGGGCGTGCTATTTTGGGTGTGGTGGATGGTGAAAAACCTCGTGGAATAGAAGGCGAAGAAGATATCGCCTGGCGCAAGGAATTTTTACGTAAGATTGGATATAAGCAGTAGGAATTCATGAAGTTCAGTCATAAGGAGAAAAAATGAATAAAAAAGTCGCTCTATGTTTTATCATGCTCGTTCTTATCTTGGCTGGCTGTGACCAGCTAGAAGCTCTAAAAGACGCATATACACAAACCAGGGTGGTTCAGCTTCTCACCCAGATGCCGACCTCATCACCCAAGGCTATGGAAGAAACTCCCGAAATCCAGCCCACACAGACTCTGCAGGAAACAGTCGAAGTTACTGAGGAAGTCACCCCTACCGAAACTGCCACTGAACCGGTAGTGGAGCAGACCTTAACCCCAGAAGTAACTGTGGAGGAAACTCCGGCTGCCACTACCACCCCGGAACCTACACCCACAGCCACCCCCAAATCAACTGACCCCGCTGTGTACTTGGGTGAGCCCAAATGGGTGGATTCCTTCGATGAAAACAAGGGTTGGGCGGTGGATAAAGATTTATTCACCAGTGTGGCTATTAGTGGTGGAGCAATGCGCCTGCAGGTACTTAGTGCCTATGATGGCTGGCGCCTGGCTCCAGTTAATTCATTGACGAATGCCTATGTTGAAGCCGCTTTCACCACTGAAACCTGTTTACCAGACGATCATTTTGGTTTGTTCGTCCGCGTGCCAGTGATGTCTGAGGCAGATCGTGGTTATCTTTTTGGGCTTACTTGTGATGGCCGTTATTCGCTCCGTAAGTTTGATGGTAAGGTTGGTAATTTCGGTCAGATGGTATCTCTTATCCCTTGGACCAAAGCCGATTCTTCCAATCCCGGTTCCAACCAGACCAACCGCATCGGCATCATGACCATCGATGATAATCTCATCATGTTTGTCAATGGCCAGCAAGTTGCTGAATTTAAGGATAAAACCTATCCTCAGGGATATATCGGTGTTTTCCTTGGCTCAAAGGAAGGTAAATCCTTTGCCATTAAAGTGGATGATATGAAATACTGGTTGGATCCCCAGAAGCCATAAAGTTCTTCGATATTTGAAGGCGCACCCGTGAGCAGGTGCGCCTTTTTTGTTTGAATAGGTATAATCAACATCGCAAGGTTTAAGTTCAATGCAATCAAAAATCTATTTTGGCGACAACTTACCTATTCTTCAATCAATTTGTGCTGAGAGTATTTCATTAACTTACATCGATCCACCCTTTAATACTGGTAAATCACAGACTCGCACACAATTGAGGACCCAAAGGTCAAACCGCGGCAGCCGGGTGGGTTTTCAGGGTAAAAGATACGATACAGTTAAACTTGGTAAAATCAGTTACCCTGATACCTTTGACGATTATTTGGATTTTTTAGAACCGCGTTTACGCGAGACCTACCGCTTGCTCACATCGAATGGCAGTTTGTATTTTCACATAGACTATCGCGAGGTACATTACTGTAAGGTGTTGCTGGATCAAATCTTTGGGCGCGAATGTTTTATGAATGAAATTATTTGGGCGTATGACTATGGAGCGCGCACACATAAAAAATGGCCGCCCAAGCATGATAATATCCTTTGGTATGTAAAAAACCCCGATAATTACATATTTAACTATGAAGCAATTGAACGTATTCCCTACATGGCACCTGGCTTGGTCGGTGAGGGAAAGGCCAAACGTGGCAAACTTCCCACCGATACCTGGTGGCATACCATTGTGGGTACCAATTCTAGAGAAAAAACCGGTTACCCCACTCAGAAGCCCCTTGGCATCATCCGCCGCATTATCCAGGCATCCTCAAATCCAGGAGATGTTGTGTTGGATTTCTTTGCGGGTAGCGGCACCACCGGGGCTGCCTGCCTGGAGCTTGGGCGTAAATTTATTTTAATCGATAATAACCCTCAGGCGATGGAAGTGATGGCGAAACGGTTTGTGGGTGTAAAAGTGATAGAATGGATTGGATATAAACCTGATACAACTACTTAGTGAGCTGTTTGATTTTATCCTGAAGTGATGTGGTTTGCCTTGGATTGATGTTTTTTTATCTAAAGTGGGACGAGCTGAGTGCCCGCACCTGTTCAGCCGCGTGATAAGATGAGCGCACCAGTGGTGCACTTTCCACCCACCTAAAGCCGATCTGGTATCCGAAATCCTTCAATTCCTGAAATTCATCCAATGTGTAGTATCGCTCAATCGGCAGATGCTGCTTGGAGGGTTGCAGGTACTGACCGATGGTGACGATATCTACTTCCCAATCCCGTAATAATCTCAAAGTATCTTTTACCTCTCTTATCTCTTCACCTAACCCAACCATGATGCCCGACTTGGTCAACACTTTGCTATTGAGTTGCTTTGCATTGGTTAATACTGCCTGAGTCCATTCCAGTTTATCCTGCGGCTGTACTTTACGAAACAGGCGCGGAACCGTCTCGATGTTGTGGTTGAGAATTTCTGGTTGTTCATCCATTATCAATTTGAGCGCCTGCAGGTCACCGCGAAAGTCAGGGATGAGCACCTCAATGGAACACCCCGCTGCCAGTTCGCGAATCCGGCGGATGACGTGGGCGAAAATGCGTGCCCCTCCCAGGTTGTCGTCGTCTCGGTTCACGCTGGTGATCACTGCATGCTTGAGTTGCATCGCTCTGACCGCCTGCGCTACACGTTCGGGTTCATCTTCGTCAATTGGTAGCGGTTTTCCACACTTGACATCACAAAATCCACACCGTCGCGTGCAGATATCACCGAGCATAAGGAAGGTTGCCGTACCGCTCCCCCAGCACTCCCCCATATTGGGGCAGTTGGCTTCCTCACACACGGTGTGCAGCACCTTGCGGCGCATCAGTTCCTTTAACCAATCAACCGTCTCTCCACTGGGTGCCCGCACCTTGATCCAATCCGGTCGGCGGGTGGGGCGGGGTTGACCCTCTTCAGGATTAATTCGTGATCTGGTGGGTGTGTTAGACATGAAATTTGTGTAACAATTATACATTCCGATACATATTTTCATTCATTAAATTAATAACGTTGCATATAGGTGAAAATCAATGGCTGTCTAGATGTCGATATAATTGCTTTGTGATTTTTTCCTCTGTTCAGTTTGTAATCTTTTTTGTCTCAGTTTTTACTCTTTATTGGTTAATCTCCCGCAAGAGTCCATGGAAACTCATCCTATTACTCCTTGCTAGTTATGTCTTTTACGCCTGGGGAAATCTTTTCCGTGCATTGCTGTTGTTCACCTTATCTCTTTTTGATTTTTACATAGTCAAAATCATGCTGAAAAAAGCCTCTCACAAAAAATTGGTTTTTTCTCTAGGCATCATGTTAAATCTGGTAGTCTGGATTAGTATTAAATATTTGGTTTTCTTTGAATCTCGGTTCTTCCCCATGCTCATCACCCAGCACGGTCTGTCATCCGTCCTGTTCCCTGTAGGTTTATCATTTTATACGCTTCGTAAAATTGCCTACCTAGTGGAAGTCTATCAGGGCAGGTTGTTGCACTCAGGTTCTTTCCTCCACCATGGATTGTATATTGCCTTTTTCCCCCAATTGCTGAGCGGTCCCATCGAAATGCCAGAAAAGTTGCTTGCGCAGTTCAAAAACCTCCCATCATTTTCTTGGAATTTGGTAAATGCCTCTATGCCCTTGCTTGTTATGGGTTTGATTAAGAAGATTATTATCGCAGATAATTTACGCATCATCGTGGATAGAATTTTCAATCTAAGCCAGCCAGCTGTATTTTTGTTTTTTGTAGGGGCATTCGGCTTTGCCTTTCAATTGTATGCAGATTTTTCCAGTTATACCGACCTTTCTCGCGCCTTTGCTCTGCTGTTGGGTTTCCAGACTTCTGAAAATTTTAACGCTCCCTATCTATCTATCTCCCCCACCGATTTCTGGAATCGCTGGCATATCACCTTATCAGTCTGGTTGCGCAGCTATATTTTTTTCCCATTAAGACGCTGGTTATTGAATTGGCAAGGCAATCATTCGTGGGCAGGCGATATCCTGCCACCTCTGGCAACCATGCTGTTTAGTGGATTTTGGCATGGTGCCGGCTGGAATTATCTAGTATGGGGTTTGTATTACGGAATATTGATTATCCTCTATCAGAAGTATAAGTGGGTGGATACTGAAGTTTTAAACCACGGGCTCAAATACATTGTTGCTGTTGTGGTGATGTTTTTTCTCTCGGTTTTTGGCTGGTCTATGTTCCGTGCTGGCAACCTCACTTGGTGGTGGACCACATTGACCAGTGGTTTCTGGGGTTTGAGTGGCGACCCTTGGATTGCGGCTATCTCCTCATTGACTATGATACTAGCGTTCAGCTCCCCGCTTCTGATTAAGCATTTCATCAGCCGTTTATCTAGAGCCAGGCATTGGTGGGAACCTGCCTATTATGCTGCTATGCTGGTGATCTTGATGGTCTTTATTAATTCAGGTATGCAGGAATTTATTTACTTAAAATTTTAAATGTACAAACGCCTTGGGATTTTCTTATTGATTTTTGGGGTGATTGCCAATTTGATTGTGATGACCCAATTTAAAGCGTTTGATTTTCCTCTGCGGCGCACAAACACTTTTCAGGATGATTTCCGTAATGATTATGCACTGCAGATGAATTACATTCAGCCGGATTTTGTCCTATTGGGTGATTCCGCGTTAACTATGGTGGATGAAGACTTATTTAGTCAGGCAATGAAAAAACCATCATTGGTTTACAGAACAAATGGTTCTGCCTCAGCATACTGGTATCTTTTTTTGCGCAATGAAATAATTCCCGCATCGATATCTCCGACAGTAGTCGTTTTTGTTTTTCGAGCCAGTATGCTTACCACACCGAATTTCCGCGTGTTCGGTAAATATCTGGAGCAAATTGAAGAAATTGCTCTTCCCAAAGATAAAGATGTCTATGACCTTACGATCAATGCACATAAATCAACACTTGAGCGCTGGCTAGAAGGTTATATTCCTCTCTATGCATATCGGAGTGAAATTTATAATTCCCTTGTAAATTTCCTGCGTAATTTGCTGCCCGCTTGGTGGATGAATTGTGATGCAGACTGTGTCGACGACGCTTTTGAGAAGGTCTACGATGATAAACAGATTAATCAAATCATGTGGGAGGCAGAACTGGCTAATGCCGATGAAAC
>Ga0067045_1003107_pt1 | contig 30146 bp, 25 predicted proteins | sample TerdegcTABiofilm_FD_59184 | JGI IMG/M metagenome (GOLD analysis project Ga0067045, IMG submission 59184) | Combined Assembly of (Gp0054472, Gp0054536) Wastewater bioreactor microbial communities from Singapore -Terephthalate degrading...
CTTCGTGCCTTCGTGTCTTGGTGGTAAAAATAATTTTTTACATCTAACTCACGTTACCTACAAGTATCAAATTCTATTAAAAATCCGAGCTAATCAGCGTTACGCAGTCAGCGAAAATCAGCGGGCTATTTCTTTTTTACAACATCCTATCTTCAATCTTATTTTCTGCTTCGTGCCTTCGTGTCTTGGTGGTAAAAATAATTTTTTACATCTAACTCACGTTACCTACAAGTATCAAATTCTATTAAAAATCCGAGCTAATCAGCGTTACGCAGTCAGCGAAAATCAGCGGGCTATAAATCTTCAAAGTCTCAATTCACATTATCTCTTACATATCCCGATATATATAATTGATGGTATCATTCCAAGTTCTTTAAAAAATCCGAGCCAATCAGCGGACAATTTCCTTACAAAAATAGAGGAAAATAAACCACTTCAAAAACCTCATTTTTTGTTGCTATTACTTGCTTAATCTGATTTTTCAGGCTTTCTGGAAACGTATTTATTTTCCTCTTAAAATACCTCTTTTTTCCTCTTTTATATCCCTTTTGTGCTAGATTCCTCGTCGTGTTTCCAGTATTTGAACAATTTTAGACAGATCCCTTTCTCTTTTGAATAAAGGTTCTTTCGTTTCAGCATAAACGTTAAGTTTCTCTTCAAAAGTAGGCTTTGGATTCACATATATTATGCCTAATGGTAACTTGTCTGTTTGTGTTGCCTTTTTAAATGCTTCAGTTCTATCAGTTGGATCATAGGTTTCATCAAGATAATAGGTATTATCTTTGAACCAACGGAATGTATTGATCTTGTTGTATGTTACGCATGGCTGGAAAACATCAACAAGGGCGTATCCTTTATGTTGTATCGCTTTTTTAATAATCTCTTTTGTTTGATCGACATCACCTGCAAATGCTCTTGCAACAAATGAAGCATCAAGGCTAACAGCAATCGCTATCGGATTGAATGGCTCTGGAAATACGCCATCAATTTGAACTGGTGTTTTTAGTTCATGAGGGCTTGTCGGAGAAGCCTGCCCTTTTGTCAATCCATAGACCATATTATTATGAACGATATTTGTTATATCAGGATTCCTGCGAATGGTATGTATGAAGTGATTTCCGCCCTCGCCATAGGTGCAACCATCACCGCTTTCCGCAATAACAGTTAGATTTGGATTTGATGCCTTTATTGCTGTTGCAGAAGGCAACGATCTGCCATGTAAGCCATTGAAAAAATTACATTTGTAATAATGAGGTGCTTTTGCAGCCTGACCTATCCCTGAGACCATAGCTAAATTATTCGGCGATATTTCTAATTCCGCAAGAGCCTTTTTCATTATCCTCAAAATACTATAGTTGCCACAGCCCGGACACCATGCTATATCTATATCTCCCATATCAAAAATCTTTTCATCCATCATTATATCTCCTTCAGGCTTTCGGCTATTTCCTCAACAAAAAATGGCATTCCATCATATTTCAGGATTTTCTTGTCAATATCAATACCAGTGCATAGTTTAATAAGATTTCCAAATTGTGATGTGAAATTATTCTCAATTATAGCGGTTTTTTCTGCTCTGTTTAGATACTCTTCGGTGTTTGGATGTATTGGATAAACCTGCTTAAAATAGAGTAAAGCTAGATCATCTCTATCAACTATACCCATCGCTTCCTTTATTACCTCATAATTCGATCCCCAAGCGATAATAAGTGTCTTATAATTCGGATTGCCTATTAATTCAGGTGATAGGACTTCGTTCTTTACAAGGTCAAGTTTTCTAAACCTTTTATTGACCATTTCTTTTCGGACTTTCATACTTTCAGTAATATGACCTTCTTCGTCATGCTCATCGCTGTCAACTATTACAAGCCCTTCTCCATAGCCCGGAACACCTCTTGGTGAAACACCATTTTCAGTGATTCTATATCGTCTATAATTTTCGTCAGTTTTGATAATAAACCTTTCAGGCTTTACTCGATAAGGGTCAATGGAAGTTATATTATGATGTGCTTCAAGAATATATTGATCAGTCAGAATAAAGACAGGTATCTGATATTTGTCTGCAAGATTAAAGGCATTTTGTGTTATATAAAACATATCCTCTATCGTTCCGGGCGCAAAGATCGCTCTTGGGAATTCACCATGTCCAGCATAAAGGGCTAAATTAAGATCGCCCTGTTCTGTTCTAGTTGGCAAACCAGTTGCGGGACCGGGTCTTTGTGCAAGATGTATAACGACAGGACATTCGAGCATCCCCGAAAGACTCACCGCCTCAACCATAAGGGCAAACCCGCCTCCTGATGTCGAAGCCAAAGCCCTTGCCCCAGCATAGGATGCACCGACAACCATATTCATTGCGCTTATTTCGTCCTCTGCCTGCTCGACAACAATGCCAAATTCCTTTGAACGTTGTGCAAGGTTAATCGCAACAACGGTTGATGGCGACATAGGATAAAATGAGATGAAATCACATCCGCCTGCAATAGCCCCAAGAGAAAGAGCCTCAAGACCATCCATTATAATTTCTTTTTCGACTTCTGGATTACGTTTTATCTGGATCTCAATTTTTCCGTCTTTCAATAGTTTATCGCTGACTTCATAGCCTCTCTTTGCCGAGTCGATATTTCTTTGAACTACTTGTTCATCTTTACCACCGAAACGCCTTTTAAGATAATTGCTGAATAATTCAAAATCAACATCAAAAAGCCTTAAAAGCAAAGCAGAAGCGACAGTATTTGCGTATATCTTACCGCCAACTTCCATTGCTATATCAGAAATTGGAACACTTATCGCATTATTACCATTATATTCAGCTTTGAACGACGCTTCTTCGCCTATTATTATCGTATCATTTGAGATTCTATTATTTATATGAGAGATTGCCCCTTCACCAAAGGGAATCAATATATCGATTCTATTTACAGGGGCTGTAACACGTCTTGAAGATACTCTTATCGAAGTAGAATTATTCCCGCCACGAATACGAGACATATACTCCTGAGTAGAAAAGACGTTATATCCCGATAATTTCAGTGTTTGTGTCATCAAATGCTCAACAGTCTGGATGCCTTGCCCCGCTTCTCCACAAAGGACTATTGAAACATCATCAATGAACTTAGATTTAGAACCCATGAAATACCTCCATATATTATGGGAGAATTTTTGATTTTATCATTATATTCGTTTAAGGCTTGTTAGATAATCAAGAACCTTTCCACGTTCTTCAGTATTTAGCTTTGCGCCTCTTTTTATCATATTATCAACATACTTTTCCCAACCAGCCCTATCCTCGACTTCAGAATAAATTTTATCTGTGCTATGGCAAACAGTGCATCTTTCTTCAACTAATTTTTTCCCTTCTAATAATTCTGGCGAAAGCTCAGAGTCGTTTGGTATTATAAGTTTTGGCTTCTCTGATGCGCATCCGATAATTAAGAGGCTAATAAAAAGTGAGAATGCTATTATAGGAATAAATACGCTTTTTTTAATCATTTAATTAACTCCTTTTTGTTGTCTAGGGAATTATATTTTTATTTTAATTCAGAAAGAACCTTCGCTTCACTCATAACATTTCGTTGTCATTTTAAAGCGAAAAATCTTTTTACTTTGTTACAAATCCTGTTCTGCATTACTAATATAATCACATTCCTCATTAACACATTTGAGATAAACGCCCTTTGCTTTTGATGATTTTTCAACAAGGAAAGGGGCATCACATTTTGGACATTTCTCTGGCACTGGCTTATCCCATGAGACATAATCACATTCGGGATAATTGCTACATCCATAAAAAAACTTGCCTTTTTTGCTTCGTCTTTCAACGATGAACCCATCACAATCAGGCTTTGGACATTTTACACCCAGACTGATAGGTTTCGTTGCCTTGCATTTTGGATATTGACTGCATGAAAGGAATTTCGAGCCGTATCTGCTTGTTTTTATGACCATCGGGCTTCCACATTCATCGCATTTTTCATCGGTCATTTCAGGCTCAACAGGCGTTGTTTCTTTGTGATTCAGTTGTTTAGTATTTTTACATTCAGGATAACCTGAACATGCGTAAAATCTTCCGAAACGTCCCCATTTGATAACCATATTCTTTCCACAAAGATCGCATACTTCATCGGTTAACTCCTCCATGTCTTTTTTTACGGACTTGATGGCTTCTGGGGCTTTTTCAAGAGACTTGCTGAAAGGCTTATAAAAGTCATTTAACACATCAACCCAACCGATTTTTCCTTCTTCAATGTCATCTAGCTCTGTTTCCATCTTTGCAGTGAATTCAACATCCAAGATCTCAGGAAAACTCTTGAGCAAGGCACTATTAACCAACCTTCCCATCTCTGTTGGAATGAATCGCCCCTGATCTCTGGTAACATACTCTCTGTCTTGTATTGTCGATATGATAGTGGCATAGGTGCTTGGACGTCCAATACCTTTTTCCTCTAATACTTTGACAAGTGTCGCTTCTGTATATCTTGGCGGAGGCTGTGTCCAATGCTGTTCAGGAATGAGATTAAGGCATGTCAATATCTGACCTTCGATTAATTCTGGAAGTATGGCTTCTTTATCTTCATCAGTTTCATCATCAGTGCCTTCCATATAGACAGAAATAAATCCAGCAAACTTGATAATGGAACCATTTGCACGAAAAGTATAATTTCCTGCTTTTATATCAACAGTTGTTACATCAAATATCGCAGGTTTCATCTGACTTGCTATAAATCGTTTCCAGATAAGGTCATAAAGGGCGTATTGATCTTTTGAAAGATAATCTTTAAGGCTTGCAGGAGTCCTTTCTACTGCAGTTGGTCTTATAGCTTCATGAGCATCTTGCGCGCCCTTTTTGCTTGCATAGTGAACAGATTTATCTGGTAAAAAATCTTTGCCATAATTTTTGTCTATGTAATTTCTGACGGATTTTATAGCCTCTTCTGATACACGAGTTGAATCTGTTCGCATATATGTTATCAAACCAACCGCGCCTTCATCACCCAACTCTACACCTTCATATAAATCTTGAGCAACACTCATAGTTTTCTTAACAGGAAATCTCAACTTTCGAGATGCTTCCTGCTGGAGTTTACTTGTTATGAATGGTGGGACAGGATTTTTCTTGCGTTCCTTTCTTTCAATTTTATTAACGATATATTCCTTGCCATTTAAATCCTTTAATATAGATTTTGCTTGATTTTCGTTATCTATTTGGGCTTTTTCTTTACCAATTTGAAATAATCTTGCTTTGAAAGAATTGGTATTTTCACCCTTTAGAGACGCATCAATCGTCCAATATTCTTCGGAGACAAAGGCTTGTATTTCATCTTCACGTTCACAGATTATCTTAACCGCAACGGATTGAACTCTACCTGCGCTAAGTCCCCATTTTATTGTTTTGCCTAATATCGGGCTGATTTGATAGCCAACTAGCCTATCAAGGATCCTTCGTGCTTGTTGAGCATCAACGAGGTCTTGATTGATCTCTCCCTGATGTTCAATGGCGTTTTGGACTGCGGTTTTGGTAATTTCGTTAAATGTTATACGGCTGATGGGTTTTTTAGTTGATTTTAGTTCATGAGCTAAATGCCAGCAAATTGCTTCACCCTCTCTGTCGGGGTCAGTTGCAATAAGCACATTATCAACATTTCGCGCAGATTCTTTTATTTGATTAACGATCTTGCTTTTTCCTTTTATTATAGCATATTTAGGTTTAAATCCGTTTTCTATGTCAACGGAGAGTTCATCTTCGGGAAGGTCTCTAATATGTCCCATAGAAGCTTTTACTGTATAGTCTTTACCAAGAAACTTGCTGATAGTTTTCACCTTAGCTGGTGATTCCACAACTACAAGTGATTTTGACATTATTTTTTCTCCAAATTACTCAAATATAAAATTACCCATTATAACGACTGTGGCTGATGAGTGCGTATAGACTCAAAAGCCTTCAAGGCAAGTTCTGTTGCGCGAACACCATCTCTGACCTTTGCAGCGTTTGCTGGCTCAATATCTTTGCTGATCCAATCAATAAGGGCATTTATCTGTTGTGTATATCCATGAGCAATATAAGTGTCACTGCACCCTGGAAGATCATAAGTTTTAATGATTGATGGTTCTGCTCCCCATAGGCGAACTTCAGGATCACTATAATAATTGAATAAAGTAGCTGTAATATTCCCAGCAAATACTTGATAAGCGGATTTTCCCATCAAAGCAGGATTACCAAAATCCCCAATAGTGACATTAGCTACAGAATCATTGGCAAATCTTATAGAGCAAGCTACCGAATCAATTATTGATAATGATTTATGATGATAATTTCCACCCTCTGCATAAATTGATACTGGTTTTGAGTTATTTAGGAAGGTAGTTGCATCAAAACAATGACATCCCTGACTTAGAACATTACCACCGCCCTCAATTGGATCATTCGCCCATAAATTTTCATCCCATTTTGGGTCGATTAGTTGTGCAATAGTAACCCAGGGATTAGGGATAACTTCCTTTACTTTTAAGACAAAGGGTGAAAAACGTGCCTGAAATCCCATCATAAACTTAACCCCTGCTTTTTCAACTGCTTCTGCAATACCCAAACAATCTTCCATTGTCAATGCAAGAGGCTTTTCGCAAAAGATATGTTTTCCTGCTTCCGCAGAGGCTATACTCATTGGTGCGTGTAAATGATGGTGTGTGCATATAATTACAGCATCAAGTTTTGCGTCATCTAATATTTTTTTGTAATCCGTAGCAATTGATTTTGCCCCCGTTTCATGTTGTAGCTTTAATGCTGATTGCTCGTTAGTATCAACAAGATAGCTCAGATTGACATTTTCCATACTTGATAATCTACGAGCATGTGTAGAACCCATTCCTCCGCATCCAATTACCGCAACATTAACTTTTTTTGACATGATGTTCTCCTTGAAAATAGGAAATTTGTTTTCCTGAAAACTAGATTATAAAAATTGAGACATAAAAAAGATTTTTCGCTTCGCTCAAAATGACAGCGAAATGTCACCCTGAACGCAGTGAAGGGTCTTCTTGAATTAATATAAAAAATATAATTTCCTATACAATAAAAAATGAATCAAAATGACAATTTCATAAAAAACTATCAATAAAATTATAAAGATGATGCCTTTCTAACAAACATTTTTCCAGCTAATTGGCGAATAAGCCCCTTAACTTCTAGCATGACTAGTGTTGATGATACTTTATATGGTGGCAAGTTTGATTGTTTAGAAATATCGTCTATATGAATTGGCGATAAACCTATAACATACCAAATAGCTTTTTCTTCTTGTGTGAATTGAGATTCAATTTTTTCGTCCTCATGTTTAATCTTTTCTTCTTCTGATGGTTGATAATCATATTCAGGCAATTCGTTTAATATGTCATCAACAGAATCAACTAGCTTTGCGCCCTGTTTTATTAATTCATGAGTTCCTTTTGATAATTCTGATAATATCGGTCCGGGGACAGCAAAAACCTCCCGCCCTTGCTCAAGAGCAAACTCTGCGGTGATTAGCGCACCACTTTTTAGAGATGCTTCAATTATTAAAGTTCCTAGCGATATTCCACTGATCAATCTATTTCTTCTTGGGAAGTTCTCCCTAATAGGCTTTGTCCCCATAGGAAATTCAGAAATCACCGCTCCTGAATTAATTATTCTTTCAAATAATTTTGTATTTTCGGTAGGATATATAATATCTAATCCGTTTGCTACAACAGCAATTGTATGGCCATTTGCATCTAATGCCCCGTTGTGAGCAGATGTATCAATACCATGTGCCATTCCACTAATGACTACTATGCCATGATGTGCCAATTGACCGCTGATCATTTCCGCTACTGATTTTCCATAGGAAGATGCATTTCTTGCCCCGACAACAGAGATTGCTCTAAAGTTATTTTGTGGTAAATTTCCCTTTACATAAATTATTGGAGGAGGATCATAGATGTTTTTAAGTGCATCAGGATATTTTTCATCATTGATAGTAATGACCTTACAATCATATCGCTCAATTAGTTCTAATTCTCGATCGATTGGGATATTCTGGCGGTGTTTGACTATGCTCTGACAAGCAGAGCTATTTACACCTTTAACCGTATCCAACTCATCAAAAGTTGCATTTAGGACAGCCTTTGGCGAACCGAAAAACTTAATAAGGCGTCGGAAGCTAGAACTTCCAACGCCCGGTATCATATTTAATATAATCCAATCTCTGATGTCCTCTTTTGACATCTTTATTTTCCTGTTTTTTGAGCAATTGGTTCTTCTGAAATACCGTAAACTTCTATTTCAGCAAATTTAACTGGTTCTCTCAATATACGTTCAGCGGCGCCAGGGTCATTACCGACCTTACGCCCTCCTGCTCCTCCCCCCGCTTGTGGCTGACTAATAACTGCGGATTTTCCAGAGGCGGTTCTAGTTGCTCTTTGAACTCTTATTTTGATTTTATCTGTGTTAGTGGTATTAATTTTTATGTCTATATCAGTAGTCTCAATCCCACGCAATTCTTTAACAAGTTCCCACTCGCCATTAATCATAGCATACAGATCAATATCAACAACAACGGTGTCTTCGGTTCTTCTTTTGATGAGAACTCTTTTTACTGGCTGAACAGATTTCAATGATACAACCGCATCTCTGAATCTGCTGTCGTCCCTAGCCTCACCTTTAATATATTCTGGCATTTGCGCTTCGGCAGTGGTATACATACTGCCATCAGTAAATTGTTCAACTTCGCTAGTCGCTTCGAGTTTCGTCCAAGTTGGTTCTTTGAGAACAGCGCATCCAGACAAAAATACCACTATCGCAATCAAGGAAATTAAAGAGTAGCTAAATTTTTTCATTTTTTATTCCTCCCATTAATGTTTAATTCTGAATCTCTTATAAAATAGAACCCCAAATACATTTATCTATCAGAAAATATTCTGATATGCTTGTTATTTTGATATCTTCCAAGTTGTGCCATCACGAGTATCTTCGAGTTTAATACCTGCGTTTGTCAAACCATCTCTGATCTTATCAGCGATAGCCCAATCTTTTTTCTCTCTGGCAATTTGCCTGATCTCTATGATGAGTTTGACCAAATCATCAACAAGAGATTTATCTTCAATTATCTGAGATTCATCTTTCATGTTGAGACCAAGAACCTCACAAAGCCTTGTTATTGTGTTATTTACTTTTGAAAGCACAGCCTTCCCATTATCAGACAATTGATTTGTATCTGAAGCAAATTTGTTTGCAGAAGCAACTAACTCAAAAATAGCGCCTAAAGCCCCCGGTGTATTGAAATCATTATCCATCGATTCTTCAAATTTTTGAACTGCTTTATCGACGGAATCGTTTAGCTCTTTTTCCCTCTCATTTAGTACACCAGCTATAATTTGACTTTGTGATGATAATCTTTTTGTCAAACTAATGCAGTTCTTTATGCGTTCGACAGCACTGCTTGCCTCATCAAGGCTATTATCATTTAGCTCGAGTGGAACGCGATAATGTGCAGAGAGTAAATAAAGCCTAATGGCATTCGGACTATATTTTTGTAAAAGCTCACGAATGGATTTAATATTGCCAAGTGATTTTGACATTTTTCCACCTTTGGTCTGAAGCATACCGTTATGCACCCAGTATCTTGCCAAAGGCTTTCCTGTTAATCCTTCGCTTTGTGCGATTTCGTTTTCATGATGCGGAAAAATAAGGTCATTGCCTCCGCTATGAATGTCAAAAGTATCACCCAAGTATTTTGATGACATAACAGAACACTCAATATGCCATCCCGGTCGTCCACCACCCCAAGGGCTATCCCATGCAGGTTCGCCGGGCTTAGCTTTTTTCCATAGATCAAAGTCTGCTGGATGACGCTTCTTTTCGTTCACTTCCACTCTTGCCCCTGCGATTGTATCTTCGAAATTCTGACCTGATAACTTGCCATAACCTTCAAATTTCGATAGATCATAATAGACATCACCATCAACCTCATAAGCAACGCCTTTTTCTATAAGCTTTTTGACAAAATCAACTATTTCTCCAATATGCTCAGTCGCTTTTGGGCTATAAGTTGGCTCAAGCATACCGAGATTTTTTGTATCCTCGAAATATGCCTTAGTAAACTTTTCGGCAACTTCTGATGGTTCAACACCTATTTCATTGGCTTTTTTGATGATTTTATCTTCAATATCAGTTACGTTTTGAATGAATGTAACTTTGTAGCCTTTATATTCAAGATACCTACGGATTGTCTCTGCGGTTATAAAGTTTCTTGCATTTCCGATATGGAAATAATCATAAACGGTGGGTCCGCAGTTATACATCTTGACGTGCTTATCTTCTAATGGGATGAATTCCTCTTCTCGTTTTGTCAAAGAATTATATATTTTTATTGACATAAATTACCTCACAATATTATGTTTTTGCCATTTCGTCTATTACTTTAACTATATATGGCTTTATATTTGGAATGTCCTCTTTGACCACAAGCCAAACCCTCTCAAGATTAACTCCAAAATAGAAATGTGCAAGTTTGTCTCTCATACCTGCAATATCTTTCCAAGGGACTTCTGGGAACCGATTCCTAATATTTTCTGGAACATGCTTTGAAGCTTCACCCATAATCTCAATACATCTTATAACAGCAAAATTGGTTTTTTCATCATTGAGAAAATCTTTATAATCAATACCTTCGACAAATTCTTCAGCTCTTTACATGTTATCAAGCATATCTTTGATATAGATAGAAATATTACGATTCATAAATAAATAGCTTCTTTTAAGATGTTATCTCTTAATTCAGGTCTAATATCATTTTTGGGGATAATGTCTGCTTTAACATGCAGAAGATCGGATAGATAGTTTTCTAGCCTTACAAGGCTAAGCAAGCTTACAGGTTCATCTAATTCTACCAATATATCAACATCACTATCATCTTTTTGCTCATTTCTTGCATAAGAGCCAAATATACCAATATACTTGACCTTAAAATTTTGTCTTAGGTCTGTCTTATGCTCTTTAATAATATTTTTAACATTATCTAGTTTCATTTTTCTTCTATTATTCTAATACTTACAACAGCCTCTGCAGAGATACCTTTGCCCTGACCAATACTTCCTAGCTTTTCAGCAGTCGTTGCTTTAATACTAACCGATTTTGTAGATATATTCAAGGCTTTTGCAATATTTTCCCGCATAGCTGGAATAAAAGGCGCAAGTTTTGGTTCTTCTGCAATAATGACAGAATCAACATTATTTGTTATATATCCTTCTTCTTTTATTAATGAATTAACTTTTTCTAACAAGATTATGCTTGAAATGCCTTTGTATTGCGGATCAGTGTTTGGGAAATGCTGTCCTATATCACCCAAAGCCAATGCGCCCAGAAGCGCATCACTGATGGCGTGTAAAAGAACATCAGCATCCGAGTGTCCGTCCAGACCTAGCTTGTATGGTATCTTGACCCCGCCAAGCACCAAATCCCTGTTCTCTTCTAATCTGTGTATGTCATATCCGATTCCTAGTCGCATTATAATACCTTTTCACGCATCACAAGCGCATAAAAACTGGACTATATCTGCCAAATATTCGTCCTTATCTTTTTTATTTGGTAATAGTTTATCTTCAAATTGCTCTCCATAGCTATTCAATAAATAACCAATAATACTTCTAAGTTCATTTTCCATACATTCTGAGTTAATAAGAACATCATACTTTACCCGTAGATTCAGGTCACCTTTCAATAGATTCAAAAATATGGATGTATAGTTTTTCTGATATTTCAGCAAAATTGCTCTCTCATCAATGGTTGCTAGTAAAGATAACCATATATCATCATATTTTAAAAGTAGCAAATTGGATACGGGAAGCTCTCTTTTAAAAAGTCTTAGAGTAACATCATCACCATATAATGCGCCTACCGTCACTCTAATATCAGAATAGGTAAAGCCAATGTCCATTTGCAAAGCTTCATCACTTTTACTGATTAATCTTATTGTTCTACTTTGTGTTACTTTATTCAGTAAATCTTGATATCCACTTTTGCTTGATGAATAAAATCCATTAACCCTATCACTTGTGATTGTGGCTGGACTATCACATTTATCGAATAATATTCCTATATATATTTGGAGATTTTCAATATTAAATGCTTCTAATAATTCCATTAATGAATATTCTTCATCTTCTTTCCTGAATAGCTTTTCATCATATTCCATATAATTGATAATAGTGCCGAACTTTTCAGAAGTCCAAATTTCTCGCCTAGCTGCTGTTCCACCAGAATCAACTCTATTCTTTATTTCTACTAAAACTATTGTCTTATCTTCTGTTAAAAGGTTCCCTACATCAATATTTACGTCTTTATTATTACCTATCCAATCCCATGGATTAGTTCTAAAAAGTCTTTTTTCTTGTTGGGACAAACCATCCAGATTGAAAATTCCCTTTTTTCTATAAAGCGAGGGATTCTCCAACCAAAATGGCAATTCACTAAGTTTTATACTAGATGAGCAAGTTTCAAAAGATGACGCAAGCTTCTTTTCAATATATGTTCCTTTGCCTCCATGACTGCTGTTATAGTAAGAAGTAACACCTAATAAAGATTCATAATATTCTTTGATATTGGAAGGAACACTTAGTAATCCATCATATACTTTCGCCACTGGATCAAAATCTTTAGCCCCTATATTGGTGCATAGATTTTTAAGGTTAGCTAATATGCCTTTATAAGCTTCATAGAGCAGTAAATGCCCAATTTCGAGTTCATTTTTTGATTTTGCGCAAATAAGATTCCTTTTTTTTATCATAACTACTATTCCTTTTCACATATTATAACACTCTCACCTCTAATAGCTCTATTTCTCGTTCCCAATAAAGGATTGAATATTAGTTTCTCAAATTTGAAACCTGCTTCCTCACAGAATTTTTTTGTGGTTATTGTAGTTGGTATCTTTTTGGAGTTTACTGTGCTATCACCAATTACTATTGCAAGTTTGCCTCCGGGCTTTAATGCCCAGAATATATTATTTATTGATTTTCTTAGGTCTTCGTAATACATAGCAACTTTAGGTGGTAACCCCTTATATTCATTACTTATCTGCCCATTATTTTTCATACCCAAATATTTGGATTCTATCTTTTTCATATCTATATCTAAATAATCATAGGCAATTTTATCTTTTCCGACATAATCTATTGAAAAATAGTAAGGTGGACTTGTTATACAAGCATCAAATTTTGCTTCCATATCACTTAGTTTATTCAATTCTAATACATCGCCTTCCATTATAATTGCACGTTTAATAGGAAGTTCATACTTTTGCTCAATATTTTTCGTCTTATTATAGCAATCCTTTATATAATTCAATTTTTCAATAAATAAGCCAACCTTACCTTTGCGATTATATCTTGATGTTCTTACAAATGCGTCAATCGTGTCAAAATATACAGCTAACATCAACTTATGAATTATTGACTTAGAATGATTCCATTTTCTATTTTCTATATCATTTAGAATATTCTGAAGATCACTAGCAGTAAAATTCAAATCTTTTTGATCCATAAAAAGTAATTCATTTTTCAGATCAGATATGACAATTCCCATTGGAGTTACATCAATTCCAACACTTTTTATCCCCATAAATGACGCTTCATGTGTGGTCGTTCCAGAACCGTTAAACGGGTCTAAAATTAGTGAATCTTGATTTAAACCAAAAGTATTGATTAATGTTCTAACGACTCTAGGATAGAATTTCCCTTTATATGGATAAAGATTATGAAAGGCATAAGCATTTGTATCACCAAAAGTATCAACAAGATCAGTATATAAGGTAGTTTTTCCTTTGACTTTTTCAAGATGAGCTATTCTTAACCTTATCCATTCTTCATCCCCTTTAAGTTTAACTACTCTATTCACTGGATCAATAGTATATTTATCTGCTAATCCCTGTAACTCCAAATCTAGAAATTCTAAATCTGCCAATGTTTGCATCCAAAATCCAAATATGGTATCTCCTTTAGGAATAATATAATTAGCAAATTCTTTTGCATAATCATCCATGATTTCTTCGTAGGATGGTAGATCGTGAGTATCAAACATGGTTGTTTGTGATAAATCTTTGTTTTCAATCGCTTTTGCCATAGTTTATTATTCCTTTTTTGTAAATAAAAATCATTTTGATTTCCCATAGAGATATTTATCATGATTTTCTGATACATCCGACAATCCGCTACTTCCTGCATTTTCTATTAATTGTATTAAGGCATCCCATACTTTTTTTCGTCCAATGAATCAAAGGCTATCGTTATTTTTAGATTATTAAGCTCATATTGCTCAAGTTCCTTCTTAACCTCCTCTGGTATAGAAATATGCCCATCAGGAAGCAATTCTCCTATATAAGTGATTTCTTTCATATTGTCATCTCATATATTTCAATCATTTCGCAATCTGATCTGATTTTTCTTGTGATGGAAGCATACCAGACACAAGAAGCATATCTATTTTGTCTTTCGGTGAATATTTAGATAAACCTTTCGCTAATTCTTCTGGTGTTGAATTTTCAGATAAAACAATTAAAACTGAAAGCCTCTGCACACCGTCCTCAGAAAATCCACCAAGATCAGAATACCTAATCTTTCGGACACCAAGTATGTTTGGATCATGGACAAACATCATGCGCCTTTTTTCATCATAACCTACAGCAACAACCGCATGATAATACCTGCCACCTGACCTGTAACCAATAATAGGAGCCCATTTATTAAGAATAGCTGACTTTATCGTATCAAGATCGCAATTATGTATCAGAAATGCTGGCAAATTATAAACTTTTGACGCAATTTCCTGCATTTGACGGAATGACGTTCCACCTCCGACACCTCTAGAATCAAGATGACGGACTATATCTTGCTCGTTTACTTGTTTGCCTCTATAAGTCAAAACCATTCTTAAAGAATCGGGAGCGCAATCAGTTCCTTGCTGTTTACGTGGATTATGCGGGACATCATGCAATTGAAAAACTTGAGGAATTGTTTTTTCTATCTGATTTTCTGGGTCTTCTATTGTTGTATTACTTGGTTGGTTTAGAAAAGCACAACCTGACAATATAAGTATTAATAAAAAAAATGCCATATATTTCACATTTATCACTTCTTTTCTTTTAATTTTAGTATGGCTTCCGCAATAGCTAAATCTTCTGGTGTTGTAATTTTAATATTTTCGTAACTACCCATTATGATTTTGACCATTAAGCCCATTTGTTCAACTAAAAATGCGTCATCAGTTGCCTGAATACCAAATTCTTTGGCTTTTAGATGGGCTTTGATAATAATATCATATCTGAAAGTCTGCGGAGTCTGGATTGCCCATAAATTGCTTCTATCAAGCGTTTTTTGGACAATACCATCTTTATTGACTTCCTTAATTGTATCTTTGACTGGAATAGCGACAATTGCCGAACCGTGTTTTTCTGCCTGCTGTATCGATTCGACAATCATTGCTTCTGTAAGGAAAGGACGGACTGCATCATGTATTACCACTATATCAGTATTAGACGATAAATTTTGTAAAGCGTTGAAAACCGATTCCTGTCGTGTATTTCCGCCAGCTATTATGTCTGTAACTTTATCTATTGCATAGTAGTTAATGATTTCATTGGTGCAACGTTCTTCATCACCTTTTGCGGTAACAACAAGTATTTTATCAACATATTGGCATTGTTGAAATATTTTTAATGTATATTTAAGAATGGGTTTTCCAGCGATCTCTATGTATGGCTTTTTGATTCCACCCATTCTTGTTCCAAGCCCTGCAGATGGTATAATTGCGGATACTTTCATTTTTCAATATTTAGTGTTATTAAGATTTCATTGTTATAATAGGATAATAAAGAGAATTATCTATACAAATCTCTCAAATCTATCTTTCTTTGCTTTGCAAATTGGACAGATTGCAGGGGGATTATCTCTGGCGCAAAGATAACCGCATACCTTACAACGCCATATAGGGTAAGTTAGATTTGTATTTTCAAAAGCCCTTGATAGATCTTCTTTCTTTTTACGTTCTGTTTTTATTGGTCTTCTTTCTGGAATAGATTCTGCGTTTTTTTCGCCATTAACGACTTCTGCGGATACATACAAGGCACAAAAGCATGTGCCATATTCATCTAAATCTGGGTCTCTATAATCGCATGGACATATTACATCAATATCTTCTTCTTTTATTCCTGTGGCTAGACGACACGGGCAAGCCCAATATCCATAACGATTTTCATTGATCAATAGGCTTTTAACAAGCTGTTTGGTAAAATCAACATCTGGATTTAGATTGTATCCACTGTCTTCAGCCTCTTTTTTTAATTTTTCGTAGAGATTATCAACCTCTCTATCGTTGATTTCTATACTATTCAAAGCCTAATAACCTCCTGATCTGATTTTCCTTGTATCCTCGAACAACCTCAGCATTATCTTTAATTAGCAAAGGAAAAGAACCGCTTGAGTCCCATTTTTCCATCTCTTCAACTGCTTCGCTTCTTGCCTCTCCTTCCAGAAGATCAACATCAACATATTTATATCCAACCCCCAAATTATTGAGAAGAGCTTTTGTCTTTTTGCACCAAATACAAGTGCTGAGAGCAAATAGAAACAAATTACAGGTATTATCTCCAACCACGTGTTTAATATATTTTTCTAATTCCATAAAAATCACTCCTAATATAAATTGATAAAATGTTTTGATAATTTAACACATTGTATTAGAGATTAATTCCCAAATAACTCAGACATCACTAATCCCAAGATACACCACATATTCTCTGCCTTGTATAATCTTATCATAATTTCCGAATATTTCCTTAAAATCCCTCTGTATAGACTGCCGTAAGCTTGCTATTGTGACTACAAACAGCTTGCCATCTTTTTTAAGATGCTTCCTTGCATCGGACAGGATTATATATTGATCCTGAATCAACATTTCTTGGTGAAAATAATCCCCAAGTGGAATACAGAAACCAATCAAATCCACTTAGATTATCCTTAAAAACTATATCTTCTTCTAATTCGTCTATATTCAATTGTTTTTCTTTACATCAATTTTTCAACTTCTTCAATCCGTTCTGCTTTTCTGATTGATTCTTTAATTTTTTCTAATTTTTCAATAGAGCCTATTCTCTGCACTTTTTCCATTAGGGTTAAGGCATCTACACCAAATTTTAGTTCTAGTCCCAAAGAAATTGCTTCCTGTAATCCTTCGACTTTACCTTCAATTTTACCTTCAATTTTGCCCTCAATTTTACCTTCCATGCGACCTTCTAGCTTACCTTCTTCTTTAATTAATTCATATATCGGAGATTCTATCATAATATCTCGCCTCCTTTTTATAAGTTCGCTGGCTAGTTGCTTGTCTTTAAGCCCTGTAAATATTGCGGTAGCTGTCAACAAATCTGCTTTCTGCTCAATGCTAATCTTGGTGTCACCATAAATATTTCGATCAATTTCATCAATCAGCTTTTCCCCACCATTCATCAATGGCAAAAATGGATAGAGAGTAGTTTCATCCAAAAAGTTACTTGCTTCCTCTTCCCAAAATCTTACTAATTGGTATCTAAAAGTGAGAATATCATCTTCATAAAATCCTGTCGCTTGTTGTGAAGGAGTAAGAAGCAATGTAAGAGGTATAATTCTTAAATGATATTTTAACTTGAAACGAACTGTATAATCTATTAATCGGAGGACAAAATCTTGGTTAAATACTGTCTGTATCTCAATCAATACAATTAAATTATAACCGTTCTTTACAGAAACCCTCAAAGGAAAATCACTTCTTCTTAGACTTGGTGATTCCTCAGGTAAATCCTCGATAAAATAGATTTCATCTGCATCCATCTGTAAGAATCGCTTTAGAATAGCGGTCTTTGCAATATCAATCACAACTTTTGCTGCAATGTCATATTTCATGGTTTTTTTAGAGATTAAATATCCGATAGCTCTATTACCTTGATCTTTTCTGGGTCTTTAATACCTAGTTTATGTTCAGAGTCTGCAGAGGTGGTGATATACCTTACAGGTCGTCCAACAGCAGGAAGTGGAGGTAATCCCTCACTGGCACGTTTTTCTTCGATAAGCATTAATCCGATCTGATCGACAGCAACAGGGTCAGTTCCGATGATTATGCCATTATAATTCCAAGTATATTTTGGTCTACAATCCGTTGGTCCCCCTTCATAGAGAATTTTTATTGCATCGCAAACCATAAGTTTGTTTTTCTCTTTGATTTGTGGGACAAGGTTTAGGTCGGCAACATAAGGGTCACAATTACTTCCATGAAATTTGTTGGGATTTTCTATGACACCGAAATAATTTTTTAAGCTCAAAGTCATTCCTGCAATGTTATGATCTTTAAGAACGGGTGCATTTACGATCGAGGTGCATTCACGCAATAGTATCTTGCTAATTCTTGTTCCAACAGAACGACTAACGATAAGTTCGTCGCCATATCCAACACTTGGCCTTGTTCCATAACATCTTATTCCTGAACCATCCTTATTAATCTTGTATCCGCAAGACATTAATTCCCGATCTTCACGATCCCAGATAATTACTCGTTCTGGTGGGATACCTATCTCAATTAGACTATCTGCAATGGCATAGGCAAGTTCAGGATGTGTAGGCAACATTGGGGCTATACAGTTGACTTTAATCCCAACAACATCACTGGTTTTATATAGAGATTTCCATGCTTCTATGCTAGATTCTATACCCAAAGCTTCGGGGATTGCTGTATCAAGCATTTGCTTTATAAAAGAGCGCTCAGGTTTTATTAGCTTCTCGCTTCGTATAATAACAACAGTGGCTTCTGATGAATCTTTGGTAATTTGTGTCCCATTTGTCTTTAATGTCTTTACAGCGCAACCAGCTATTTGTGAGATTCCTGCACCTGCAAACACAGCGGTCTTTATAAAATCTCTTCTTGACATTTTATTTATAAATAATTTATCGCTATTCTTCATAAGTCTCATCCTAAATATCGCTATAAAACTGAATTTTCAATGTTATTATCAGGAATTTTATCATCATGATTATATAAAGTCAAGTATCATCTTTTTTAGCTCTCTTTATTATTTTATCAAGGCAATCTTCCCTTGTTTATTAATTTTTGTTTCAAAGATTTTTGCCTCTAGCACATAAATATAAACACCACTTGCAACTTTGTTCCCAGATTTATTTCTACATTTCCATTGGAATATACCTTGCGCTATACTGTTTTTCGTAGTATCAAAGATTAATTCGCCATTGATTGTATATATTTTGAGGGTTACTTCCGCAGATTTTGTAAGCTTAAATTCAATATTAACATTATCTCTCGCTGGATTTGGATAAGCTTTGATTTTGATAAACTGAAAAACTTCCCTTGTCTGAAAACTTGTAAAAATTTCAGCTATATTCCCTGCACGGTCAGTAGCTATGATCTGCATTTTGTGGAATCCCCAATCCAATTCACTTGGATAATAACTAAGCTTCCCATTGACAGAATCATATTCATAACTTACCTGTTTTCCGTCCACAATAACTTCAATTTTGGCAACTCCTGAACCATTATCGATAATTGTCGCCTCAACCAAAAATCTATCCAAAGGCACTTCCGACGCATCAATTGGTGAGATATTACTTATGATTGGTGGTTCTATATCAGCAAATAAAGCATAAGTTCCTATATTATCTACTTTTGAGGATATAAAGTTATCGGATAAGTTTAGCTTGTCCAAAGCCTGCCACTTCATCTGTGAATCATCCCACCTAAACATAACAAGATTATTAGAATCCGTGCTTGATTTTGGCAAATTAAGTATGCCTTTTATCATTCCTTCCCCGGGTTCAGGTGTTGCAGATAAGATATAGATCAAACCAACAGGCTTTAGTCTTCTAAACTCAAAGTCACTTTTATATATAGAAAGCATATCCGAATCCAATCCGTCTTGACTTCTAAGTATGGCAGTTAATCTACCATTTCGGATACTCACAGGATCAGATATGAAACCAGCGGACTTGTCTGACCCAATATTTATCTGTTCGCCTGAACGTATAATATCCCATGCCAAAAATCCACTAGCCTCTATTTTTGAGCCAAGATATGTTTTTGCTGAAAAATTTATCTTAAAGCTTTTTTGCGAAGGGGCTATATTGAGAGATGTTTCGTAATGTTTATCTTTTTTGGCAAGGTTAGATAGTGTATAACCTATTCCAAAGTTCGGTACCACTGATATTGAATTAATCTCATTCAAGGGCTTATTTACAGATACCACAATATTTATTTTGTCTGACGTATTGCTGAGAAATGCAGATATAAATGTCTCTGTTGGAATTGTATCTATTGAAAATTTGAAAGAAGATTCAGCTATATTTCCAGATGTATCCTCCAAGTATATCTTAAAGCTATGCTTTCCGTCTGATACTGGATATATTAGTTTATAGGTAAGATTGATTACAGGATATTGATCTATACTTATTATCTGATCTGATTTGGGCAAATCTATGTCAAATTCATAGTCCTTACTATCTATCTCTTTGTCATCAAACCATAATTTTATGCTGAATGGATCGATCCCAATATCATCAATGAGTTTTGCCGATATTTTTAAAGATTTTCCTGCATAAACCGCATTATTATCTGGAAAAACATCAACGATTGCAGGGGCATTTGGATCGGATACAATCTCTGTATCTCTCCTAAATATCACCCTTCGTTGAGTAGATGTATATTGCCCAAGTGAATCAGATGCAACGATCGTAATAATATTATCCCCTTCTTTTAACGAGATACGCTTTTGAAAATTGCCATTTTCATCAGTCCAGACTCTTGATGAAAGCATATTGATTTCCACTTTTTCATCGGCTTTTCCTTTAATTGTAATATAAGGAACATTGGTTAACTGAAAATCTATCGGAGATTCTATATTTAGAATTGGCGGAATTGTATCTAGTATAACGTTTCTTTCAATTGTAAACTCATTATTCTGATCCAAACCATTGCGAACCTTTATATTAATTTTATTTAGTCCTTCTGTTAGCTGGACTTTATGAGAAAAACTACCATCTTTGTTTAGTTTTATTAAATTTCCATTAATAGTAACAGTTGCATAAGGTTCTACATGACCTTTAACATCGATTATCGAATTTTTTGTTTTTAGATTATCTTCAGGCTCATCAATAATAATAAAAGGCAAACGATTTGATATTATGACCCAAGCAGAGTCCTCTATATACTCACCATTAACTCCTCTGACTGTCAATATTAACTTGTATTGACCTTCAAGCTCATTTGTATCCCATTTTCCCAAAAATCCATCATTGAAAACTTGTGCGGTTGAATTTCCACCGATAGAATAGTATTTATTGGTTTCTGGATCAAAATATTGAATGGCGTAATAAGCAAAATTAATACCATTTGCGATACCTTTTATATATACATATCCAGAAAGCATATCTCCGCCTTTTGGAAAGGATATATAACCATCTAAATTTTTCACTGGATTATTCATTTTAGTCGTATATAATGCGCCATTTGATTCATAGACAATCATATCCATACGTGGTGACCAGCTTGGGTTATGTGCGTCAATATTAGGTGAAGATAAAAATACCTGTTCTGATTGCGAAAGCCAATTAATAGCTTTGATTTCATAATGATCGGCATTTTCGTTTGTTGAAAACATTAGCCATTTCTTATCAGGCGACCAAACTGGATCAATTTCATCATAGATTGTGTCAATCAATGGTTTCGGATTATCACCATCCACTCCCATTTCGTATATATCCCATGATCCCTTCCCATTGGATTGATATATTATTGTAGAGCCATCTGGCGACCATTTTGGATTTTTATCATCCCATCTATTATTTGTCAGCTTACGAAGTTGTGGTTGTTCTCCTGATAGGATTCTATTTATATTTGTGATAAGCCATATTTCGCTATCACCATCGATATTTGTATCAAACGCTATTGCAGAACCATCAGGTGACCATGATGGATTTGTATCAGAACCTTCACCAAAGGTGATCTGCTTGGGATTATTCCCATCAGAATCTATAACCCAAAGTTTCCATTTTTCTTGTTTTGATGGCTGTGGATCTGTTATCATCGATTGATATACTATCATATCTCCCGCAGGAGACCATGCAGGCTTTCTTTCAATTGCAACATCGCGGGTAAGTCTTGTGCGGTTAGTTCCATCTGGTAACATTATCCAAAGGTCTTCTGTTCCGCCCTCATCAGAACAATAGACTATTCTATCGCTATTAGGAGACCATGAAGGAGATACATAATCCCAATTTAGATCAGGTAAAGTTATTTGCAAAAACTCTCCTGATGATATTGAGATAGATTTGGGATGATCTATATCAACTACTGCCTCGCTTTTTGATTCATTACCAGCTTTATCAGAAGCGGTAACTCTTAAAACATACCTCCCTTTGAGATTTGATGTATCCCAAACCATAATTCTTTCACGATCCAATTCCCTTTTAAAAGGTCCCGCAAGATTCAACCATGTTGAAGGAAATGCGCTTATACCATATTCTACATTAACCTCAAGCAGATTATTATCAGTAACACTTATTATTATAGGAATTTCTCCTGTTATTGTAGAATATGAACGAGGAGAATGTATCATAAGATTTGGCGGATCAGCATCACATATAACTTTTTGTGATATTTCAGAAGGCAAGCTAATATTTCCGACCTCATCAACCGCAGAAACATATATCCGATAAGTTTTGTTGCTTTCACCTGCAAGATCATAGAATGTTTTTGTAGTATCACCAACAAAGACAAATTCATCATCATCAGTGGAAGCATAAATATTATATTTTGCTATATCAGTTGCATTTGGGGACTTCCATATAAAAGTTATTTTTTTATCATCATCATAACCAAGATTAGCGGTAAGATCGAAGTGCGATGGAACACCGGGGCGATCTGGAGGCACTGTATCATGTCTTACATAGAAAAGATTTGATTTTGTATCACTGACAATATTTGTCCAAAAAAGATGTATTTGCCCATTTGTTGTAATTGCATCGGGCATAATTAAAGGATTATCTGAGCTAATCAAAGATTCTGCATCAGATATATCGCTATCTATCATTGTTGAATAGAATATTTCCCAATCACCATTTCGCCCATCTTGCCAGAAGAACCAAGCCAAAGGGTTTAAATCAGATGATGTAGCCCTTGATACAATAACTTTTGGTAATATTGATTCTGCTTCTCCATAGGTCAAACGATTTGCTTTTGACCATTCGTTGCCATGATTTTTGCTATAAGAAGCATAAATATCTCTATAAACTGAGTGTTCTTCTAGGCATTGCCAAGTAACATAAACATTTGGTTCAATTCCACTGATAGAGGGAGAACTACAATTGAAGATCGATGAAAGTTTTATCTCTGAGTTAATTTGATTCTCACCCCATCTTCTAAAAAAAACACCCCAAAAACCTTCTCTTTTATCTATCCATGTTATATAGGCATTTCTTGCACCGCACCATACTGCTGGCTCTTTGGTCTCCCATTTCCCATCTGTCAATGTCTGTATTTCAGAGAAAGTTTCACCATTGTCCATACTTCTGGCTAAATATGCAGAAGACTTACCTTGTTCATCTGTATTTTCCCAGACAACATAAAGATAGGAATCTGGCATAATTGTCGTTATGGCTATATCAGGTCGCTTTGCATTTTTTTGCTCTTTTGAAAGCAGAATATTATTAGTCCAAGATTTACCATCCCATTTTTTGTAGTATATTTGCGAAATATTTTCGTTTTTCTCTCGCCAAACAATGTGGACATTTCTGACATCACAAGCTATAGAGGGCTGACTTGATTCGCTAAAAGTGAGAGTTATGCGCTCTTCTCTACTCCATGTTTGCCCGGCATCTTCGCTTGATCGAAAAAATATCTCTGAATTGCCTGTGCGATTATCTGCCCAAACGACATATATCTTGTTCTCAAACGAACAGGCATCAGCATCCGTTGATAATTCCTGACCAAGTGAAAACAGCTGAGGATCAGTCCAGAATTTCGGTAATTCACAAAAGGCTGGTAATGAAAAAATAAAGATTATTAGAAAAATTGCTGGTAAGTATGTTTTGAGAGTTTTCATTTTATGGATTGATTAACGAATAAGGTAATAGGCTGAGTTGTAACTCAGCCTATTATCAATTAAATTTATTTAAGGTCTTTGGCAACTTCATCAAGACCGAGTTCTGCCAACTTTTTCTGGCTTGGAACCATAGTTACTGGATCCCAGTCTATGAATTCGAGGTATTCCTTGATCATCGTTTCTATATCTACATCTATATCCTTCAAAGGACCTCTTGGAAGTTTGGGTCTGCCAATGATCCTGCCTGGCAGGTTTCTATTCAAAGGATTATGCCCTTCACGGAGATTGAAGGCATGTCTTATAGTGCCTATTCTTTCGCCAGTTTTCTGAAATTCCTCGAGTGTAAAATTCCAGCCTGTAACAGAAGTCATAAAATCAGGAACAGAATTAACGTGAATAGCACAATATCCAAACATGCAAAGTCCTGCAGCATTTACTACGTGCATCATATCAACGAGGGCTTTTTGATGTTCAGCCCTGCCAGTATAGACTCCATGTTTAGGCTTTTCTATCCACAAACCATCACCGGGGCCGATAAGCTCTCCGCCTTGTGTATGACGCCCTGGAGTTGCATCAAGATAGTAAGTAGTAGCTAATCCATGCGTAAACTTCGGATCGTGCATAGGAATTTCTTGACCACTTATATGGATTGCATATTGCTCAGAACCTTTTCCAATTTTATCTGCTGCGACTTTTTCACCATCAGCCAAAATTTCTCCAAAACCTTCTCTTTTTGCAAGTTTTTCTGTCATTGCTACGATGGCTTCTGCATTGCCCCATTTGAGTTCAATTCCGTCAGTATCTTCCTTAGTTATGAGTCCATTCTCATAACATTCTATTGCAAATGCGATGGTGCAACCCGCTGAGATTGTATCTAGTCCCATTCTGTTACAAATTTCATTAAGTTTAATAATTGACTCGATGTTATCATTAAGACACATTGTTCCATAAGAGCCAAGTGTTTCATATTCAGGTTTATGACCTTCTGATGCAAATGGACCTGATTTGACCTTAGTATGTCCGCCACAGCTTATAGGACAATGCCAACAGCCATATTTCTTTTCCTGATATGCGATAACAGCGTCATCGCTGATTTGTGTTGCTGTTGGGAAAACCTCTGAACCAGCGTCGCTCCAGTTTTTTACAGGGGCATCGCCACTTTCCGAAGCACCTGCGGTAATACCCGCTGTGCCATATTTTATTAGTGTTTGTCCGAAGTCATTTTCCTTGATAGATGCAACATAACTGCGTCTGAGTTCTTTTGTTTTAGCATCGTCAGCCAAAGGAACTTCGATATTACCTCTTGCGACAATAGCTTTTAATTTCTTTGAACCCATAACCGCACCAACACCCGATCTTCCAGCAGCACGCCCTTTATCATTAATAACACATGAAATTAAGGAAAGTTTCTCACCAGAGGGACCTATACATGCGCTTCTTGAATCTTTACCATATTTTTCTTTCAGTAGGTCGTCTGTTTCATTTGTATCTTTGCCCCAAAGCCAATCTGCGTCTTTAAGCTCTGCTTTGCCATTATCAAGGACAAGATAAACAGGCTTTTCGGATATACCTGTGAAAAACACACCATCATATCCAGCAAATTTTATATATGGTCCGAAGTCTCCGCCTGAGTTTGCATCGCCCCATGTTCCTGTAAGTGGCGATTTACAAACAACAACATACCTTGATCCGATAACTGCTGGTGTGCCTGTTAATGGACCTGTAAGGAAACCTAGCATATTATCAGGTCCAAGTGGATCAACTCCCGGCTTCATTCTGTCATATAAAATCTTCGCACCAAGACCATAACCACCGATAAATTTACGGAGTATATCCTCGCCGAATAGTTCTTCTTTCATATCTCCGCTTGATAATTCAACGAATAATATCTTCGCTGAACCATTACCCATGTAACCTCCAACCATAGTTTTCTCCTTTCGTTTTTTTTGCATTAATTCATCAATATACACCTTCGATATATCTGATAGTATAGATGAATCGTTTATAATCTCACTACAAATAAAAAGTTTCACAATAAATCTTTATCGTAATTTTTTCCTTACCATTTGAGTAATCTGTTTTTTCCTTTTATGAAAAGATACTCACATGTTTCTAATTGCATGACACACTGAACAATATTCCATATATATCATCTTTTTTATATTCTATCATGTAGAGTTTTTAATAGCAAGAAAAATCAGCCAGTGTAATTTAATCTTGAACATGGAACGAATAGGAATTAATGGATTGTCTTTATTATGTCAAACAAGTTTTTTGTAACCAACTATAAATATATCATCCCTTATATTTTCCTGTGGGTAAAATTTTAAGCTTTGTATAATACTATTTACTTTATTAAAGCTGTATCTCCCATCTTATATTCATTAAGATAATTCTACATTGAAAGGCATCTACAAATATGAGATAATATTTTATCTTTATAAAATAAAAACTAAACCATTATTAATTGGAGAATAATATTTATGATGAATGAAAGCCTAAACTTACTTGGACAACCAATACTAGAAAAAAATGAGTTTCTAGAAGAGCTAAGAAAATACCTTAAAAGTCATATTCCAACACTAGAAATGCCAAAAACTGCTGATGAATGGATAAAAAAAAGTGATGAATTACGCAAAGAGATATTAAAAAAGATCGTTTATTATGGAGTCCCAGAGAAATGGTATAAAGATAGCCCTCAAATTGTATGGGGTGATACGATAGAAACAGATAAAGGCTACATCATTCGAAAACTGAGATATTCTGCCTTGCCAAACCTATGGATTCCTGCATTGTTATATGAACCGAAGGAGATAAAAGGTAAAGTTCCTGCAATACTCAATGTCAATGGTCATGTTGGACCTCCGGGCAAAACTCAGGATTATGAACAAATACGATGTATAAATCTTGCAAAACGTGGTATTTTGGCTTTACATCCTGAATGGCTTGTTTTTGGAGAATTAGGCACAGATGATTTCAAGCATAATCGTCTTGCATATCTTGATTTATGTGGTGCGACAGGGCTTTCTGTCTTTTATCTTGCGATGAAACGTGGAATCGATGTACTTGAAATGAACCAAAATACAGACCCAAAGCGTATCGCAATGACTGGGCTTTCTGGTGGTGGTTGGCAAACAATCATTCTTAGTTCACTTGATACAAGAATATCTGCCACAGCACCAAATGCAGGCTATATCGGTTTAGATTATCGTGCAGATTTCATTCAAGATACAGGCGACTTAGAGCAAAACCCAAATGACTTATTAACAATTTGTGATTATCCATGTCTGACAGCCATGCTTGCACCTAGACCAACGTTATTGATATATAATGAAAAGGATGACTGTTGTTTTCAAACTCATAGGGCTTTACCATCCGTTTTTGAGCCAATAAAGCCTTTTTTTGAACTTTTTGGGAAATTAAGTAACTTCAGCCTCCATAATAATACAGTCCCAGGGACACATAATTACGATAAAGACAATCGTGAACAATTCTATAAGTTTATAAACAGACATTTTCTTGCAGGCTTAAAAACTATTGACGAGGAAATACCTTCTGATGACGAAATATTGGAATATGATAAACTCATAGTTGGTATACCCGAAAATAATGAGAATTTCTTTACACTGGCTTCAGCAATGATGAATAGTTTGCCAAAAAATTGTCCACCTGCACTTGATTCTAATGATTTCAAACAATGGCAATATAAAGGTAGGAAGACTCTTAAAGAGATCATTCGCTTTAATGAAATGAGAGTCAGCGAGAGCAAAGTTTTGCAATCAAGTCCTAATGCAAAACAATATAAGATTTCCCTTAATGATGAATTTTCTATCCCTGTTGTTGTTTTATCACCTCCCGACGATAAAAATGATAATGTTGTATTAATGTTTGCAGATAAAGGAAAATCTACGTTATCAGATCTTGCAATACTTGAAATTAATGAAGGATCAACTGTGATTTTAATTGATCCTGCATTTATGGGTGAGAGTTTGCTCTCATGGCAATACGTGCAGATGGTATCTACAATAGGCAAAAGAGTTTTAGGTATTCAAGCAGCAGAGGTTGGTGCAATTGTTGAATGGGCATGTAAAGAATTTAGTTCTAACAGAATTTCACTATTTGTAGATGGCTGGAACGCAAGCCTTGTTGCAATGATAACATGCGCATTGTATAATGATATGATTGATAAAGTATCTGTCAAAGATCATCTCCCAAGTCTGAAAATGTTGATAAAGAATCATCTTGATTATGAGACATATCCAGTGTTATTCTGTTTTGGTTTGTTAGAACAATTTGATGTGAATGAGATAATGGCACTTTGTCTACCGACAAATATAGAAACTAAATAGATATAATGAATTTTGAATGTAATGATGGATTATCTATATAATTCTTTATTTTTTGTAAATTTTAGATATGGAGATTAAAAATGAAAATACTAATGATCGGTGGTGGTGGCAGAGAACATACGCTTGTCTGGAAAATTGCCCAAAGTCCTTTGGTTGATAAAATATACTGCATACCCGGAAATCCAGGGATAGCTGAACTTGCAGAATGTGTGAAGATGGATATAGAAAAAGATTTTGACGCCATCGAGCAATTTTCACTAAGACAGAAAGTAGATGTTGTAGTTATTGGTCCTGAAGACCCACTTGCAAACGGATTGGCAGATCGTCTTGAAAATGCGGGTCTAAAAGTTTTTGGCCCCTCCAAACTTGCAACACAAATTGAATCTAGTAAAGTTTTTTCTAAGGAATTTATGTTGCGCCATAATATACCGACAGCAATAGGTGAATCGTTTGATAATTCCTATGATGCCATAGCCTATATAAAAAAAGTTGGTGCTCCAATAGTTGTCAAGGCTGATGGACTTGCGAAAGGAAAAGGCGTCTTTCCATGCAGGGAATTGCAGAAAGCGATTGATGCAGTTAAATCAATAATGATTGAAAAGGAATTTGGAGATGCTGGAAATAAAATAATCATTGAAGAATTCATGGAGGGTGAAGAAGCATCTTTTATAGCTTTTACAGATGGTAAAACTGTCTTGCCTACCGCCCCATCACAAGATCATAAACCGATATTTGACGGCGATAAAGGTCCCAATACTGGTGGAATGGGTGCTTATTCGCCTGCGCCTGTTGTTACAGATGAGGTTCATGAGCTAATCATGGAAACTATAATGAAACCAACAATTAAGGGTATGTCTGAAGAGGGCTATATTTATAAAGGTGCTTTATATGCTGGGCTTATGATTAATGATGGAAAACCAAAAGTCGTTGAGTTTAATGCACGGTTTGGTGACCCTGAAACACAAGCAGTTATACCAAGAATGAAAAGTGACATCATGCCTGCTATACTTGCTTGCATTAACGGAAATCTCGACAAAATTAAACTAGAATGGACTGATGAGGCATCTGTTTGCGTTGCGATGGTTTCTGGGGGGTATCCTGCTTCCTATGAAAAGGGCAAGGTTATTTATGGACTCGATAAAGCGAGAAAACTAGATAAAATAATAGTTTTTCATGCGGGAACAGCAGAAAAAGACGGAAAAGTTGTAACATCAGGGGGGAGAGTTTTGGGAATTACTGCACTTGGTAATACAATCAAAGATGCTATTGATCGAGCCTATATGGCGGTTAATGAAATATCTTTTGATGGCGCATATTATAGAAAAGACATTGGCCATAGAGCATTGAATAAAGCTTAATTTGAAAAAGAAAGATCTTGAGGAATATAAATCCGAGTTCCCTGAAATGGACAGAAAATAGAGGAAAAAAAGGAATAGCCCGCTGATTTGCGCTGACTACGTAACGCTGATTAGCTCTGATTTTTTAAGAGATGAAATAGAGTTCTAAAGATTAAAGCTTTGACACTGCAAAAAAGGAATAGCCCGCAGATTTTCGCTGACTACGTAACGCTGATTAGCTCTGATCTTTAATAAAATTTGATACTTGTAGGTAACGTGAGTTAGATGTAAAAAATTATTTTTACCACCAAGACACAAAG
>Ga0067045_1028617_pt1 | contig 30146 bp, 25 predicted proteins | sample TerdegcTABiofilm_FD_59184 | JGI IMG/M metagenome (GOLD analysis project Ga0067045, IMG submission 59184) | Combined Assembly of (Gp0054472, Gp0054536) Wastewater bioreactor microbial communities from Singapore -Terephthalate degrading...
AAGAAATATGTATGTTTAAAAGTAGTGTTTCCCTCTATAGACTTGGGGGAATTTCTTATCAAGAGGTCTCTGGGATACCCCATTTTCTATATATCCCAGTGCAACGCAAAAAGCTCGCTTCACAGGAATTAAATTCCTTTTCCGCTTGATTATCTGTTGATACTCTTGTATAAATTGCACATTTCATATTAAATCCTTAAAACTCAAATGCCTAATAGTTTTAAAATTGCGTCTTGTATAACCTGTGGAAGTTGACTTTTATCAGTTAAACTTTTCAATTTATTTCTCGCTTCTAATATACTTTTCTGATTCAATTGGAATATGCTTTCAAAATCAGGGTCCATTTTAAAAACTAAATTATTTATTTTAAAAACTAAATTATTTACAGGTAAAGATTGCTCAATTTTTTTATTAAGTCCGTTTGGTCCATTATGATAAGTGGTATAATTATTAGCATTTCTATCTTCATCATGTAAAACAACAAAGGGTATTCCAAAAGCAGACATAATTTTAATAAAAAACGGTATATTCTCTTTACCTCCAGAATCTATGAGCGATATACCTCGCTCGTTAATATCAGCATTAAATAAATTAAATGCATAAGGTAACGAGTATTTTTCTGTGGGACCTTCTACAAGCAAAACCTTCCTCGCAAAAAATAACTCATTCCTTCTATAATCAAATTCCGTTAGTAACTTTAATTCCTCTCGTGTGTTTTTTTGAATTGATAATGTTAAAGGTTGAAAAACTTTAGTTCCAGTAGTTGAATCTTTCCTAACAACGGTTACATAATCAAAATTTGACAGGTCAACAAATTCTACAGAGTGGGTTGTATAAAAAACCTGATTACCTTGTTCTGCTATTGATTTTAGAAGTTGATAAAAAAAGCGTCTGGTATGGGGATGTAGATATACTTCAGGTTCTTCTATTAAAAGAATACCACCACTTTTTTGTAGTTCTTTATATGCCTGAATCAAAGCAATTACAATCGCACTTTGTATACCCATTCCCATTTCTAAAGCCGAAAACTCTCCGTATTCGTTAGATTCCTTTACAGTAAGGACTAAATTTTTATAATGGTCAATAACTTGTGGGTCTTTAAAATTTAGTTTTGCTTGAGAAAAGCCTGTTTGTTTTTTTACATTTTGTTCAATAAGATTCTCTAAATTTTGGAAAATAGGTATCCGCAGGAGAGCAGAAATTTCATTCATTTTGCTAATATACTGATTTTTCCTGTCATTATCAGAAACAAAATCCTTTTCTATTTCTTTAAGAAGTTTCCCGAACAATGTCCATTGTGAGCCAGAAAGGTGGTATTTTAAATCACGGTTTACACCAATAAATACTACAGGAAACATCTCTCTCCATTCAGAGGTTAAATATAAAATTTCAGGATGAGGACGTTGACCACTGCCTTTTTTAGGCAATCTTTTGATGACTTCAATTTCTTTCCCTGAATTATCTATACAGCAAAGATCTATCTTTGGGTCGCCTTTTGTATGTCTTCCAGATTGTCTCTTATAATGCGAATACTTTAGTAAAAATCCGTTGATTTCAAAATCTTTACCCGTTGCGTCTTGATATGGTATTTTTTGATCAAACCATATTTTTATCTCTATATCCCTTTGAGATTCTTTATTGTAAATATCGTCATCTGTGATATGTCGTATAGTTGGCCAAGACTCACCTAACAGAAGATTTATTGCTGTGAGTATATTTGATTTACCAGAATTATTTTCTCCTACTAAAGCACAAAGATATTGTGGCTTCAATTCCAAATCTACTATTGACCGATAATTTTTTATTGATATTTTTTCTATTTTCATTTTTTAGCCCTTAACCATTTCTTCTTTTTTAAATCTCCATTGCTTACCTGCTTTAAGTGCTGGTATTCGTCTTTGTTCAGCCATCTTATATAATGTATGAACACTTAATCTTAAATATTTCGCTACTTCTTCTAATGTCATTAGTTTTTCCATAAGTTCACCTTGATTAGTAGATATTAGTATATATTATTCTTGATTAGTAGATATTAGTATATATTATTATTTGTTATAAGTCAAGAGAAAAAGATATTAGAATTTGATTGGGAAGGTGTGAGGTTATCAATTCAAAAAGAAAAGAAGGAAAAATTTGAAGCAAAAATTGTTTTAGAGAATTTAAGAAATTTTGTTGACAGAATTAAAGAAATTAAAGACGAAGAAAAACCTTATTTGTTTCAATACCTTATTAAAGACATAATCTACGGAAAAGATGAAATAGGGGTTAATCTGTTTTACCTGCCGAATTTCAGAGCGAACCTGCCAGCACAAAGCCAGAGCGGTGGAACTGCGAGGGCGACTGCTGGCGGTAAGCCAGTATCACCCTCTTTTGTTCCTTCCTATATAAGTTTGAAAAATCGTTCAAAATGGCTCCCCGGGCAGGACTCGAACCTGCAACCTTGCGGTTAACAGCCGCTTGCTCCACCATTGAGCTACCGAGGAGCAACAGGAGGGAGTATATAAGTCAAAGAATCATCGGAGTCAAGTATTTTTTATGTGCAAATAAAAGTCTCTTTACAAGTTGTTATTTATAATGTAGAAAAATCCGCCTCTGGAGGTTTGGCTATGAAGAGTCTGATTTTGGTTGCTGTATCGATAATGTTTTTTGCTAATCTTGTATATGCTCAGGAAGGAAGTGAGAAGGAAGAGATAAGACTTGAGGAGAAGAAAGAGGGCGAGAAGAAGGTTCAGGGCAAAGACAAGAAGGTCTCCGTATTCGAAATTGTAAATAAACTGCTTGTGGTGGAAGTAAAGACTGAGGGGAAGAAGTTTACAAAGGAGCAGAAGGCCGAGACGTCGGGTAAGATCGAAAGCAATATCAAGGATTGTGTTGCAAAGGTTCTGATGGCTAAGGAAGAATATCAGAAGAAGGATAAGAAACTCTTTGATTCGGATTCGGTTGTAAGGATTAAGGTGACAGGTGGGACGTTCGAGAGTATCAAGATTCAGAAATCAAAGACAAAGAGTCCTTTTATGAAGGAGTGCATCAGCTCGCTCAGAGAATTTGAGACAGGCTATAATGTAAATACTGAACTGACAGTCAAGGTAAAGACCAGAATAAAGTAGAGGAGTAATATCAGATGAAGAAAGTGTTATTGTTTCTGATAATTATATTTGCTTTCGGATATTCCTGTTCAGATGAGTCCGGCAACGGCAGTGGTATTTCCGATTCAGCTGTTTCAGATTTATCCGCAGGACGTGATCACTATTCGTCTGATATCTCTTCTGATACAGGTGATATAAAGGACGAGGAGAGCGATTCCGGAATCGCTGGCGATATAACTCTTTCAGACAGCGAAGCGGATACAGGACAGACCGATATAGCAGATGTCTCCTATGAGGATATTACGGAATCTGATGTAACGGATACGGAGGATATCATTTTCACGGATGTGCCGGAGGATACGGTTTCAGATATATCGCCGTCGGATATTATATCTGATGAGATTGCTGCCGATATCTCCACAGATACTTATGATGCGGGATATGAGGATACTGTTTTATCGGATGCAGGACCACTGGATTTCGGTACAAAGAGAGGACTCCTCTTTTCTGCACGTGAAAAGTTCAAAACCAAGCCGTCGATTTTCTATGCGGACCCGGAGGGAGGCGTCCCCCAGAAAATCTCCCCTGACCTCTCGGATGAATTTACAAGACCTTTCTGGGCACCGGACGGAAACTCGTTTTATTTCGAATCATCCGGAAAGATATATAAAACACCTTTTGGGAAATTTGAGCCCGAAGAGGTCTGCAGCGGGATGGATTTTGCAGTTTCTCCCGATGAAAAACTGATAGCCCTCAATAAATATGTAAAGATTAATGATCTCGGGGAGTATGATTATGAACTCTTTATTTATAACCTTGAGACGAAGAAATACACCCAGATAACTACATTTATGGATGGTGAGATGGAGAACAGACCTTCATCTCCTTCCTTTTCTCCTGATTCAAAGAAGATATTATTCTCGATGCTGAATCCGGCAGGCTCCTACGATGTCTATTCGAGTGACCTGTTCATCTATGATATCGAGACTAAATTTCTCGTCAATATTACAAATGAAGCCAAAAAGATTCAGGCAAAGGTCGCAAACCGTTCCTCTGAATGGTCTGCCGACCAGAACAAACACGGATATCTGCATATCCTTTTCCCCGAGTCCGGATATTATCTCGTAGAAGGTCTGGCACAGCCGAAGAGGGTATCTGCGGAGACCCACAATGGCATCGACGGGGTAGCGTTTTCGCCGAATGCAAATGCAATGGCAATAGCATACGGTCCCGGCAAGGGGATAAAGATAATAGACCTTAAGGGAAATCTCCTTTATGATCTGCCGATTATAGACCTTGAATATATAGACAATCTGAGCTGGAAATAATCAGGTGCTGATACTTTCGTAATCACGGGCAGCAAAACAGTTTATATCAAGTTTCTTTTCATTGGCCGCAGATATTACATCCCTGACCATACGGTCAATAAATTCGTCATTGTGGGCGGGGTCGTGATGAAAGAGTATCAGGTTCTTCGAACAGGAGAGTTCCGCCAGCCTGAGTGCGTCCATATTTGACGAATGTCCCCACCCGAATCTGTTAGGGAGTTCATCCTGTGTAAACTGTGCATCCACAATAAGGAAGTCCGAATCTTTGCAGAACTCGGCAAAGAATTCGAGTGGTCTTGCATCCTTTGCGCCCGAATTAAGTTCACAGTCGGTCATAAATGTAATTATTCTTCCGTTTTTTTCAAATCTGAATGCCAGCGTATCCTGAGGATGATTTGTCTTTATATAATTTATTCTGGTATCTCCGATTTCCGTTCCGTCAGGGAATAACTCGAGAAATGAAAGCTGGTTCTGCATTGTGTCGAGTGTAACGGGAAAATAGGGAACCTTCATCTGATTAGAGATAATTTCTTTCAGTTTCTCCCTGTCTTTTTCTACTCCCATAACCTTAAAATTATTCCCGGAGATATAGGCGGGTACGAAGAAGGGGAGACCCTGAATGTGGTCCCAGTGAAAATGCGTAAAGAGCAGATATGAATCCTGTGCTACAGATTTGTTCTTCAACATGTCATTACCAAGTTCCCTTATTCCGGTACCTGCATCAATTATTATCTGTGTCCCGGAGTCCGGACGGATCTCGACACAGGTGGTATTCCCTCCGTAATATTCCCTCCCTTTACCGGGAGATGGTATAGAACCGCGTGTGCCCCAAAATGTTAATTTCAATTAATTACTCCTTTGCTTGAATATTTTCATATAGTTTCTTCCCAACCTTATACTTCACATCTGGAATATAAGATAGAAAAAGATTTTCTCCATGTTCTGTGCATTCTGGTCTTTGAGATGGAATGACGCAAATACCGCTTTGCCTGAGTTTGCCGAATCTTTATATGATACAATAACAGGTCTCATGCTCTTGTCATTATAAACATCTCCTTCTATGTGTATGACTGTATTTGACCCTGCTGAGTCCATTGTTGTCCAGCAGATCGAGGCAATACCTACCTGATTGATACCAAGAAGTGCAACCAGATTCTGGTCAATGACGTTACAGGTAAGAGGTGCGGTACACCCGGTCATTCCTCTTGCAGAACCACCGGACTGTGCGGCGCCGGAGGAATTGTCATCACCGTAAAAATCAACCGCATTGGGGAATACCTTTTCGAAATAATCATATGAATAGTCGGATGTCATAAATGAATTGCCTGCCGCAACCCAGTTTCGCAAATTGGTAATAGCTGTTGAATCAAGGTTTTCTATCGCACCGCAGTTAATAATAAGGATGTCATATTTGTTTAACTCATTGTAATTGCTCACGACCCTGTCATCATCCTGAGGATAGAGGGTATAGGGGAGTTTTAAATCATCCAGAATACTTTCCATTGCATCCCACTGTCCCTGCATAACGGCAATCTTGGCGTTGGATTTTACGCACTGGGCACCTATATCGGTAGTCTCTCTGTTTTTAACCACTACAGGCACATCGGTTGTAAACGAGCCTGCGGCAATATGAACGGTCTGATTCCCGACAGGTACACAGGAGAGCGTGAAATAACCGTCCGGGTCAGATATGGTACATTTTGAACCTACGCAGACCTCGGCGCCGCCAATCCAGATTTCCTGACCGGGAGAACAGACTCTGCCGGTAACATTTCCGCACTGGGTATTCGGGTCTGCTCCGTAGCCGTGCAGGACTACAGAATAGACCGGGTCGATGGCGTCAGTGCTGGCTATATCGAGTTTGCCTTTATCTTCTCCCTCCTCCATTGGTTTGTATCTGACTGTAACCGTCTTTTTCTCTCCCGCTGCATATTTGCCGGTGGGAACAGCTCCCTGAATCGAGAAGTCAGGTGAACTCTGTGCCGAGAGCTTGATGGATGTAACTTCGAGGTCTGCCGTACCGCAGTTAATGACCTCGATACTCTGGTCAGACTGGGCACCGATGTTTACGATACCGTATTCGACCTTTTTGGGGTTTACGCATACCTTGGGACCGGTTCCTCCTCCGGATACCGGTATTGTAGCTGCTGTTTTCGGCAGGAATCCGGAGAGTATTTCGACGAGAATTTTACCTGTCTCTGTCTTAATATCCCTCGGTTTGAAGGTCACATCGAATTTGGCGGTAGCATTTGGCATAAGTGTCTTCGGAATCGGGAAATTTCCAAGAGTAAATGCCGGGCTTGAGGTCGAATCGAATTTGAGTCCCGATATAAAGCAGTTCTGGTTTCCGGTATTCTTGAGTGTAACACTGACGACCTTCGATGTGCCAAGGGCAACGAGACCAAACTGAATCGGATTGGGAGTTGCCTCGATTATACAGGGCTGTGTCTTGACTCCCTCACCTTTCAGTACTACATCCTGATTCGGGTGAACCTTGTCGTTGCTCGTAATCCTCCATCTCGACTGTTCTGTCCCGATTACAGAAGGAGTATATGTGAAATAGACATTCAAAGACTGTCCGGGTTTTACAGTTGCTCCCGAACTGAAATCGGGTCTTGTCATCTTGAACGAATCAGGTCCCTGAATCTTCACAAACGAACTGATATTGCAGTCGAGCTCTCCCGTATTGGTCAGCATTACCACTTTTTCGGGACTGGTCTTCCCCTGTACAACTGAGCCCATGTCCAGTTCTACAGGGTCAACGACGAGGGTACAGCTCGGACCTTCCTTACCGTTTCCTCTGACAGTAATGTATCCGTTGGGCGATTGCGGGTCGTTTGTGTTGACTTCTATTCGGCCATTATCCTCTCCCACATCTTTCGGAGTATATTTGACCTTGAGCGTGTATTTACTGCCCGGATTAAGTTCGATTGGAAGTACCGGGGTTTCTGTCCATCCGAATTCATCCGAGGTTGTAGTTGAATATTCCATTTTGGAGATTACGAGTTTTTCGCTGCCGCAGGAGGTGATTTCAAATGTCATCTCTTTTGTCTGGCCTACAACGACCGACCCGAAATCGATGGAGTAGGGCGGCTGGGGGCAGATTCGCGGGGCGATACAGCCACCTTTGAGCATAATATAGACCTTCGGTTCATCGGGGTCTTCGCTGACTATCTCGAGCGCACCTTTATCGTTTCCGCCGTTTACAGGTTTGTAATAAATCTGAAAACTGTTCGTCTTGCCGCCCTCATATTCTCCGGCAATCTCTGAAGGTTCGTATATAAATTCGGCATAAGTTGGTGTCTCCATCTCCTCGATTTTGCAATCGGGTTTGTCGAACGGACACTGTATTATTCTCGAACTGATTATATTAAGCTTGTAATCTCCCTTGTTTGATACCGAGAATCCGTATTTTTTACTCTCCTGTCCGTATGTAATCTGACCGAAATCGATGGAAAGGACATCGGGTTTATCCGCGTTACATTTATTCTCATCAGTCAGGCAGACCTCGATATCTGCCAGAACCCCTTTTCCTTTCAGATTGATAGTGACTGACTTTTTTTCCTTATCGTTGGAGTTTATTATGAGATTTGCGGTGTCTGCCCCTTTGTTCTGGGGAGAATAGGTTACCTGCAGTGTTGTCTTCTTGTTGGGATTTATCTTGGAATCCTGAAGTTTGGCGGAGAATTCGGTGGAGCCGGTTATAACGGGATTTTCTATAATTAGTTCACTTTCACCGTTGTTGTATATCTCAAGTTCAATCATCTTCAATGAACCGACGAGGACCTCGCCGAAATCCAGTTCGTAGACATCGCCGTTCTTTTTTAGATTTCCACTTGGGTCTTTAATCTCGCTTTTTGGGAAAAGGGTAGTGAGTCCTGTATCATCACAGTTACATGCATAAACCATCAGTAGTGCCGAAATCAGTGAAAGAATCAAAAAATTTCTCATTTTATTCCTCCTTGCTTTTATTTTACCAGTAAAAAATATGTTACTATGATAATGAAAAGTCCTGCCGAAACCAGAATATAGATACCGTCAGTGCCAAGTATCTTTCTGAAATCGTCATATTTTTTCCTGTCGTTTTCGGTGAGGTCATTGTAGTTCAGATTGCCTAAAAGACCTGCAGCCGAATTATATCTGCCTTCGCTAATCAGTTCTTCGATTTCAGATATCCTGTCTTTTGAATCTCTGCCGGACATATTTCCTCCCGAATATCTGCTCATTATAAGGATTTGTCTTATGAATTGCAATAGTTTTTTGTTGCCAATGCAGAAATATAATAATATTCTCAGCGTGGTATGTTTTAGAAAGGTGTTTATGATCAGGAATTATTATAAAAAGAAAATTTTACAGGCTGTACAAGAGACATTCCCCGATATTTTATCAGATCTGTCAGGTATAGATATCCTGAAGCCCAGAAAGCCTGAATGGGGTGATATCTCAACCAATGCTCCTATGATTATTGCAAAGGTCTTAAAGAAGAGGCCTGACGAGACTGCTTCTCTTCTGATTAAAACACTAAATGATATTAATCATAGAACTTCGGGCGGCCATTTTGCCTCGAGGATTGAATTTGCGGCACCGGGTTTTATCAATATATTCTTCTCCAGAGAATTTATGTTCGGCATACTGAACAGTATTTTCGAGTCCGGATACAGGTTCGGATATTCGGATGAGAAGAAGGGTGAAGGATATCTTGTGGAATATGTAAGTGCAAATCCCACAGGGCCACTGCATATAGGTCACGGACGCGGTGCGGTTCTTGGTGATGTGATATGCAGGGTGCTGAAATGTTGCGGATATGATGTACTCAGGGAATTTTATGTAAATGATGCAGGTGCACAGGTGAAGAATCTGGTCCTCTCCGTAATCGAAAGGATAAAGGAGATTGAGGGGAAGGGTGAGGCGAATATCCCAGAGGACGGGTATAAGGGAGAATATGTAAGGGAGATTGCACAAAGGCTGATTCTTGAGACGAAGATCGGTTATGAGAGTGCACTTGAGAATCAGGCTGTTGTGAGAGAGTTTGCAGTTAATTATATGCTTGATAGAATCAAATCGACTCTTGGGACTCTTGGTGTTGAGTTCGACAACTTCTTTTCCGAGAGCATCCTTTTTGACAGGGGAATGGTCGAAAGGTGCATAAGGGAATTTGAGTCTGAGTCGAAGGTCTTCGAAAAGGACGGGGCTCTGTTTTTAAGGATGGAGAATAATGATGACGATAAGGACAGGGTTTTGAGAAAGTCGAACGGGTATTATACATACTTTGCGTCGGATATAGCATATCACAGGGATAAATTCGAACGGGAAAACGGGAGATTTCAGAAGATTATCGATATATGGGGTTCTGACCATCACGGATATATTCCGAGGATGAAAGGGGCTGTCAGACTGCTGGGATATAATCCCGAAAACTTTATCGTGATTCTTGTCCAGATGGTCAGGGTATTGAAAGACGGGAAACCTGTAAAGATGTCCAAAAGGGAGGGGGATTTTATCACACTCGATGAGATTATGCAGGATGTAGGCAGGGATGCGACGAGATATACATTTCTTATGAGAAAGGGAGATGCACAGCTGGACTTCGATATCGATATCCTCAAAAGTCAGTCTCTGAACAACCCGGTTTACTATGCACAGTACGGATATGCAAGAATATGTTCTATTCTAAGAAAGGCTGCTGAAGCCGGAATTGGTCTTCCGGCAGGGATTTCCAAAGAAGATTTTGACGGACTTGTTTTATCTGAAGAACTGGATATCATCAAGAAAATGGGTGAGTTTCCTGACCTCCTCGATAATATTTCAAAATCACTTGAACCTCATCTGCTTGTATATTATATTCAGGAACTGCAGGCTATGTTTCATCAGTATTACACAAAATATAAGAAGACCGAAAAGGTTCTCTCAGATGACCCGGTAAAGCTGAACGGCAGGCTTGCTCTGATTATAGCTCTCAAAACCGTTCTGAAAAATGCATTCGATCTGATGGGGGTAGATGCCCCTGAAAGAATGAGTATGAAAGGAGACGAAGATGAAGAATGAAAGTGTATTGATTGATAAAAAACAGGTTTTCCTTCTATTCTTTTCCTCTGTTGTCATTATGATACTCGTCTTTGGTGCAGGTGTCTTCTTCGGAAAGAAATTGTCCGGTGTGGCGGTCTCTTCAGAGAGAGCGGGTAATATCATAAAAAAGGCTGAGACCGAAGTAAAGATACCGGCGCCTGCTGCTGATGCCGATGTAACGGATGTCGGTGAACAGATAGCAAAATCCGATGAGAAGGCGGCTGTAAAAAAGAGCGAAGAGTCCGCAAAGAATACCGAGCAGAAAACGGAAACACCAAAGGTCTCTGAGGAGAAGAAGCCGGCTTTGGAAACTCTGGAACCGAAGGAGAAGAAGGAGGAGAAGAAGGCTGAAAAGACAAAGGTTGCTGCAAAGACCGATACCCCCATGGAGCAGAAAAAACAGGAGATTACTGATGCAAAATTTACTCTTCAGGTCGGGGCATTCCCTGACCGTTCACAGGCACTGAAGACAGCGGCCGAACTTGAAAAGAAGGGGTATGAGAGCTGGATTCAGAGGGCAAAGAGCAAAGAGAAGGATATTTTCAGGGTCCGCATCGGCAAATTTGCGACAAAGGCAGATGCAGAGAAATTCAAGCAGCAGTTCGACAAAAAGGAAAAATACAACTCTTTTATTACACCACTGGAGTAGGTATTTTGAACAAAAGAGTACTGATATTCGGAAGCGGACTTCTGGGGAAGGCATTCGCAAGATATCTGCCGGAAAATTTCGAGAGACATATTCTTACTCACTCTGAATGTGATATTATGAATATGGAGAAGGTCAGAAAGGCTGTCTCGGATTTCAGACCCGATATACTGGTTAATACTGCCGCTCTTTCTGATGTGGATTACTGTGAAAGCCACTCTCAGGAGGCTTTTATCGTAAATGCGGGTGGCGCAGGTTATCTTGCTTCGGCAGCGCGTGATACCGGAATCAGAATCGTTCATATTTCCACGGATTATGTCTTCGATGGCAGAAAGGATACACCGTATTCGGAAGATGAAGAGGCAAATCCCGTCAGCGTTTATGCCAGAAGCAAATATGAAGGCGAACAGCTTGTGAAATTTTCGGGTGCGGAATATCTCATTCTGAGGGTACAATGGCTTTTTGGAGAATTCCGTGAGACGTTTATCGACAAATCTGTCAGAAGACTTATGAATGGAGTGGCCGTTGATGCAGTCAGCGACCAGTTCGGTTCACCAACCTATGTCAAATATGTGGTATATGCTGCTGCGAGGCTTCTGGGAAAGGATTGCAGAGGGGTATTTCATATTGCATCTGAAGGAGTCTGTTCGAGGTACGAACAGATGATATTTATCTGCAGCCTGCTCGGTCTTGACAAGAATCTTGTGATGTCGAAAAAATGGGCAGAATTTCAGAATGTGGCAAAAAGACCTAATAGAGTCGAACTGTCGAAAGATAAACTTCTGAATGCGACGGGCTTTGCAATGCCGCACTGGAAAGAAGAGACCGAAGAATATATCAGATATAAATACGGGAGTGAAAAATGATTACAAAGACAGAAAAACCTTGGGGATATGAACTTCTGTGGGCAGAGACCGAACACTATGTCGGCAAGATTCTGCATATCAACAGGGGTGAAAAGCTCAGCCTTCAGTATCATAAGATTAAGGATGAGACGATTATGGTCGTATCCGGAGAGATGAGGTTCGAGGTTGAGGAGAAAGGAAAGATGGTAGTACTGATTCTCAGACCGTATGAACCTTATCATATAAAGCCTATGACGAAACACCGGATGGAGGCAGTTACCGATTGCGATGTATTTGAGGTTTCGACTCCGCACCTGAGCGATGTGGTAAGACTTGAAGATAAGTACGGCAGAGCCGATAAGAACAACTGAGCAATTAGTTAAGGTTTTTTGAAATATACATCTCTGCTATGGCATCGGTCCAGTAAGTCTGTAACCCTTTTATTCTCTCAGACCTGTAGATACGGACAAGGTTCTATATTCCGGGAATTCATTTATTGATTTTTAAAATTAGTGTGATATTTTTAATCCGGTTTTCCGGAGGAGATTAAATGGTAACACTTCACACACCAGTTAATGAAGAGGATATAAGAAAACTGAATGCCGGTGACGAGATTGAAATTACCGGTATAATTGTGACCGGCAGGGATGCGGCCCATAAATACCTTGTCGAAAATGATGATGAGGAACTGAAGAAGGTATTGAGCGGTACTTTTATCTATCATTGCGGCCCGATTGTTGTAAAGGAGAACGGAGAGTATGTATTCAAGGCCGCCGGCCCGACCACGAGTATAAGGGAGGAGCCGTATCAGGCAGAGGTAATCAGAAAATACGGCTTAAGGGGTGCAATCGGCAAGGGTGGTATGGGTAAGAAGACACTCGAAGGTCTGAAGACATACGGTGCAGTATATCTTCACGCAGTTGGCGGTGCCGCCGTATATATAGGAGACAGAATCAAAAAAGTGCTTAAAGTCTATAAACTGGAGGAATTCGGGATTCCGGAGGCACTGTGGGTATTGCAGGTCGAGAGATTCCCGGCTGTAGTCACGATGGACTCAAAGGGAAAAAGCCTGCACGAGGAGGTCTATAGTCTTTCCCTTGAGAATTATAAAAACATTTCGGTCAGGAAGTAAAAGGAGGGTTTTATGAGAATCAGTCTTAAGGATTTTGGTGGTTTTTTGAGTTCTCCGGAACTTGGCAAGCGGATTGCAGTAAGCGTGCTCGATTCGGTCCGTAAGGAGCCGGATGTAAACGTCATTATGGACTTTTCGGGAGTTCAGAGTGTAAACAAGCATTTCTGTGAGGAGTTTCTGACTCTCGTCTTCAGGGGAGTCGGATATGAGGAATTTAAAAAGAAGGTTGTAATGCAGAATCAGACCGCTGTTGTAAAAATGGTATTTGACTCTGTCATCAGTCAGAAGAAAGACATACCCGTAGAGGGGATAGATGCTGTCATCGGAGGACCTATTCATACAGTTCATGCAGAGAAGAAGGAAGAGGAAGAAGTCAGGGTTGAGCCGGTTGAGAGAGAGGTTATAAAGGAAGAGAAACCCCCTGTTCCGGTTAAGCCTACCGAAGAAAAGATAATGGCCGAAGTTAAAAATGAGGCTGTGCAGTCTCCTGTATATGCAGAAGAGAAGGCAGAAGAAGGGGAAGTCAGGACTGTAGAAAAGAAACCGGAGAGTAAGAAGGTTGTGTCAAAAAAGAAAGAGCCGGTTAAGAAGACAGTTTCAAGACAGGAGGCAAAACCAAAGAAGGTTGAGAAGAAGACCGGGAAGAAAGTTGCAGCAAAGCCTAAAACCACAGCAAAGAAGAGTTCACCGAAGAAGAAGAAATAAGGTAAGAGTATGAGAGAGAATGATATTTCGGCTGTTCTGCTTGCAGCAGGCAAGGGTGTAAGGTTTAAATCAGAGTTTCCGAAGGTCCTGCACAATCTTATTGATAAACCGATGATATATTATCCGGTGATGGCTCTGAAAAAGTGCGGGATTAAAGAGATTGTTGTTGTACTCGGATTCGGGGCAGATAAGGTTGAGGCATATCTAAAATCGGCATTTGGTGACCTGAATTTTACTTTTGTATTGCAGAAAGAACAGCTGGGAACGGGCGATGCGGTTCGAATTGCCCTCCCAAAGGTCAGAAGCAAAAGATTTATTCTGCTCTACGGGGATATGCCGCTCATTGATGAATCGGTAATATGTGAGTTGATTAAGTCCTCTAAAAGGGCAGATATGGTTATCACATCCTTTGTGGCAGATAATCCGTCTGGTTATGGAAGGATAATAAGGGATGCTAACGATAATCTGCTGAAAAACGTAGAGGAGAAGGATGCATCTGAGACCGAGAAGAAGATAAAGGAAGTAAATGCAGGTTTATATCTCTGCTCGACCGGACTTGTTAAAAAATATATCAGAATGCTCACAAATAACAATGCCCAGAAGGAATATTATTTTCCGGATATATTCAGATTTGCTCTAAGGGAGAATGTCGAGATAAGTATTTTCGAATCAAAACAGGAATTTCTGCTTGGTGCAAATAACAGGGCGGAATTGTCATTGCTCGTAAAAATGCTGCAGAGAAGAATAAACCGGCACCTGATGCTCGAGGGCGTGACTATTATCGACCCGGACTCTGTCTTTATCGGAGATTCAGTTGAGATAGGCAGGGATACCGTAATCTTTCCGAATGTGTTCATCTCAGGCAACTCCTGTATCGGAAAAAATGTCAGAATTGAGAACGGTGTCATTATATCCGATTCTGATATAAAGGATTTTGCTGTAATAAAACCTTATTGTCATATCGATAGAGCCGTTGTCTCGGGTGATGCAATAGTTGGTCCCTTTGCGAGGTTGAGACCCGATACGTTTGTAGACAGAGAGGCTCATATCGGAAACTTTGTTGAACTGAAGAAGACCTATATGGGTAAGAAAAGCAAGGCAAATCATCTCACATATCTGGGCGATGCTGAAATAGGCAGCGGGGTAAATATCGGGGCCGGCACAATTACCTGCAACTATGACGGAGAGAATAAATACAAGACCATACTCGGGGACGGTGTCTTTGTGGGTTCTGATACCCAGTTCGTTGCGCCGGTAAAAGTTGGCAGGAATGCCTATATCGGAGCAGGCAGTACAATTACCGAAGATGTGCCCGAAAATGCCCTTGCCCTCTCCCGCACACCACAAAAGAATATTTCCGGGTGGGTTTTGAGGAAAAAGAAAAAGATTAAGAAATGAAGATTATTTCTGTCTCTATAGACCTTGACCCGTTATCCTGTTATTACGATATTCACGGGATAAAAAGAGATGAAGAGAATTGCAGTGATATAATTTATACATCCGGACTCGAGAGAATATTTGAATTCTTTGAGAGACTGGATATAAAACCTACACTCTTTGTGGTTGGCAGGGAATTGCAGAGTGATAAGGCTGTATCATTATTAAAAAATGCCGTTGATATGGGATATGAGATCGCCAATCATTCATTCAGTCACTCATATAACCTCTCACTTTTGCCGGAAAAGGAGGTCTATGGAGATATCGAAAGGTGTGACAGAATAATATCCGAACAGCTGGGTGTAAAACCTGTGGGTTTCAGGGCACCCGGATACAATCTCTCCGGACAGATTATAAGCACTTTAATCGGTATCGGATACAGATATGACTCTTCTGTACTGCCAAGTCCTTTCTATTATTTTTCAAAGCTGGCGATTATAACCTTTTACAGACTTACGGGCAGAGAGACGAAGAGTCTTGCAGGGAGTATCAGGATGCCTTTTTCAGAGCGGGATATATATGTAATGAGTGATGATATTTACAGCAGTTCGAAGACAGGTAAAATTCTGGAGATTCCGATATCCGTTGCCGGAATTCTGGGGATACCATATGTGGGTACATTTATTATGGGTTACAGGGATATAGTTCATAACTATCTGAATAAGAAGGCAAAAGGTCTCGGTTTTCTACATATAGAATTGCACGGGATTGATTTCATAGACAGAAACGATATCAGAGATGAGAGGCTCATTAAGTCCCAGTTTGACCTGAATGTGCCGCTTGAAAGGAAGAGAGACAGACTGAAATCCCTGATAGAAATTTTCAACCCCGAAAAATGTATGAGACTGTCGGATTTTCGCCTCATAGATTATATTTTATGAATTTTCTTAAAAAGAGAAGAAACAGAGTTCTCCTTTATATTATTGCTGGTTTTCTGCTGGTCTTTGTACTGCCTTCTCTGGCCATAAAAGTCTATATAAATTCTGATTCTTTCAGGTCGAGGGTTATCGATACAATAAACAGGAAGGCAAAACTGGATAACCTGAAATTAATCTATAAACTTGGTGATATAGGTATATTCTCCGGGATTGAGTTTCTCAGTATCAGATTGATGGATAAGGATAATGTTGTTGCCGGGTTTGAGAATTGCTTTATAAAGGGGATTCAGAATAAGGTTTTATTCAGCAAGAACAGTTTTGACCTTAAATGCAGCAAAGGGAATGTTGATATCGGATACTTTGAAAAAATGAAAGGCGGAGAAAAAAAGATTGGTTATCAGGGTAGCAGGAGTGACTATAATATTGGTTTTCAGATAGATAGTTTTGAGGCAAATTACAGGAAAATGAAGGCAGAATTCGAACTCTCGGGCAGGTATTCACTGAAGGAAAAGTATATAGATATAGAACTCAGGGATAAATACAGAATAAGGGTGACAGATATAAATATCCCTGAAAAGTCAGCAAAGATGTCTTTTACCGGTATTGATATCCCTTTTATTCTTGAGAGGTATCTTGGCAGATATGCAGGATTGCTGGGCGGTAAACTGAGTGGCAGTGTTCTGGCAAAAAAGAAGGGGCAGGAGATAGAGATAGAATTCCAGGATGTAGCAGTTACGAATATGACTCTCTCTCATCCCCTTATAGGTGAAAGACCTTTCGGGATAAAGAAATTTTTGCTGAACGGCAGTTTCTCACTTTCGATTGCCTCTGGCCTTGTAAGACTAAATGAACTTGATGCAAATATAAGCGATATGAATTTTGTGGTTTCGGGGAAACTATACAGAAATCAGTATTCGGTTAGTATTGTCACCAAAAAACTCGAACTGAATGACCTTGCTGCCTTTTTCGGAGGTGAGGAGTTCGAAGGTTTTGATATGTCGGGTGAGATAAGGATTAAGGCGTCGGCATCGGGTAATATAGAAGCGGAAAAGAAGATAGATAGTATATCTCTAACGGGAGAAGTGGTAAAACCTGTTCAGGTCTCAAAGAGGCTGGATTATCTGAAGTCTGATTTTTCTTACGAATTTACCAATAAGAACAATAAGAAGAGGAAGATACTGATTGGCCTGAAAAATCCCGACTATGTCCCTTTCTCTGATATTCCGCCTCTGGTTTACGGGGCTGTGGTTGTGAGCGAAGATGCCGGCTTCTTTGGCCACAAGGGAGTGGAGTTCAGGGAGATAGAGAGTGCCGTGATAGATAATATAGAAAGTGATAAACCGTATCTGAGAGGCGGTTCGACAATAACCCAGCAGCTTGTAAAGAATCTCTTTCTTACGAGGGAAAAGACTCTCTTAAGGAAGGTGAAGGAGCTTCTGCTTGCGATTGAACTTGATGCAGCCCTCTCCAAGGAGAGGATACTCGAGATATATCTGAACGGAATTGAATGGGGACCTGAGATATTCGGAATCGGTGCTGCGTCGAGGCATTATTTCGGAAAAAGTCCGTCCGAATTAAAGGTTGTCGAGGCAGCTTATCTGGCTTCGGTAATACCCAATCCCACCAGATATTATACATATTATGTAAAAAACGAGATTTCCGAAAAGTGGAATGAAAAGATACAGAGCATTCTGTACAGAATGAATCTCTTCGGTTATCTGCCTAACGAGGCATACAACAAATCACTCTCTGATAAAATAGTCTTTGAACGCTCGTCTGATATAAAATAGCATTTTATATATTGACCGGTTCCTCTTTTGTTTGCTTTTTGTAAAAAAATGGGTTTTATTCTGAAAATAACTTTGAGGAGGTTTTGTAATGAGTGTTAATATTGTAAGAGAGATTGACAACAGGGTGAAGATTCAGAATGTCATAATAAGTGTATCGGATAAGACCGGGCTGGATATTTTTGTAAATGAGCTCATAAAAATTAATCCTGATATCAGGATATATTCAACAGGCGGGACATACGATTTCATAAAGAAATTAATAACAGACCCGAAGAATCTGATTCAGGTATCACAGTATACGAATCAGCCGGAAACACAGGGCGGGCTTGTCAAGACACTCGATTTCAAGATCTATCTGGGTATTCTCACCGAAAAATATAATCCGCATCATCAGGAGGATATAAGGCGGACGGGGGCAGTACATTTCGATATGGTTGTAGTCAATCTCTATCCTTTCGAAAAGGTGACGTCAGATAAAAATGTTACGGTTGAGGAGGCAAGAGCCAATATAGATATCGGCGGTCCCACGATGGTAAGGGCATCTGCCAAAAATTATCTGAGGGTAGCAGTAATTGTTGACCCTTCTGATTATGATAATATATTGAAAAAACTGAGGGAAAATAATTGCTCTTTGACGCTAAAAGAGAGATTTGCACTTGCAAAGAAGGCATTTTTACGGACCGCCGAGTATGACAGACATATAAGTGAGTTTCTGGCTAAAAAATCTGAGTCGGATTTTATCTGTTACTCATTTATGGATGAGAAATAAGGGAGGTATTAAATGAGTGGTAATATCAAGGAGATGTATCACAGGATTGTCAAGGATAATTTTCCTTCAAGAATAAGAATGGACTTCGAATTCGAGGACGGTATAAAAACACTCGAATATGAAAAGGTAAACTGGGTTGTAGATGGTGAACTGAGAGGGCTGAGATACGGAGAGAATCCGGATCAGGAGGCGGCCTTTTACAGACTGATTAACGGAAATCTTGTGATAGCAGGTGTGGAATTTGTTGGTCCCGATATGTCACTTCTGCCTACAGCAGAGCTCATTCAGTTTGGTAAACACCCCGGCAAGATTAATCTGACTGATGTCGACAATGCTCTCAACATCCTCAAATTCCTCTCTGACAGACCGTCAGCAGCCATTATGAAACACAACAATCCGAGCGGAGTTGCATCTGCGGATAATATCTCTGATGCCTTTCTGAGGGCATATTTTACGGACAGAATTGCCGCCTTCGGGGGTGCACTCGTAGTAAACAGGGAGATAGACAGAAATACGGCAGAACTCATTGCCGATAAGTATCTCGAGGTGGTGGCCGCACCGGAATTCGGAGACGGGGCAATAGAGGTTCTTACAAAGAGAAAGAATCTCAGAATTATGAAGATAAAAAATATAGGGAATCTCAAAAAATATACTGCTACGCCTTTTATAGATTTCAAATCATTGATAGACGGCAGTCTGATTATCCAGCGTTCGCAGATTATATCCATAAAGGATAAGAGCGGTCTTAAACTTGCCGAGGCAGAATTCAACGGAAAAAAAATTTGCATAAAGAGAGAGCCGACCGAGAGGGAATACCGTGATATGCTCTTCGGATGGTATGTTGAATCCGGTGTCTCCTCGAATTCGGTTATTTACGTCAAGGATGAATGCACAGTGGGAATAGGTACCGGAGAGCAGGACCGTGTCGGTGTGGCGGAGATAGCAAGATACAAGGCCTATACGAAGCTTGCAGACAGAATCTGCTTTGAAAAATATGGTATTCCTCTCTATGACCTTAAGGATGAACTAAAGAGGGCAGAGATTGAAGAAGAGGTGAGGGAGAAGAGAGGTGGACTTAAGGGTTCTGTAATGGTCTCCGACGGATTCTTCCCCTTCAGGGATGGTGTGGATGTGGGGATAAAGGAGGGAATAACCGCAGTCATTCAGCCCGGTGGCTCTGTAAATGACCATCAGGTAATTGAGGCCTGCAACGAGGCAGATGTTACGATGGTCTTTACTGGTCAGAGGCTATTTAAGCACTGAGAAAATATAAATCTGATTGCAAAAGGGTTATATATCTGTTATTAATTCCGGCAGTCACTAATGATAAGGCGGCTGATTATATAATCGTTTTATGGCTAAAAAAATACCTGTTTTGCAGAGGAATATATTATGGTAAAAGTCGATCTGGCAGAAATCAGAAAACACTTTCCGATAACAAATAATCATAAGTTCTTCAATCACGCAAGCATCTCTCCTATGCCTACAGATGTGGCTGATGCCATCAGGGAGTTCAACGAAGATATTATGCACCACGGGAATATGCACGAGCGGAGGTGGATAAGGCAGGTTGAAAAGACACGTGAAATGTATGCCAGACTGATCAATGCCGAACCTGAGGAGATAGCCTTTATAAAGAGTACCTCACAGGCCATTTCCATTATCTGCAAGGGGATGAAATTCAGAAAGGGCGAAAAGATATTGACCGCAGATGTGGAGTTTCCCGCTAATATTTATCCGTGGATGGCAATGACTCCAAAAGGCGTGGAGATAAAATTCGTAGGTGCAAGGGACGGAAGGATTGACCCCAAAGATATCGAAAAGTCCATTGATGCCAAGACGAAGATTATTGCACTCTCTCTGGTGGAATACGGGAGCGGTTTCAGGAATTATGTGGAGGAGGTTGGTGATATATGCAGGAAGAAGGGGATATTCTTCTATCTCGACGGGATTCAGGGGGTGGGAGCGATTCCTGTGGACGTCAAGAAATTCAATGTCGATTTTATGTCTGTTGCAGCCAGCAAATGGCTATTCGGGCCTCACGGCGTTGCTGTTTTGTACATAAGGAAGGATATAATAGACGAGATAGGTTATGAGGAGGTCAGCTGGCGCTCTGTAATAGAGGAGGAATCGCGCAAGAATTTCAGAATGGATACGAAGGCATTTGCAAGGAAATTCGAGGGGGACAATGCCAATTTTGCAGGTATTATTGGGTTCGGGGCTGCTCTTAAACTGAGGGAAAGTATCGGCAACGGCACAATCTGCAGAATGCTGGCAAAGAATGTCGACCTCATATTTGAGGAACTCAAGAGGAGAAGATATCTCATATTCGGTCCGGTGAGCAGTTCGGAAAGGGCCGGTATTATTTCGGTAACTCATCCTGAATATTCATGTGAAGAGCTTGTGGCAAGACTTCTTTCAGAGAATATAATCGTATCTATCCGCAATAATCATCTGAGAATTTCTCCGCATTTTTATCAGACAGAGGAGGAGATTGACTTTCTCTTCGAGGTATTGCCTTAGGATTCAGGGAGAATCAGGTGGATTTCAGGAGTGAAATAAAAGAGAGAGTTCTGCTTCTTGACGGTGCAATGGGGACGAATCTGATTTCAATGGGTATAAGTTCCGAATTGCCGTTTGATATACTCAATACTGAAAATCCCGAACCTGTAATAAAAGTGATGAAAAGTTATGTCAGTGCCGGCTCCGATATTATCAGGACCAATACGTTCAGTACGATAAGACCAAGACTCAGACATTTCGGGATTGAAGAAAGGCTTCAGGAGATTGCAAAGGCCGGAATTTCACTTTGCCGCTCAGTGATAAAAGAGAAAAAGTATCTTGCGGTTTCGATAGGTCCTTCCGGTGAACTGATGCATCCTTTCGGCAAGGCAACCTTCGACGAGATTTATGATTATTATTACGAGATAGCAAGAATATATGAGAGTGAGGGTGTTGATATCTTCTGGCTCGAGACATTTACTGATATATCTGAACTCAAAACTGCAATAATCGCGGTAAGGGATGCGAGCAAAAGACCTGTTGTGGCACTGATGACATTTGATGAGAATATGAGGAGTACTTTCGGCAGTACCCCGCAGATTATGGCATCCGTTGTGTCTAAACTTGGTGTAGATGCCATCGGGGCGAACTGCTCAATAGGTTCGGAAGGTATTCTCAATGTAATTGCAGAAATGAAGGAATTCAGTCCTCTTCCTCTCGTTGCACAGCCTAATGCCGGGATTCCTGTAACGAAGGAGGGGAGGGTATATTATCCCGAGAGTCCCGACGAGATGGCTTCACACACCGGCCGTCTGATTGATAACGGTGTCAGAATCGTAGGTGCCTGCTGCGGAAGTACCGCCGTTCACATCGGACGGATAAGAAAAGAACTTGATTCATTGAAGATTTCCCCGTTCGGTCCGCAGTCTGACAGTTCATCTCTTGTTCTCACTTCCAGAAGCCTGCTTGTAAGCATTTCTTCCGACTCTTTTCCTGTGATTATCGGGGAGAGGATAAATCCCACAAACAAGAAGCATCTCATAGAAGGGCTGAAAAACGGTGATTTTTCCCCGTTTGTAAGGGAGGCCGTGCAGCAGATTGATGCCGGCTCACAGGTTCTGGATATAAATGCCGGGAGTTCCGTTGCGGTTGAGTCAGAGGTCCTTCCTCAGATTGTTAAGAGTATTCTGGGTCAGTCGGATATCCCTCTTTCGGTTGATACCACCGACGATACGGCACTCGAAAAATCCCTGAAATATGCGTCCGGAAGGGCACTCATCAATTCCATTAAGGATGATTCCTCTCTCGAAAAGAGATTGAGACTTGCAAAAAGGTATGGTGCAGCATTTATTGTGCTTACGCTCGGGGAAAAAGGGATTCCGTCAACAGAGAGGGAGAGAATACAGATCGCCGAGAGAATCATTGAAAAGGCCTCTTTGTATGGTCTGAATACAGATGATATGCTCTTTGATTTCCTGACTCTCTCAGCCGCAACTTCCCTTAATCAGGTCAGAATGACACTTGCAGCAATAAATGAATTCAGCAGAAGGGGGTTATTTACCGTACTCGGTGTAAGTAATATTAGTTACGGACTACCGCAGAGGAGTTACATAAATTCAGCATTTCTCTCATTTGCAATTGATGCAGGGCTCAGGGCAGCTATTATCGACCCTCTCGACAGGAATATGGTTGCAACACTATATGCCGCTTCTGCCCTTGCGGGGTATGACCGTAATTTTTCGAGGTATATAAACTTCGGGGCAAGCTCTATTCCCAAAGGTTCTGAAATTTCAGAGACAGAGATTAATCCGGTACTCAGACTCTCTGATGCAATAATTTCCGGACGCAGGGAAGATGCGGTCAGAATCACCGAAGAGATTCTGAAAAAGAAGACTGACCCCCGGAAAGTCATTAACGACGGAATATTGAGGGCGATGAAGGATGTGGGTGTAAGGTTCAAGTCGAATCAGATTTTTTTGCCTCAGGTTATGCTCTCAGCGGAGGCTGCACAGGCCTCATTTGATATTATTATGAGGTCATCAGGCGGTCAGAGTATCGAAAAGAAGGGGAGAATTGTTATAGCGACAGTAGAGGGAGATATACACGACCTCGGCAAGAATCTGGTCTCTGCCGTACTCAGAAATTCGGGTTTCGAGGTAATCGATCTGGGGAAGAATGTGAAGGCTGATGTCATTGTTAACAAAGCTATAGAGAGCGGTGCCGATATCATCGGATTATCTGCCCTGATGACGACCACAATGGGAAGGATGCGCGAGGTAACCGGGCTTCTTAAAAAGAACAATATCAATATTCCTGTTCTGATAGGCGGTGCAGTTGTTACTGATTCATATGCAAGGGAGATAGGGGCATATTACGGGGGGGACGCTGTTGAAGCCGTAGCAATTGCCGAGAAAATAGCCGGAAAAGATGCAGAATGAAACAGAACTGTTACATAATCGAAAATGAGATTTCTGCCTCAAAGAAGCATTCGAAGCGGGTCTTATGGACACTGATCGTAACAATATTTATATGCCTTCTGGAGTTTGCGGGAGGAATTATTTCCGGAAGTAATGCACTTATTGCCGATGCCGGACATATGCTGGCAGATTCAGCCTCGCTCTTTGTCTGCTATTTTGCCTCCTTAATAGCCCTCAGAAGAACCGATTCGAATAAGACATTCGGGTATTTCAGAATAGAGATTCTGGCCTCGCTGATTAACGGGACACTTCTTATGCTGCTTGCTGCGTTCGTAATATTCAGCGCAGTCAGAAGATATCTCGAACCGGTCGATATAGATGGCAGAATTATGCTGGTTGTATCCGTAACGGGACTGCTTGCGAACATCCTTGGTATTCTCCTTCTGAAAGGACACACCTCAAATCTCAATATCAGAGGGGCTTTTCTGCATATAATCGGTGATACACTCTCTTCTGTGGGTGTAATTGCCGGCTCGGTAATAATTATTTTTACAGGCTTCAATATTATCGATTCAGTCCTGAGCATTATAATCGGGTTTTTTATCTTCTACAACGCAATCAGACTCATCAAAGACGCCTCAGATATTCTGATGGAATCTGTTCCCTCAGGCGTCAGAATAAATGAAATTACAGAAAGTATTGTGACGGATGTAAAAGGGGTAAAGGATATTCACGACGTACATATCTGGAGTATATCCTCGGGAATCTATATATTTACGGCACATATTGTGACGGACGCAGAATCACTTGAAGTCACGGATTCGATTATCAGCGAGATATCGCAACTGCTGATGACAAAATACAATATATTACACGTAACTCTGCAGATTGAATCATCAGGCTTTAAGAGGTGTAAGTGAAAAAGAGAGTCTTCTTCGGTCTTGCTGTAACGGTTACGGGACTAATTGGGGTATTTATGCTCTATAAGCTGTATCTTTCAGAGATGAAGACAGGTTCGGGCGATGCTTTCAGATATTCGGGCAGGATTGCCGGTCCGCTCGAGGGGAGACTGAAATATATAAATATTATTTCTTCAAAAAGACCTGACTGTCTGGATTACGGTTTTTATCTCTATTTTACGGGGACAGAGAATGAGGATTTTGTCGTTGTAACTCCCTCTGTCAGGGATTCATTCGGGAATCTGTCCGAGAATATAATCGGTTACAGATTCAGGTTTGAGAAACTTATGGAGTGCAGAAAAGGTATAGAGAATGCAAGGACATTTTTACCTGTATCTCCTCCGGTTATGCTTGGTGATGAATAACAGGAATGTAATATTACTTTGCCTGGTTCTGGTCTCTCTGTCCTGCTTAGGGATAAAGGCCGGATTCTATAAGAATCTGAAAGAGGAGAATCCGGTATTTTATCAGATACTGATCGACCGGTTTTATGACGGTGACAAGACAAATAATTTCAGAGTGGATAAAAGCAACCCTTACGGATTTCACGGCGGTGACATAAGAGGGATTTATGAGAAGATTGGTTATCTCTCCGAACTCGGTGTTAATGCGGTTATTCTCTCCCCTGTGATTGACAATGTGGATGGTTATGTGGATTATAACAATTACAAGCATTACGGTTATCACGGTTACTGGCCTGAAAATTTTGAGCAGATTGAAAAACATTTCGGGGACTATAGAATTCTCTCAAGGATGTCAGAAGGACTTCACAAATCCGGTATTGCATATATTCAGGATATAGTGCTCAATCATTCGGGATATAAATCATTCTGGGAAAAGAATACAGTATGGGTAAGGTCTGTGAGAATGGGGGGCTGTATTGAAAATGATGAAATGAAGCAATGCCTCTTCGGACTTCCTGACTTTAAGACCGAAAGGAAGGATGTGAGGCAGTACCTGATTAAGGTTTACAAAGATTTAATGAAAAAGGCGGACTTCGACGGTGTAAGGATAGATGCGATGAAACATTTCGGGAGTCTGCTTGTCGGTGAACTCAAAGATGAGCTGAGCAAAATAAATCCTGATATAATCTTTATCGGTGAATACTGGGGTACTGCTCCTGATTCAAACGGACTCGCTGTGCTCTCTGATTACAAAACAGATTTTCTATTTGACTTTGAATTCAGGGATTATTTGTCCGGATTTTTGAGAGGTGCTATGCGTCCGGAGGTCTTTGTCTCTTATCTCAACAAGAGATATGAGACTGCCGGCAGGTCATTTATCGTATTTCTGAATAATCACGATTTGGACGGAATTATTACACATTTTGATGTAATGAATGAAGATGAGGAGTTCCGTGTTCTGAAAATAATGGCGCTTCTGCAGTTTGTCTGCGGAGGCAGTCCGCTTATATATTACGGGGAAGAGAATGGTCTCAGGGTAGGGAAGGGGATAGAAAACAGAAGGGATATGCAGTTTACCGAACATTTTAAGGGTATCAGAAATTTCTATAAAACCCTTATTTCGCTGAAGAAGAAGGGTGCTCTTGCGGGTAAATTTCTCACGGAATATAAAGATGGTCTGCTTTATATAAAAATCGAAAACTCATCTGGAATTTATGTTGCTGTCGTAAACAGGGAAAGAGCAGAGAGAGAAACAGAGATCAACGGCAAAATCATCAGGATAAACGGACCGGATGCTTATTTATTGAGACTGAACAAAGATTCTACTGAATTTCTGCTTCCTCATTGAATATCTGGTCGATAGTCAGTGATACAGCCTTTGAAATACCGGGTTCCTGCATAGTAATGCCGTAGATCTGATTGGCTGCCTCCATTGTTCTCTTATTGTGTGTGATGACCATAAAACGGCTGTTCTGAGAAAATTCCTTGATCAGGGTAATGAATCTTCCTGTATTGACCTCATCGAGCGGGGCATCGACTTCATCAAGAACGCAGAAGGGAGACGGCTTTATTTTGTAGATTGCAAATACCAGCGAGAGTCCGACAAGTGCCTTTTCTCCGCCCGACAGCATATCAATCGATATGAGCTTTTTACCTCTCGGATTCACAACTATATCGACACCGCCGTCGAGAAGATTACTCTCATCCATAAGCCTCAGCGATGCACGTCCGCCTGACATAAGTATGGGGGCAACTTCTGCGAGTTTCTCGTTTATCTTGTTGAATGTCTCGATGAATCTCTCCTTTGAAATTCTGTTTATTCTTGAAATAGCCCTCTTGAGATTCTCCATAGCCCTCTTGAGGTCATCGTAATTGTTCTGCAGAAACTCTTTGCGTTTTTCGAGACTTTCATATTCTGCTATTGCCGTCAGATTTATCTCCCCGAAGTTCTCGATTATACGTTTCAGGCCCTCTATGTGCTGAATCTCTTCTTCTGTCAGGTTCTCGGCGTTCATAACGGAACCGTCTGATATCTCCGGTGTTATATCTGTATTAAGCTTGTCCAGACAGAAGCTTATTGCATTCTCTTTTCTGAACTGAATTTCCCTCAGATTGAGAGTGAGAGAAGAGATCTTCTCCCTTGTTTCATAAATCTGCTTCTGTATATCTTTCAGCAGGCCTTCTATACCAAGCATTTCCTCCGAATATTTGTTGTAGTCATTGAGTATCAGACTCTTTTCTTCCGTTGTCTTTCTGTGCTCCTCAACGAGCAGAGCACATTCCTTATCTTTGGATGTTATCTCGTCTTTGAGCTGGTTTATCCTGATGTTGTTTGAGGAAATCGATTTTGTGAGTATATCGATTTCATAACTGAGTTCATTCTGTTCGTTGGAGATTCTGCTAATCAGATTCAGTACCGACTGAAGTTTCTCACTGTCGGATGCGGACTGAATCCGGAAATTAGTGAGTCTCTCGTTCTGAATCTTCTCCTCTGTACTCAGTTCCGAGAGTTCCTTCTGTACAGAGAGCTCGAGGGCTTTGAGTTCGTCCCTCCTGACCTCAAAGCCCTTTATAGCTTGTTCTATATTAATGAGCTCCTCCCTGTTATCTTTGAGTTCGTTTTCGTACTTTTCGCTTTCGAATCTGATTACATTCAGTCTCTCTCTTGTGTGGGCTATCTGTTCCTCGGCTGAACGTATATCCCTTTCTATTTCGACCCTTCTGATTCTGTGTGCCTGAATCTCTTCCTTGAGGGATTCGATGAAGCCTCTCAGTCTTGTTACCTCTTCCTTAAGGTTTATGTGTTTCTGCTGTTCGATTCCGAGCGACCTTTCGAATTCCTCTATTCTGGACTTTAATTCCTTGATTTCCCTCTTACGTGCAAACTGTCCGCCGGATTTCTCCCTTTTGCCGCCTGTAATGATGCCGGAATGTTCGATAATGTCGCCGTCTGTTGTTACGAGGGTTTTGTTGAATCCGTTGTTTGACCAGAGATTTAAGGCATTGGTAATATTGTCCACTATAACCACATCACTGAACAATGCAGTGGATATCTCCTGAAATTCGGGCTGACATCTTATGAAATCTGTTGCGGGACCAATTACACCCTGACCGGAGGGTATCCCCGTACCTGTCAAGGTGCACTTCGGTTTTACAGGAATGAATGTGGTTCTGCCTGATGATGAACTCTTCAGAAGGTCAATGGCGTGAAGTCCTACTTCAGGCTCCTTAATAATAAGTGACTGCAGTTTCTCTCCAAGTACTGACTCTATTGCCTTCTCATAAGCAGGTTCGACCTCGATATATTCGGTAATAAGACCCATTATCCCGCCCGAGAGTCTGTCATCAAGGTTTTCATTCTTTGCCTTCAGAATGGTCTTGATACCCTCATCGAATCCCTCGAGATTCCTCTCCAGTTCGACAAGTGAATTGTATCTGGATTTTGCCTCTGTAAGTTTTTCCTTGGTATTGAGGATTGTTGTCTCCGAATGGATTAACTGACTCTCCATATCCATCAGTTTCTCTGTGAAATTGCTGAATTTTGCCTCTGAATTTTCGATATCCTTTGCATTTACCTGAAAATCATTCTGTCTGGTCTGCAATAATTTTTCCTGCTCCGTAAGCTGTGAGGTGAGAAACTGAGCCTCAGACCTGAGGGTCTCTGTCTTCTTTGTATTTTCCTGAATAGCTGATTCTATATAATTCTTTCTGTTGGAGTTTCTGGCAATCTCGGTCATTATCTCGATGAGTTCCTTCTGAATATCGGAAAGCTTCGACTGGACAGAGGACTTTTTACCTGTAATGTCCTTGAGTTCCTTCTCCTGTTCGGAAATCCTTACCGCATGGACTGATATCTCGTTTTCAATCTCGGTCTTCTCCTGATTCTTTGCTTCTGATTCGCGCTGAAGTTCATCGATTCTCTCTTTAATCTTTATTATTCGGTCTGTCCCGTTGCGGTTGCTTGAATTCAGGTGTTCTATCTCTTTCTGAAAATAACTTTTTTCATTTTCAAGGAGGCGGATACGGCTCTCGGCCGAGACTATCCTGTTGTTGAGTTCGTTTATTATCTTCTCCTTTTCGCTGAGTTCAGAGGAAATGGTTATGTGTTTCGATTCTAATTCTGTAAGCTGGGTGCTGAGTTCTGTCTCCCTGTTTCTGAGGCGGTCAATCTCGCTGAGTGTGCTGTTTTCGGTTTCGAGTATACATCTGATTTCGTATCTGACTCTCTTTAATTCGGTTTTATTGAGTTCTTCCTTCAGTTTTTTGTATTTTTCTGCCTTTTTTGCCTGTTTCTGAATTACTGAGATCTGTCTGTCGATCTCCTTGATGACGTCCGAGATTCTTAAAAGATTGTTTTCGGTCTGCTCGAGCCGCGAGATTGCGACTTTTTTCCGGTTTCTGTATTTTGTTATTCCGGCAGCCTCCTCAACCATAAGCCTTCTGTCTTCGGGAGATGAAGTGGCAAAGCTCGTAATAGTCCCCTGGTCAATTATTGAATAAGCCCTCGTCCCGAAACCTGTACCCAGAAAGAGTTCTACGATATCGGTGAGTCTGCAGGACATTTTATTTATCATATATTCACTTTCGCCGGTTCTGAAGATTCTCCTTGTAATACATATCTCGTCGTAGGAGTTGTATTGCGGGGGCAGATTCTTTTCGTCGTTTTCGAAGTAGAATGAGACTTCGGCCATTCCCGATGCGGTAAACTTTTCGGTACCGGCAAAGATGACAGAATCCATCGATTTGCCTCTTATTCGGCTCGGTGCCTGTTCACCCAGTACCCATCTTATGGCATCGACTATGTTACTCTTGCCGCAGCCATTCGGACCGACTATACAGTTGATACCGTCCATAAAATGTATTACTGTATGGTTAAAGAACGACTTAAATCCGATTAGTTCAAGTTTGATAGGCTTCATATTACCAAGTTACCTCGTAATATATAATATATGATTTATATATAGTGTAACATATTTTGCAATACATTAAAACCTGATTTTACTACCACACCAGTTTTATAAATGCAAGAAAAAATTTTTCATTCTTTTCTACCCGGCACTTTTCTGCCTGTATTTATGAAAGGTGGGTTGTCCTCCATATTTTTTTGTGGTCAAATGCCACATTCATTTATTAGAGGTCAACGATGGTCGTTGCCTCATTTATTAACATTTTTACAGGAGGA
>Ga0067045_1028619_pt1 | contig 30123 bp, 24 predicted proteins | sample TerdegcTABiofilm_FD_59184 | JGI IMG/M metagenome (GOLD analysis project Ga0067045, IMG submission 59184) | Combined Assembly of (Gp0054472, Gp0054536) Wastewater bioreactor microbial communities from Singapore -Terephthalate degrading...
CGCCAACCCCGCCAGGACCGGAAGGTAGCAACGGTAACGGTCAGGTTCTTGTGTGGCAGTCAGCCTGGCCGGAGCTTTCGGGGAGCGAAGCCCGCAGGGGACGAACGGTCAATGTCGGGTGCACGGCTGCTGCTTTCTATTTGATAAAGCCGCAACTCAGACGAGTCTTTAGATAATCAATCTGGCTTATCAATATTTGCCTGGTTCGGCCACAGAGGTCCTTTTTCGCGATGCCAACCAGCTGTGGCTGTGGACATGGTTTTTATTCAACATCTTATAAGATGATAACAACTTTAGAAGCGCCGGCCAGGCTTTTTATGTTTTTCGTTTGAGGCCTATGTCTTTTTCAGAAAGTGGCCGGCTGATTTTTCTTGACTTGGGTGAGAGAACAGGGTTAGACTAAAGTTAAGTCGAGGGGAAGAAAGACAGAGTTCCTGGCATTTTTGAATCTGGCCTGATATTGCCACCGGCAGATTTTTCTTGATTCTCTCCGGCGCCTGGGAGGTTATTAGCTGAGCCGAAACATTTGTCATGAGCTCAGCCTTCTGGAGTGGACCCGCCTGCTCTTCTTCTTGGCTCCGGCCGGATAGTGGCCGTGTTCGGTCAACATTGGGGGAGGTGGTCCTGATGATGTCCTGGGTGTCCTGGCTTCCCGGGTTCTGGTCATCCGTGTCTCTCCGGATAATGGGGAAAATTGCAGCCAGAAAATCTTCGAGGGAAAATCTGTCCACACCTCGATCAGGCCAGGGCAAATCATTTCGGCATAAATTCAGGCCAGGCCGGCACTGGTGGCTTTTCTTAGCGGCGATTGTTTTTGTGGGCTACTACCTCTTGCAGTTTTACTGCGTGTTGCTGGGGCCCAAGGTGCCCGGTTTTTGGATGCTCCCCGGTCAGGAGCGAGGCCTACTTAAAATTGAGGTCGCTCCAGGAACTCCGGCCGAAAGGGCCGGTCTAAGGACGGGAGACCTCCTCCTGTCGTTCGATGGATATCCCCTGAGAACGGTCACGGACTTTATGACCATGGTGGCCAACCTTGAAACCGGCCGAAGCCACAGCTTTGGGGTGGAACGTGGCGGTCAGCGCCTTGAGTTTCTGGTAAAAGTCGAGCGGGTTAAGCCTGCCTCGCGAACCCCTTTTATCATCTGGCAGGCGGTTTCCCTTTTTTTGCTGGTTACTGCCATTTTTATCGCCTTCAAAAAACCTGGTGAATGGCTGGCCTTGCTGGGAGCCCTGGCCCTGGCTTCGTTGTCTATCAGTATGGCCTGGTGGGACACGTTGCCCTGGGGAGGGGCGGCCATCTGGAGAAAACTGCCCATTCTGCTGGGTGCTCTTTTATGGCTGCCCCGATTGGCTTCATACCTGGTCGGGCCAATCATGCTCACTTTTTTTGCCCTCTTTCCGCGTCCTTTGTTCCGACGGTCCTGGCCGTTTCTGGCAGTCTGGTTGCCCGCTCTGACCTGGGTGCCCGGTTATCTCATTTATTTCTTTAACCTGGTTTACAGGCCAGCTCAGGCCTTCGGTCATGAGATATTAGCTATTCGGCCGGTCAGGATACTTGGCCTGTATTTTCTGGCTTCCCTGCTGGCTTTGATCTTCAATTATTTCCAGCTTAAGGACCTGAATGAGAGGCGGCGTCTTCGGGTGTTATTGGTAGGGGGAGCCGTCGGAGTTCTCCCCGGTGTCTTGAGGTATATCATCTGGGAGTCGAACTGGCCGCCCGGTCTATTTCGCTGGCTGGCCTCCGGGGTGCCGGACGTTATAATTGCTGTGATATTTATACTCTTTCCACTTTCATTTGCTTATTCGATCTTAAAACATCATCTGCTTGACATCCGGCTCCTTGTCCGTCAGGGCCTGCGGTATGCGCTGGCCAGAGGAGCCCTGCTGGCAGTCGTTCCCGTCCTGGGTATTGTCCTGGTTGCCGACCTCCTGGTTCACGGCCACCAGCCCTTTATCGAAATTCTTAAAATCAGGGGCTGGATATATCTGTTGGTGCTCGGACTGGCGGCTGGCCTCCATTCCCAGCGGCGGCGCTGGGCGCGGGCCATCGACCGCAAGTTTTTCAGGGAGCAATACGATGCCCGACAGCTGCTGCGGGAACTGGCAGTTGAATCGGCCCGGGCCAGGAGTTTCCCGTCCGCGGCCGAGGTGGCCGTGGTCCGTATAAGCCGGGCTCTCCATCCGTCCTTTGTCTCTGTCATGTACCGGGCTGCCGGTCAGAAAGCTTTCCTGTGCCTGGCTGTCTCGCCCCCTGACCGGAATGTCCCCCCGATGGCGGCCGAGGGAAGTTTTGCCAGCAGGTTGCGTGCGGCCGACAGGACCCTGGACCTAACTCAGATTGAACTGCTGGCAGATGGGACTGTCAGCCAGCAACCTGGCTCCGTGGCCATAACCGCCACCAGGACCCTGGGTTCAACACACACCACCAGACCGACCGAATATGAAACGGAGTGGCTTAGAGTGGCCAGTGCCAGCCTGCTGGTGCCGATAGCCATGAATCCTCATGGGAACGAGGCCATACTGGTTCTCGGTCAGAAGCTCTCAGAAGAGCCCTATACCAGAGAGGACCGGGAGCTGCTCGAGGCCGTGGCCTCCAACCTGGTTCTACCACTGGAAAGGCAGTCTCACCCAACGACGCCGAGCACCGGAGTATTTGAAGAATGTCCCCGGTGCGGGACCTGCTGGGATAGCGGCTCCAGCTGTTGTGAGCACGATGGAGCTTCTCTGACGGTTGTCCCATTGCCGCGGACCCTGGCCGGAAGGTATCGTCTTGAACGGCGCCTGGGCACCGGCGGCATGGGTACCGTCTATGAAGCCAGAGACGGGGCCCTGGGTCGGAAAGTTGCGGTTAAGGTCCTGAGGGAAGATTATGTCCATAGTGCCGCCGCGGCCAGCCGGTTTGAACGTGAAGCCAGGGCCGCCGCGGCCCTGGACCATCCCAATGTGGTTTCGGTCTTTGATTACGGTGTCGAAGGTGGCACCAGGGCCTTCCTGGTTATGGAGCTGCTGCAGGGCTCAACTTTGCGCGATTATCTGTGGTCCCGGGGGAAACTGGAGTCGGAGTTTATCTTAGAAGTCTTCCGCCAGGTCTGTCAGGCAGTCGGCGCCGCCCACAGGAATAGACTCATCCACCGCGACCTGAAGCCGGAGAATATTTTTATCTGTGCCGGGACGGAAGCGAAAGAAGTCCTGGTTAAGGTCCTCGATTTTGGCGTGGCCAAGTTTCTGGACCTGTCCGAGGAAAGCGGGGCAGCCCAGGACCTGATGACCACGGCTTCCGGAGTCCTGGTGGGCACCCCGGCCTATATGTCTCCAGAACAACTCCTGGGTGAGAGGCCCTCGGTGACCTGGGATCTCTGGGCCCTGGCCGTTTCAGTTTACGAATCGCTGACCGGAAGCCTGCCCTTTCCCGTGAAAGACAGGGAAACGTGGCGCCGCTCGGTGCTGGCGGGTGAGTATGTTCCCCTGAATCAGAGACTCCAGGGGGTTACGGGCCGGCTGGAAGAGTTCTTTGCCCGGGCGCTGGCCGTTGACCGTTCGAAGCGCCCGGGCACAGCTTCAGAGTTCTTTAAACAACTGGAGCGGGCCCTGTCCTGAGATTCTGGGCGGGCGCGCTCGTTTTTCCTGGAATTCTTATTCAGGCCAGCCCTGTGGCCTTTTTTGTTTGTAAACATAATCGCCCCCCGGTGGCGTATCATAATCGAGCCCGGCGCTTTATAAAAAGACTTGTTGGGCGGGCCAATTTTTCATTAGAATTAGCAAAGAAGCAACTGGATTCAAGTATTCGGGGACGGGTCATGCTGGAGTTAAAAAGGGTTACCAAGAAATATGGATATTTTAAGGCCGTGGACGGGGTGAGTTTTACGGTGCGGGCGGGGGAGTCGGTCGGCTACCTGGGCCCCAACGGGGCAGGCAAATCCACCACCATCAAGATGCTGGCCGGACTGCTTGAGCCGACTGATGGCGAAATTTTCTATAACGGCCGAAATATCTGGAAAAACCTGGTCTGGTTCAAGCAAAGGATTGGATATGTGCCGGAAGAACCGGCCATCTATTCCCACATGAGCGCCTATGATTACCTGCTGATGGTTGGCAGGCTGCGTGGACTTGAAGACTCCATTCTCAAGAGAAAGATCATGGGCTTCATGGAAATCTTTGACCTGTCGGGTGATGTCCATTCGGAGATTGCTTCCTTTTCCAAGGGCATGGTCCAGAAAGTGCTGATTTCGGCGGCCCTTCTTCATGACCCGGAAGTCCTGCTTCTGGACGAACCACTCTCCGGGCTTGATGTTACCACGGCCCTGGTGATCAGGGAGCTGGTGCGCCGGTTGTCGGCCGAAGGCAAGCTGGTCATTTACTCATCTCATATTCTTGAAATCGTGGAGAAGGTGGCCAGCCGGGTTATTATCCTGTACCAGGGCAGGGTGCAGGCTGACGACTCGGTGGAGAATCTCCGCCAGTTGATGAAGTTGCCTTCGCTGGAGGATATATTCAATCAACTGGTGAAGCATGATGACCCGCAGGTCCTGTCCTCGGAGCTGGTGACCCTGATGAAAAAAGGTTCCCGGGATTGAGCGGATTAACTGCGCAAGACAGGCTATTATGAGTATTATCAGTAACGCAGAAGAAAAGAAGCTCAACGGCTGGGCGCCGCTTATTCTCACCCGCCACTTTTTTAGACGCCTCTTTCTGAACGAAACGGTCTTTTTCGAAGAACAGATGGTGCAGAAGACCATAGGCATCATCGCCATCCTGTCCATTTTCCCCGCTTATATAGCTGATTCCCTCATGTTTATTTACCTTCTATTTCCCGAACGGGGGGCAGCCTGGGCCGAGACCGCCATGTTTACCACCCTGATCATGCTCTTAATAGGTCTGATCACTCTTTTTGAATGGGAAGTGATGTTCCTGGACCGCAGGGATTATCTGAACCTTATGCCCCTGCCCGTTAGGCCGCTCACCGTTTTTTCGGCCAAGTTCATCAGCCTGGTAATGTTCATCGGGCTGTTCACGGTTGGCATTAACTCTATTTCTTCGCTGGTCTTTGCCATGTATCTTTCTGAATCCAGGGCCTATGGCCTGCTTTCCGCGTTCGTCCTCCTGCTGGTCCATCTGCTGGTAATGCTGGCCGCCGGCTGCTTCATATTTTTCTCGATGGCCCTGCTGGTGGGCCTGTTCAATATCCTGCTTCGAGGCAGGGTTTTCCAGCGGCTGCTGGAGATAATTCGCTTTGGCCTGATCGTGGCCCACATCTTCATAATTTATTTTTTCGTTCTGGACACCAGGTGGATCGGGCAAAGATTTGAGAACATTCAGGCCCTCAAGGATACGCCAACTTCTTTCATGATGAACTTCCCGCCGCTCTGGTTTACCGGACTGTACCAGGTGCTCATGGGCAACCGTGAGCCGTTTTTCCGGAGCCTGGCTTCAAGGGCCCTGGTGTCCCTGGCTTCAGTTGTCGGGGGCTTTTTTCTTATTACCGTGGTTTCTTACGGCCGATACCTTAAGAAAGTTTCGCCCGAAGGGGCCAGGCATTTTCGGCCATCCTGGCTGCGAGGAATTATCGAACCCATCTTCAACTTCACCATTCTCAGAAACAGTGTGCAGAGAGCTATGTTCTGGTTCTACCACAGCGTCCTGACCCGGAGCCGGATGCATCGCCACAGAATTATGTCTTATCTTGGACTGGGACTTGGAATCAGCCTGATTATGCTGGTGTCGACCGGAAAATACTTCTGGAAGTATCATTCAGGGAGCATGCTTTCGCTGCCTCTGGTTCTGACCTTCTTTCTTCTGGTGGGCGTCAGGGAGGCCAGCAGTCTGCCGGTGGATCAGCCGGCCAGCTGGGCCTTCATCATAAGTGAGGCAAAAGAAAAGTGGCCGTATTTTTCGGCCCTCAGAAAAAGTGTGTTCATCCTTCTTATTCTTCCATTATATCTGGCCATTTTTGCTTTTTACTCCTTCCTCTGGGGCTGGAGGATGGCCGGGATTCATGGCCTGTATTGCCTGGTTTTTGCCATCCTGCTGCTGGAGGTTCTGTTTTTCCAGCACCGGAAATTTCCTTTTGCCTGTTCCTACGTTCCGGGGAAAAGCAAGGTGCATTACCTCTGGCTGGTGTATGTTTTCTCTTTTGTCGCTTATGTTTCGATACCTCGGGCGATAGAGCCGGCCTTTCTGAACAGGCCCTGGCGACTGATTTTCCTTTACCTGGCTATAGTCCTGGTCCTGGCCGCCCTAAGGTTATATCACAAACATTGTTTCTATCCGAAAAACTGCATCATTTACGAAGACTCGCCCGACATCTCGCCGGCCGAACTCTTTCATGCCACCTGAAAACCAGGTGCTTTTGATCCGGTTGGTCAGGCTGAATATAATTTATCTAAGAGGGGTTATGATGAAAATAAAGGTTCTGACAATTCTTGCAATTTTCGCTTCTTTCTTTTGGTTGGCCGCTCTTCAACCACGGCGTTTGCCCGACATCAATTCGCTGAAAGAACTAAAGCTGGAGCTGGTGCTGGATCTGTCCGAGAGAACGGATGTGGCCTTGCCCAGCCTCGGAAAGATAACCAAAGAAGATGAATTTGTTTTCTTCGATGCCAGGCTGAGACGCTTGATGGTCATGTCGCTCGACGGGCGGCAGGTCAGAACAATCGGTTCTTTCGGTGACGGTCCCGGAGAATACCGGCAGGTGCGCGATCTCCTGGTCGATGATGATGGCCTCTGGATACTGGATGCTCGCAGTCGACTTATGCAATATGGTTTTGAGGGTGGGCTGCAGCAAGTCCTGAAGCTACCTTTTACCGCTCTAAAATTGCTCGGCCGTTCTGGCCAGGTTTTCTTCCTGGTTTGCCGGACAGTTTCACAAGAGGGCCAATTTGAGAATGAAGTGATCAGGTGGCAGGAAGGGGAGGAACCGGTCAGTCTGTGCAAGATGCCCCTGGTTGTCATGAGAACAAAGGCTTTTTCTCTGGACGGCAGAGAAATTGCCGGCGGAGGTCTCGTTACCCTGTCCGCGCCTGCGTTTGCCTTCCTTGGAGACCGGCTGGCGGCCGCGGCCGGAAGCTCCTATTCTATTCGCTTTTTTGACCTGGAAGGACGGGAAACGGATACCTGGAAGTTTGAAGCCCCCGAGCCTGAATTTGGCAACTCAGTATTTAATAGCGTTAATAAGGAATTCAGAGCTTATGCCATCGGCGATATGTTCGGCTTGCCGGACGGGCTGGCTGCTGTCGGCAACTATTTTAAGAAGGGGCAGCCGCGGCTTGATTGCTTCGGGTTTGATGGTCAGCTTCGGTCCTCCTGGCTGATTCCTTTAAGTCTTGACCCGCGGACTTGCCGCTTCTGGCTCGATGGGAGGTATCTCGTCTATTTTTCAGGGGACGAGGGCTGCCGGATTTACCGGGTCAAGTCCAGGTTGTAATTTTAATTAATCAGGTCTAATCCTCGTAAATAATTTTCTATCTCAGCACGGGCCCCGGCCTCGAGAGAGAGCAGAGGAGGGCGGCAGGGGCCGCCGTAATACCCGCGCCGGTCCAGGGCATACTTGACCGCGGCAATACCATAGGTTTCGGTAAGGGCCCGGTTCAGGGGAATCAACCTGTACTGAAGCTCCCGGGCTTCATCTTTTTTGCCAGCGGTGAAAAGCTCATACAGCCTGACACACAACTCGGGAGCCACGTTGGCCAGGGCCAGAATGGCCCCGCAGGCTCCCATGTCCAGGGCAGAGTACAGGATGCTGCCCGAACCCGTAAAGTAATGGAAGTCGGGCGATACCCGGCTGACCACCTCGCCCAGGTAGGCCAGGCTGCCGCCGCTTTCCTTCAGCCCGATGATATTTACATGCTTCGATAACTCAACCACCAGCTCCAGGGGCAGCCAGATTTGAGTATTCTGGGGAATGTTGTAGAGGATGACCGGGATTTCGGCCCTGTCGGCAACCTCCGAATAGTAAACCTTCAGGGCCTCGTAGTTCATTCGGCTCTTATAATAAGAAGGAGGCTTGATGAGTGCATACTGAGCTCCGGCCCGGGCCAGCCGGTTGGTTACCTTCACCGTCCATTCAGCCGAGTCCCGGGCAGTCCCGGCGATGATGACCCGGTCGTTGCCCGCAGCTCTTCTGGCTTCTCTGACCAGGATCTCTGATTCCTCGTCGTCAACAAAAGGAGCTTCTCCGGTTGAGCCCATGACCACGTAGCCGGCCAGTCCCGTTCTGTTAAATTTCTCGATGTTTTCCCTGAATTTTTCGACCGATATCCGGCCTTCGGCAAAGGGCGTGGTCAGGGCGGCGAAAATTCCTCTGAGCCTTTTATCCATTTACTTTCTCCTCCGTCCTCTTTTTTTAACCGATCTTATCTCTTTTTCTACGGAATCTTTGGTTTTCGATTTCCCGCAGCGTCCTTTCGTCCATCCCGAAGTAATGCCCGATCTCGTGCAACAGGACTTCTTCGATTTTTTCCCGGACCTGGTCTTCATCCTGGCAAAGGCTTTCTATCGGAATTTTATACAGGACTATGACATCGGGCGGGACGTTCCCGTAATAAGAACCGCGGTGCTTCAGCGGAACTCCGTGATACAGTCCCAGGAGGTTTTGCCCGGGCGGGGGAAAATCTTCCACCAGCACGGCCACATTCTTTATCTGCCGGGCATAGCGGCGGGGGATGCTCTTGAGAGCCTCTTCCACCAGCTCCTGGAATCTTTCCCGGCTCAACTCAATCAAGGTGTTTTCCCTCGTAATTAAATCAACCAATATCGTAGCCAAAATTTGATAAATATGAAAGCCGGAAGTCTGCGGTAGCCAGTCCAAAAGGATAATATCAAATAGTTTTTTTCACCCGGCCCGAAACGAATTAGCCTCCCGTCCTGCTCATTTATTAATTATGGTAACAGGCCCGGTTTGGGGACTGACTTTAAGCGGCTCTGTTATTTCTCAATACCTTTTCTGGCCCTGACCCCTTTTTCGTAGTAGTGTTTACGGCAGACCATCTCGGTGACCAGGTCGGCCCGGGCCAGTATCGACTCGGGGGCATAGCGCCCGGTCAGGATAACCTCCACCTCTTCCGGCTTCCTGTCCAGGAATTCCAGCACTTTCTTTTCAGGCAACAGCCCGAGATTGATGGCCACGTTGACCTCGTCCAGGACAACAATCAGGTATTTGCCCGAGAGCATGGCTTTCAGGCATTTTTTAAGCCCGGCTTCGGCCAGCCGGTAGTCTTCTTCTTCAAAATCTTCGGTTACTTTCAGGAATTTTTTCCGGCCGAATTGTTCTATGGTAATGAGGGGGGCAAGCTTCCTGACGGCCAGGATTTCCCCGCTGGGCTGGCCTTTGAGGAACTGTCCGACGTAGGTCCGGAAGCCGTGGCCGGCCGCTCTCAGGGCCAGTCCCAGGGCGGCCGTGGTCTTTCCCTTGCCCTCGCCTGTATATACCTGAACATAACCGCGGAAGGCGCAGGGTTTTCTTTCCGGCTTATCCGACTTTTTATTACTGTTCATTTTAGATAAGTCCTGTCTTTTCGGGCTCAGAATGTTTTCAGGCTAAAACTATAAGCGAAGATAAAACTTGAGTCAAATTTTAATCGTATGTTATAAGGGAAGGGCGGTAACTGCGCGTTAAACAAGATGAATAACCGGCTCAAGAACCAGGTCGAAGTGGCCAGCCTCCGCATCCGACGATATGCGCAGCGGACTCCGCTGACCGAATCCCTGGAGCTATCGGCCCGGCTCCAGGGCCGGGTACTCTTGAAGTGGGAGGATGTTCAGCCGACCGGTTCCTTTAAGATTCGCGGAGCCAGCAACAAGATTCTGGCCAACCTGGAAGAGGCCCGCCGGCGAGGAGCGGTGGCCGCCTCCACCGGGAACCACGGCCTGGCCACGGCCGAGGTCTGCCAGAAAGAAGGACTGTCGCTTGAGCTTTTCGTTCCCCGCACCATCTCGGATTTTAAGAAAAAGAACCTGGAGGATTATGGCGTCTCCTTCAGGATGATAGATGGCCCCTGCGAACAGGCGGAGAAGCTGGCCAGGGAGGAGGCCGGCCGCAGTGGCCGAATATTTGTGTCGCCGTACAACGACGAAGAGGTCATTGCCGGCCAGGGGACCTGTGGACTGGAAATATGGGAGGACTGGCCCGAGGTGGAAGAAGTGGTAGTGCCGGTGGGCGGGGGAGGCCTGATCGCCGGAATAGCCTGCTACCTGAAAGAGAAAAATCCGGCCATAAAGATTACCGGCGTTGAACCCGAGCATTCAGCCTTCATCAAGCATTCCCTGGAGCTTGGCCGGCTGGATAATAGTTTTAGGGAAAGGCCAACCATTGCCGAGGCCGTGGCCGGAGGGCTGGAGGAAGGCTCGGTCACCTTTGGGCTCATTCAAAAATATGTGGACCGGATACTGACCGTCAGCGAGGAAGCGATAATCCGGGCCATTATCATCTGTTTTCGAAACCATCACCACCAGGTCGAGGGGGCGGGTGCCCTGTCCCTGGCCGGGATCCGCTCCTTCCCGGAACTTTTCAGGGGCAAGAGGCTCGTGGCCATAATCAGCGGGGGTAACATTGAAGACCGTCTCTGGGAAAAACTGGTATTTTCGCGATAAAATTATAAAAAACGTGGTGAACATGAGAAAAATTATCATCTCCGGGCGTTTCTTATTATGTTTGATGACAGCCATTATTATTCCGGCCCTGGTGCTGACAGGATGTAAAGAAAAGGTGAGAAGAGAAGAAAAAGTTTCAGGCCACTTCACCGTGGGCGTCATCCTGGCCTACGATTCACCTACATCACTTGAAGTCCTGCGGGGGCTGGAGGAGAAGCTGGCTGACTATGAGAAGACCAGCGGTCAGAAGCTGGAAGTCATAATCAAAAAGGCCAACGGCCAGGTGGCTATTCTTCCGGAACTGGTTCAGGGGCTGGTGGACCGGTCAGACCTGCTGGTGCCGATTTCAACGGCCGCTCTGCAGGCCGCCCTGATTGCCTCCAGTCGTCAGCCAATAGTTTTTTCCTCGGTGGCCAATCCCTATATCGTCCGGGCCGGCCGAACGGCGGTTGACCACGACCCCCGGGTGACCGGTGTCTGCTCGACCGCCCCGATCAGGCAGGTGCTGCAATTAATACACCGGGCCCTGCCGACTGCCAGAAAAGTCGGTACAATCTGGACACCCTCGGAAATCAACTCGGAATACTATCTTGAATTAATGAAAGAGGCAGCTGACGAGATGGGGCTGGAAATAGTGGGCCAGCCCATAGGCAGTGCCGGGGATATTGTCCAGGCCGTCCAGGCCCTGATCCGCGACCGGGTTGAAGTCTTATTTCCGGTCTCTGATAACACCATTAACTCCAATTTCCAGGTTATAGGCAAACTGGCCGCCGAAAACCGGTTGCCGCTCTTTGCTGCCTTCGCCACCGGAGCTGAACTGGGAGCCTGTGCCTCCATGGGCTTCGGCTTCGACGACATTGGCCACAGGACTGCCGAGCTGGTCATCCGGATCAAAAACGGAGAAAGCCCGGCCCGCATTCCCTTCCAGTATATTGACCGGGTCCAATTCTATGTGAACGAAGAAGCTGCCAGGATGCAGGGCATCAAGCTGCCGGCGTCTTTAACCGGAATGGCCGATCGGATAATAAGTAATTCTGGCCGGGCCGGGAGCCGAGAGGGGTCCCCGGCGAGGGGGGTGGAGTGAAAAAATTAAGATTCTTAAAAGTTATCGCGCTTGTATTCTTTTTTATGCTACTGGGTGCGTCCATCCTGATCTACTTTGCTTTCCGTTCCTCGCTGCCGGAAATAAAGGATACCGTCCGGATCCCCGGGCTGAGTTCCGGGGTGACCATCAACTGGGACAAGTGGGGCATTCCGCATATCAGGGCGGAGAATGAACAGGACCTTTTTCTGGCCTCGGGCTTTATTCAGGCCCGGGAAAGATTATGGCAGATGGAGCTGATAAGGCGGATTGCCCATGGTCGCCTGTCTGAGATCCTGGGAAAGCCCGGACTCAGGTTCGACATCCGGAGCCGGGTCCTGGGAATACCGCTGGCCATTGAACGTGACTACCAGAAACTTCCAGACGAGATGAAAGGACTGCTGGCAGCCTATGCCCGCGGGGTAAATACCTACATCGACAGCATTAAGTGGGACTGGCCGCCCGAGTTCATCATTCTCAGGCACCGGCCCGAGCCCTGGCGGGTGGAGGATACCCTGGCCGTGAAGCACCTGCTGGCCCTGGGGCTGGCTGCCGACCTGACTTCAGAGCTCCCGCGGATGAATATAATGAAATTAACCGGGAAGCGGGGATTAGAAGTCCTGGAGCCGGGCATAGACTTCCCGCCGGACCCGGAAGTCAGGCTGGACCTGCTTTTCCTGGGCTGGATGGACCAGCCAGCCGTGGCCGGCTCTAATAACTGGGTCATTTCGGGCAACCTGACCGAATCCGGGCAGCCGCTGCTGGCCAACGACCCGCACCTGGCCATTTCCCTTCCACCTATCTGGATGGAAATGAGTCTGGAGTGCCCAGATTACCAGGTTTCCGGGGTTACCGTTCCGGGCGTACCCATGGTGGTCATCGGTCACAACCAGCATATAGCCTGGGGTGTGACCAATTCCTACGTGGATGTCCAGGATATCTATGTCGAGCAGGTTGACTGGGATAAGGAATCCTATTTCCGGAAGGGAGAATGGAAGCCTTTTTCCTTCCGCCGGGAAGAAGTCAAAGTCCGGGGCGAGAAGAATCCCACGGTCATGAATGTTCGCTGGGTGGAAGAAGGCCCGATGCTCACCCCCTTTCTCCTTAACTGTGAGATGCCCATCACCCTGCGCTGGACCATCTACGAGGGCGACCAGACCGTCTGCGGCCTGTACTTAATAAATAAAGCCCGCAACTGGACCGAGTTCACCCAGGCCATCAGGCTGTTTGAAAATCCTTCCCAGAATTTCGTCTATGCTGATATCTACGGGAACATAGGTTACTACCTGTCCGGAAAGATTCCGGTCCGCAAGAAGGAGAGCGCTGTCTATCCCTACCCGGGCTGGCGGGAGGATAGCCTGTGGACTGGCTACCTGGCCGAAGAAGATAAGCCCAACCAGTTCAACCCCCCGTCCGGTTTCATCGTGACCGCCAATAGCAATCTTTATCCCGAGGGCTATGCCCATTACCTGAGCTATGACTGGCTCTCCCCGGACCGGAAAGAAAGAATCCGGGAGCTGATCCAGGCCAGGTCGAAACATTCGGTCGAGACGATGATGGCCATTCAGAATGATGTTTATTCCAGGAAAGCGGAACGGCTGAAGAATGTCCTGAGCCAGGTCAGGCTGAGCGACCCGGTGGCCGAGGAGGCCAGGAAGTTGCTGGTTCAGTGGAACGGCGAGGTCAGGGGCGGACTGGCCCCGGCCATTTTTGAAGTCTTCTGGGACAGGCTGCAGGATTTAACCTTCAGGGATGATTTCCGAACCTATTATGAGCAGATTGCCGAATACTTCCGGGTGAAAGAGGCCGGGCTGGAGAGAATCCTGGACCGGCCGGATTCCAGATGGTTTGACAACAAGGAAACTGAGAAAGTTGAGACCCGGGAAGAAATGATAGAAAAAGCCTTGCTGGAAACTATGGCCTACCTCAGGAAAAAATTTGGCCGCAACCAGGAAAAATGGGACTGGGCCGAAATGCACAGCCTGCATTACCGGCATATCCTGGGGCAGAAGTGGTTCCTGGGCTTCTTTAATGCCGGCCGCTTTCCCATGATCGGCGATGGAACGACAGTCAGGGCCAGCTTCGGGACCGAAGGCTGGGAGACAACCGGCGGGGCTTCCTGCCGGCTGATAGTCGACCTGTCTGACCTGGACAGGTCGCTATCGGTTATTACCTCCGGCCAGAGCGGTCATTTCCTGGCCCCCCATTATAAAGACCAGATTTCTCTTTACTTAAACAGTCTTTACCATCCCTGGAGTTTTTCGGAGGCAGCGGTTAGCCGGGTGCTGGAGCGGACGGAAAAGCTCGAGCCAGCCAAGCAGGAGCAGGGTCCGGGGGATTAAAGGTCGAACAGGGCCCGGCGGCTGATTTGGAGTGGAGATAGCAACCGACGATGCAGAAGCGCCGAGGCTTTGCGGCAGGCAACCGGCAGGCTGTAGCCATCAACCAGGAAGCAGAGTAAGGCTGAAGATAGAAAACAACCGGTGCCATGAACCTCGACCGGCAGTTTTCGCTTCCTGAACCGGAAAACCCGATGGCCGTCGTAGAGGACATCCACGGCTTTCTCCCTGAGGTGTCCTCCCTTGACCAGGCAGGGGGCCGAAGCCAGCTCGCTTAACCGTTTAGCTGCCTCGGCCATTTTTTCGGGGCTGTCTATCTTTTTATCAAGGAGCAGGGAGGCTTCTTCCAGGTTGGGAGTGAGCAGCGATATTTTCCCTCTGATCGTTTCGAGATAACCTCGCAGGTACTGCCTTTCCAGCAGCCAGTGGCCGGAGGAAGAGCGGAAAACCGGGTCGACCACCACCGGCAGGCCCCGGCTCTCGTCGAGAATCTGTTCTATGGCCCGGAAGAGCCGTCGGTTTCCAACCATGCCCACCTTGATCCCGGCCAGCCTGAAATCCGAGCGTAGCTTGCTGTATTGCTGGAGAACAAGCCGTGGAGGCAGCGTCAGGTAGTCATAAACGCGGCGCGAATCCTGAACGGTGATGGAGGTCAGGACGGCCAGACCATAATAGCCCAGGTGGTTGAAGACTTTCAGGTCGAGGCTGGCTCCGGCTCCAGAGGTAGGATCGAAACCGGCCAGGGTTAAGAGAGCTTTCTTCATGGCTTCATTCTAACTCAAATCTAAGAACATTTTTAGTGGCGCCGGGCGACCATGGGTGGCTTCCCGGGCCTGGAGGTCAAAATCCGAAAATATTTTTCTATGTTGCCCCGCGCCCACTCCGGGTCTGAAGAGGAGATATTTGCCTCGAGACCAGTTTCTGTGCTTCGGCCTGTTCCTGTTCGCCATTTTTTTAATCGCTCCACCTGTGATAAAATTTTTCCCGTGAAGGCCAGGTTTCACGCTTTAATTTCGGGAAGGGTGCAGGGAGTGGCCTTTCGCTTTTTTGCCCAGCACGTGGCCAACCAGCTGGGGATAACCGGCTGGGTTCGTAACCTTTACGACGGTCGGGTGGAAGTGGTGGCCGAAGGTGACCGGGAAGCGCTGGAGCTGTTCCTGGCCGAGCTGAAAAAGGGACCGCGTATGGCCAGGGTGGAGAAAGTCGACCTCGACTGGGAAGAATTCAGGGACGAGTTTCTCGATTTTTCAATAAAATTTTCCGGTTACTGACAGAACTTATACCCTTATTTCCCGGAAGCCAGGAACTTTTTCCGACAATCCTCAGAACAGAAATAATAAACGCGCCCGTTCTTAGTTTCTTTCAGGGCCTCGTCCTCGGAAATGTAGGTGTTGCAGACCTCGTCCTTGACCATGGCCTTCCTGGGCAGAGAGTCTGGCTGACGTTGTTTTCCGGCCGCCGGCTGCCCGAGTGATTGAAAAAAACGAACCACCAGTAAGACCAGGTAAAACAAGAGAAACAGGAAAATTAGTCTTATGAGCATCAGGTTAGAATTTACTCGATATCCTGCCCTCTGTCAATTAGTGTAAACCGGGCCATTTCCCTTGCTTTGCCGGGTAGGAATAGCTATATTTTCTCTGAAAATGATCGATAGCCTTCTGCCATCAAGAATCCAGCAGACCCGGGTCAAAATCAGGGAGATGGCCTCGCGCTTTGAGGAAAGCCATGGTTCCGGCTGGCCCGGAGTCCGGCCCGGATTGGAACCAGCAGATATAGGTCCCCTACTCGAAAGGCTCAGCTCCCTGGCTGAATCTTTAAAGCCGGGTCATAAGAAATCAGTCGAACTGCTCTGGCTGGTGGAAGAGCTGGCCGCAGGATTCCCGAAAACTGCCCTGAAAGAAGTGGTCTGGTGGGCGCTGATTATTCCAGTCTTAAAAAAAGCCGGGCTCGCCCGAACCCGGATTGAGACGCTCCGTGTGGCCCGGACAACAACCGAAAAGCCGGTCCTGGCTTACAATCATTTCTTCCTGCCGCCACCCGCCAGCAGAACCCTAAAATTACTCGCGACCTCGCTGTCCGGAAGGCCCGATATTGAAGAGCACAGCGGCCGGTACCTACCTGTCTTTGACCTGCCCGCGGATAAGAGAATCTTAATTCCCGCCCCTGCACGTGCAGAAAACGGGCCAGGACCCGGGGTGGTGTATTACCTGGTTGCAGGTGAAAAGCTGAACTTTGAGCCCTGTCCGGTTGTAAAATGGTATTTCCCTTTCCGGCCAGCGATGTGCCGCAGGGCCGGGGAGGCAGTCTTGGCCTGGAAAATAGAACCCATTTTGACTCTGACCGCAGAAGAGTTCGAGGCCGGGCTTAAATCGTACTTTTTGCTGCTATCGGCGGTCTTTTCGGGCTGGGCCCGGGCCGGGTGGCTGGGGCTGGTCCGAAGAAAGCAGGCCGGCAGTTTATCCCAGGAACTGGATGCGGAAATATCCTTCCTGGCCACGGAAATCGGCCGGCTGCAGCATGGCCTCCTGCATTTTAGCCAGAGCCGGTCTATTCCTGGAGATTACCATTCCAGAAAAGTTGAAAAGCTCTGCCTGTTAGGTTTACACTTAGCTTCCAGGGCCTGGCGGCATTGGCCGGCCCGGGTCGGGTAAAAAATTTCTTCGCAGGAGAGGGAACATGAAGCTTAAAGATTTTTACCGCCTGGCGGTCGAGGTGGGCATAAAGAATGACCCGAGACCCCGGGAAGAGATAGAGCGATTGCTCCAGGAAGAAAAGAAGGCTTTTGAAAAACTGGAAGCAGGGGAGAAGGAGAACTTCGACCGGGACCGCCTGTTCAACCCCTTTGGTGATAGCAGGATTCTTTATGGCGATCCCGAGACCGAAGTCAGTCGCATCCTGGCCGGGATTGACATGGACGCGGCCGAAATTCTCCTGGCCTATACCCTCAACCGTGATGCGGATAAGAAGATTGACCTGGTGCTGGCCCACCATCCTTCAGGCCGGGCCCTGGCCCAGCTGTCGCAGGTGATGGCCCTTCAAGTTGACCTGCTCACTTCTTTTGGCGTAACTCCCAGCGTGGCCGAACAGTTGATGGAAAAAAGGATTGGAGAGATAGAGAGAAGGCTTCTGCCCGTAAATCATAACCGGGCGGTGGATGTGGCCCGGTTGCTGAACCTGCCCCTGGCCTGCCTGCATACCCCGGCCGACAACTGCGTGACCAGGTACCTCGGCGACCTTTTCCGGGAAAAATCGCCGGACAGGTTGAAGGATGTCCTGGAAATTCTCAAGGGCATTCCGGAGTACCAGAATTCCAGTCGAAACTCGGTTCCCCCCAGGATACTTTCCGGCTCAGAAAACAGCCGGGCCGGGAAGATCTATGTGGATATGACCGGCGGGACCGAGGGCTCCAAGGATATTTACGAGAAGCAGGCCGCGGCCGGCATCAGCACCCTGGTCGGCATGCATTACAGCGAGGAAGCCCTGGAAAAAGCCAAGAAAGCCAACCTGAACGTCATCGTCGCCGGCCATATCGCCAGCGATACCCTGGGGCTGAACCTGTTGCTCGACCAGTTGGAAAAGGAATCGGGGGAGCGGCTGGAAGTCGTGGCCGTGTCGGGCTTTGAGAGAATAAGGCATCTTTAAAAAAATATAAGATTAAAGCAACTGAAAAAACACATCAGAAAATCATGGAAGAGCGGGTTTAGCTAAATAGTTTCACTGCCTGGCCAGGTTGACCACCCAGCGAGCGAAGGTCCTGGCGTCTTCCAGGTCATGGTGGTCAGGATGATTCCTGGCGGTCACCGCCATTTCCGTCCAGAGCTCATGCTCGGGGGAGCGGCTGAGTATTTCCATGGCCTGGTCGGACACCTTGCCCCGGCAGGCAAAAGTCCCGAGTATCCGGGTCTGCCCGGCCAGTATCAGGGCCTGTTCCATGGCTTCCCGGGCCAGCCTGGTTCCAGGGATTGAGCCATGGGTCATGAAAAGTGCGGTCTTAAGACCAGCCGGCAAGGACTTGAGAAAGGGCTCCATCCTGGCCGGAACGCTGTGGCTGTGCACGGGAAATCCAACGAAGACCAGGTCGTACCCGGATAGGTCGGCAACCTGGGCTATTGGCTTGATCTCCTTTGGCTCGGGCAGAACTTCATAAATGGCTTCGGCCACCATTTTGGTATTGCCACTAAGGCTGTGATAGGTAACCAGGATTCTCATTTCCACCTCTCAGCTTCAGGCCACACCGGCTATTTTGCCATAATTTCCGTTCATTATAAAGCAGGGAAAAAAGCTATCAGGTTTCAGGCAGTCTTTTAGGGAGGGTGATGGTCACGGTCGTTCCCTGTCCGGGCTGGCTCTCCAGCCTGATGGTGCCCTCATGTTCCTCCACGATTCTCTTGCAGATGGGAAGCCCCAGGCCGGTTCCCTTTTCCTTGGTAGAAAAATAAGGTTCGAAAATATGAACGGCAACTTCTTCAGGAATGCCACAGCCTGAATCCTTTATTTCCAGCTCCAGCTCGGCTCCCTTATCCCGGAGGTTAATTTCCACCCGGCCGGTGCCTCTGATGGCCTCGATGGCGTTGATCAGGAGGTTGCGAATGGCCACCTTCATCTTGCCACGGTCGCCAACCAGCTCGAAGTTGAGGCCGGATTCGCGCAGCCTGAATTTGATCCGGTCGGCCAGGGTCTCTCTGAAAGGCTGCAGCAACTCCAGCACCAGCTCTTTCAGGTCAAACTTTTCCCTGACGGCCCCGCTTTCCCTGGCTATGGTCATGAATTCACCGGCAATCCGGCGCAGGTTTTCCACCTCGGAGATGATGTAGGAAATGGATTCTTTAAGGACCCGGTCAAAATCTGGATGCCGGTCGGTATGAACCTTCAGGATGTGCTCGGCCGAGAGCTGGATGGGGGTCAAGGGGTTTTTGATTTCGTGGGCCACCTTCCTGGCCATCTCGGTCCAGGCCACCCGCTGGCTCAATTCAGCCAGTTCCTTCTCATGGGCCTTAAGGTTTTCAACCATGGTGTTAAAACCATCCACCAGGCTCCGCAACTCGTCCCGGGCCTGGTGTTCCACCCTGACATCCAGGTTGCCCAGGCCGACTTCCTGGGTGGCCCTTATCAGCTGGTTTATGGGCACCACCACCATCTTCTTGATGGTGGCCACCAGGAAGCCAATGAGCAGGATGAAGAAGACGGAGGCAAACAGGAAAAACTCGAACAGCTCGGTCCGGGCCTGGGAGATTTCCTGCTTTTCAAAGGGAAAGGGAAGATTGAGAAAGTAGATGTCCTGTCGGTAATGATAGGGAACGGTCAGGGTCTGATAAGAATAGCGGCCGAATGTTTTGCGGCTGACGGCCAGGGGCAGGTTCTGGACGGCCAGCCTGAAATAGGTTTCTCCATCCAGCATTTCTGAAAGCAAACCGGTTTCAAAATATTCCCGTCGGCTCGAGGACAACAACCGCCCGTTCTTGAACAGGTTGACATCGTTGTTGAGAGTGCTGCTTATCCAGAAAACCAGGTCTTCCGGCATCTCAGCCGCAGGCTGGTCGTTTTGTTCCTGCAGGCTGATGAAGTCATGCAGGATGCTCCGGGCGAAATAGGCCCGGCTGGTGGCTTCCCGGACAAAGCGGTCGGCAAAGAGTCTGGCCACCACCGTCTGGCTGAAAAAAATGAAGAAAAACAGCGGCACCAGTCCCGTCACCAGGAAGGCCAGGTAGACCCTGAAGGAAAAAGAGCGGCCGGAGAGCCGCCATTGACCCTGCCGGAGGATTCGCGGCACGAAGGCGATGGCCAGGAATATGGCCAGGAGAAAGAAGAGTTTCAGGAAGTCGGTGAACTGACCTCGCCAGGATTTTTTCAGGTGATAAAAAACGTAGGTGTTGCCATCGTCAAGGGTGATGAAGAAGGCCCGGTAGCGAACCCGGCCGTCCCGGAAATTTCTCCAGAAACCGGCCGGGGACTCACTGACTTTTTTATGAAGGTCTGAGGGCAAGGCAAACCCGGGCTGATTCTGGGTGAATATCGCTTGTCCCTGGCTGTTGAATATGGCCAGGCTAACCGGGAAATGCTGCAGGGAGGGCAGGGTATTTAGACGCAGGAGCTCGAAGTAGGGGTTGGCCGAGTAGAAGAAGGGCAAAAGTTCGGGGTCCAGGCTGGCCCAGATGGCCAGCCTACCACCGTGGCCTTCCCCGTCCCTGAAGTCCTGGTAGCCCACCAGGAAATGTTTTTCCTGGCCGAGGATATCAAGGTACTGTTTCTCGATGACCGGGCTGGATGAGAAGGGAAGGTCGTTGGTCTGTTCGGCAAAGACGGGCATGTTGAGCCCGAAGGAGGACAGTAATTTCAGGTCCTGGCTCTGAAGGTAGAGACAGGAATTCCAGTTAAGCCTGGCCAGCAGGGTCAGGTTCCAGAGTCTGCGGGCCAGCTCCGGGTCAGCGGGATTCCTGAAATAGCTTAAAAGGTCGCGGGAGCGTTTCTGCAGTTCGCCGAACGACTGCCTCAGGGCCATCCCGGCCCAGGTTTCCTGGGATGAGACCAGGTGAACCAGGACGTTTTCGGTCAGGTTCCTGGCCCTGGACTCGGTAAATTCTCTTAGCCTAAAGTAGCTGAAGCCGGAAATTAATAACAGGCAGACAGCCGATAGGGCCCAGGTTTTCCAGTTCAGGGTGGAAACTGCGGTGAGCAGCAGCCAGAAAAAGAGCAGTATGGCGATTTCGGTCAGCTTGATATCCGTCACCAGGCGAAGCAAGAAAAAGAAGACCAGGCCGGCCAGCAGGAAAGCGACCAGTGACGACGGCTGCCGGTGAAGCCCGGGCAAGATCTGCCTTGAGAACAGGATCACAGGCAGCAACAAACCTGAGATGACCAGGAACAGGCTCAGGTAGATGAGCAGGGAGGATGGGCTCAGGCTAAAACTCAGCAGGTTCAGGTTACAGTTATCCACCGCCTCCCTGATAAACCAGGACAGGGCAGCTACCGATAGGGCCGAGGCCAGGCCCAGAATGATTACCCTGAGCACGGGCTGGTGGGCCTCGGCAGAGCAAGAAGCCACAGACCCGGAATCACGGAGATATCCGGCGGCAAAAATTTTGATGGTAAAAAAGACCAGGATAAAAAACAGAAGACTGCTTATGAAAAGATCGGCCGGTGAGGCGGCCAGCCCCAGCGGCCACCCCAGGCCCAGCTTTTCGGCGGTGAAGACTTTCCAGCTCGAAGCGGGGTAGTTCCTGGCCAGAATGCCGAGATGGACCCTGATTATCATCAGGCCAGTCAGGGTCAGGAGCCAGGCCAGCCACCTGGTTCCTGGACCTCTGAGCCCGGAACGGTAGAGCCAGCCGGTAAACAGAATGAAGGCTACTATGGCCAGGACTATGGCCAGGATTCTTAGCAGCGCCGGCAGGGCGAAGCGCTGTCGCTGCAGCTGCAGAGAATTCAGGGTGACGGTGGCCAGGATCTGCCCCTGCTCGTTGCGCAGCGGAAAATAGAGCGTCCGGATCTCGACTTCCTCAGTTTGCTGACTCAGGTATTCATCGCCGGTCCTGGAGAAAAAACGGGCCAGGGCCTCGGTGTCCTGTTCGAAGTCCCAGAAGTTGATGTCGGCCCCGCTCCCGGGTACAGATTTCAGACGTATGAATTCCCGGAGATAGGTCGACTGAAATTGCGGCTGGAAAGCCAGCAGCTCAAACAGGGCCAGGTAACGATCCCGTCCCGCAGGCACCAGCCGGACCAGGAAATAAGAAGCCCGGTCCTGGACGATAAAACTTCCGTTCAAGAATCGGCTTGAACCATCCGGCCAGCCCTTTATGAGGTTAGGGAGGTTGGCCACGTTTCCCAGCCAGAGGAGGGGATTAAGATTATTATCCAGCCAGGCCACGCCTTCCACCGCAGTTTCCAGTCGGGCTTTCTGGAAGATGGCAAAAATTTCCTCGGGTGTCAGTCCGGGGGCAATTTCCTGGAAGTGGGCTTGCCTTGTTTTCAGAAGCTCCACCAGTGTCGAAAATTCGCTCCTGATGCGGGTGGCACTTTGCCTGAGACCGGAGAGAGCTTCCGCTTCACTCTGCGCCGACCGGCTCTTAAGTAGAAGGGTAGAGGCGGCCAACAGGGCCAGACCAAGCAGGAAGAAACCGACGGCGAGTTGCAGCCACCGGTTATTCCGCAGGTTTGAGAGGCTGGCCATATCTTTCAAATTTTTTCCTTAGCGCTTTTCGGCCCTTATTTCCCGGATCTTCAACCGGCTCAGATCATCGCGGCCCGCAGTCTTCTCGGGAAAGACATAAAGATAGAGCTTGAAGAGATACTTGCGACCGTCCCGCCGGTCGGCGGTTGACCACCGGGCCTGGATGATGGCCCCTTTCCGGTCAAGTAGAGGCGGATTCTCCTGGTCAATGAAAAATTCCAGGGTGGTGGTGTGCTGGAAGAGCCTTTTCATAATCTGGAAAGCCTGCTGGCGGGAAAAACAGTCAGACATCTGGAAAGGTTCGGGCAGGGTAATCAGGACCGGGGAGTCGAGAGGGAGCAATCGTTCCAGCCTGGCCGGATCGTTTTGGAGGAAGACTCCCTCCAGGGAAAAATTGAACTGGTTAATTATAGGCAGGAGAAAAGAAAGAACCAACCCGGCAAAGGCATTCACAATAACGATTCTAATAAATATCTATGGATAATTCCAGAAGGCTTGAAAATGAATTGCCAGCGGGTGTTATCAGGCCTTCTTTTCTTCGGTCTTCTGCTCTTCCTGAAGGGCGGCAGCTTCAGCTTCCAGCTTTTTCTGCCTGATGGAATCCTTGATGCTGGAGATGCCGGCGATGATGGCGATCAGTCCCCCGAAGAACAGGATCGGCGGAATGAATCCGAAAACCAGCTCGTAAAACTCTCTCCACCAGACAAAAATCACCAGGTAAAGTCCGGCGATCATGGCCACGATGCCCAGAAAGATGGCTAAGTACTTGCCCATGCGGTACCTCCCTTCATTATTCACATCATAGCATATTATTTACAAAATTTTTGAAAGATAGTCAAATACCTGGTTATTGTTGGCCGGGGGAGGCAAGAAGGACCCATCTCCACCGGATTGAATTCTGTGGCTCCGGCGGGTAACATTATCCTGGACATGAAGATGAAACTGAAACTGGTGATTTTTGACCTGGACGGCACGGTGGTTGAGAACAGCTACGACTGGCCGGCGATAAAAAAGGAGCTGGGTGTCCAGGGCGGCTCCATCCTGGCCTATCTTGACAGCCTGCCCGAACCCCAGAAGTCTGAGAAGTACGCCCTGCTCAGAAGGTACGAGAAGGAGCAGACCGAAAATTCGGTGTTGAAGGAAGGGGTGAGGGAATTCCTTGACTGGCTGGCCGCGACCGGGGTAAACCGGGCGCTGGTGACCAATAACAGCCAGGACAACACCCGCCACCTGCTGGAAAAGTTTGGCCTGGAATTTGACCTGGTTCTCACCAGGGAAAGCGGGCTGCATAAACCGGCCGGGGCTCCCTTTCTTAAAGTTATGGAACACTTTGGAGTCAGGGCCAGTGAAACGGCGGTGGTTGGGGATACCAACTATGACCTTCTGGCCGCCCGTGGGGCCGGTATAGAAATGGTATTTATCTTAAAGAGCCCGATGACTCCAGCTGACCTGGAAGGAGCGGAGCTGGTGGCCACCTTCGACGAATTAAGGGAGAGAATACAACGGCTGGTTCCCGGGTAAAAGCCAGTCGCCGCTAAACTAAACACCTCAGGTAAGCCTTCTAAAAAACTCCTAAGCCTTAGATGCTTTTCCGGGTCGCAACACCGCCTTGAAAAGAGCAGTCCCTCCCGCCGGCGGCCGGGGTGGGCAAATGATCAGATTTTTGATCTGCGGCCTGGTCGCAGTGACCGGTTTTGACTTCAAACTGTTGATGATCGTAACCGGTTATTTCTTTATTGTTGTTATGAACACGAATAAGGGTAGCGGACGGAAAATTTCAACAATTTTTACCAACTTAGTTTTCAGAACCTTTCTATCCGGGCTCGGGCGCTTATCCGGCAGACCGTTCAGCTTTACTTATTTCTGCGGTTGCTCGTAGACCACCCTTCCGCCAACTATGGTATAGGCTATCGGGGCGGTCAGAATTTCTTTTGGCTCCGCCGAGAAAATATCGCGCCCGAAGACCGTCAGGTCAGCCAGTTTCCCGGGTTCCAGGGTGCCTTTCAGGTTTTCTTCGAAGGAAGCGTAAGCTGAACCCCAGGTAAAATACTTGATGGCCTCGGCCAGGCTAAGTTTCTGCTCGGGGAACCAGCCGCCTTCGGGGAAATCGAACTCGATATTTTTCCTGGTGACTGCAGAATAAAGGCCGCGGCGCGGGTCGAGCGGTTCCACCGGCCAGTCAGACCCGAAGGCCAGCACGGCTCCGTTGTCCAGCAGCGTTCTCCAGGCGTAGGCATACCTGGAACGTTCCTTTCCCACCCTGATTTCACAAAAGCGCATGTCGGTGGTGCAGTGGGTGGGCTGCATGGAGGCGATGACACCCAGTTCCTTAAAACGCGGGAAATCTTCCGGCCTTATGACCTGGGCATGTTCTACCCGGAAGCGCAGGTCCTTTTTGCCATATTTTTTCTGGGCTCTCTCCACCGCGTTCAGCACCCAATTAACGCCTTTATCGCCGATGGCATGGGTGCCCACCTGGAAGTCATTGGCATAAGCCTTCTCCAGGAGATCATAGAAAACTTGTTCCGGGTACTGGGGCAAACCCGATTTGGTCGGGTCATCGGCAAAGGGCTCAAACATCAGGGCGGTGCCGGAACCCAGGGTGCCGTCGATGAAGGCTTTGAGGAAGCCCACTTTCAGGTACTCATCACCCTGTCCCTGGCGAAGGCCCATCTTGATATACTGGTCGATTCCCTCGATCGGTAGCCAGGCATAGACGCGAAGGGTCAGCCTGCCCTCGGAATTGAGCTTTTTATAAATCTCCAGTTCCCGCAAGCCGACATCAGCCTGAACACCGGTCAGGCCGAGTTTCCGGGCATGGTCCAGGGCCCGGAGGATGTCTTCTTCAGGGGTGGACTTGATCTCGGACCTGACTTTTATCAGGCCCATGGCCGATTCTTTGAGGATGCCGGTTGGCTCACCGGTTTTTGGGTCGCGGACAATCTCCCCTCCAAAGGGATCCCTGGTCTTTTTATCTATGCCTGAAATTTTCAGGGCCAGGCTGTTGAGCCAGGCCGAATGGCCGTCGACTCTCCGGATAACCACCGGATTCTGCGGCGAGACTTTGTCCAGGTCTTCCTTCGTGGGCCATTTCTGCCCGGGGAAAAGGGTATGGTCATATTCCCGGCCGAAGACCGGAGTGCCAGGCGGCAGCTCTTTTATTTTTTCGGCCACCATCTGCTGGACCTTTTCCACCGAGTCGACCCCACGGAAGCTGAGTTCAATGAGAGAACGACCGCCGGATGAAAAATGGGTGTGGGCGTCTATCAGTCCGGGGATGGCCACGCCATCCTTGAGCTCGATGAGCCTGGTTTCAGGTCCGATATATTTTTTAATTTCCTTCCTGGTGCCGGTGGCCAGGATTTTGCCTTCCGAAGCGGCCAGGGCTTCCACAAAGGCCGGAGAGTCCAGGCCGGTGAAAATTTTACCGGTGATTACCAGGCTGGCCTTGGTTGCCGGCTGCTTCTGGCAACTCACGGCCGCCAGTCCGGACAGGCTTAAGAGAGCCAGGAGCAAAATTATGGTTGGTTTCAATCCGAATCTTGTTCTCATTTCTGTCTCCAGAAAAAATTTTCTCTATGATAACACAATGACCCCCGAGAAAAAACAATTTGCCCTGGGCAGGTTGTCATTGAAGTAAGGGGTTAGCCGGGGCAGTCACTGGGACTTTCAAATTGCGGTTGAAAATTTTCTCAACCTGGAGAAAAATGATACTCGTACTGCCGACAAAATCAGAAGGGAAAAGTCGATGAAAGAACAAAAACTTCTCTTAATACCCGGGCCAAGCCCGGTGGTCGATCGTATCCTGGAAGCCCTGGCCCAGCCGACAGTTTCCCATATAAGTCCCCAGATGGAAAAGGAACTGGGTGGGGCCCTGGAGAATATGAAAAAGATCGTCTTCACCACAAGTGGCCAGCCGTTCATCGTGGCCGGGGCCGGCACCCTGGCCATGGAAATTGCCCTGCTGAACATTGCCGCCGAACAGGACCGGGTCCTGGTCCTGTCCCAGGGTTATTTTGGCAACCGCATGGCCGAAATCTGCGAGGCTTTTGACATCAAGTACCACCTGCTGCAGAGCCCGTGGGGCCGGGTGGTGACGGCCGAGGAGCTCCGGGCCGAGCTCAAAAAACATAAATACGAGATTGTAGTTTGCACCCACGTGGACACCGCCACCGGGGCCTGCGCTCCCGTCCGGGAATACGCGGAAGTTATACGCCAGGTGGCTCCCGAAGCGCTGTTTGTGGTTGATGGAGTCTGCGCCACGGGAGGGATTGAGGAGCGAATGGATGACTGGGGAATCGATGTCATCCTGACCACCGCCCAGAAATGCCTGGGGGCTCCACCGGGCCTGGCCATCGATGTTTTTTCGAAGCGGGCCATGGACAAGCGTCGCCAGCTTCACCGGGTCAAAGCCTATTATGCCGATATCCTGCGCTGGCTGCCGGTCATGGAAAATCCAAACAGGTATTTTTCCACCCCCTGCGTTAATGAAATCAGGGCCTTCTACGAGGCCACCAGGATCGTCCTGGAAGAAGGGCTGGATAAGAGGTTTGAAAGGCATGACCGCCTGGCTTCGGTTATCCGCAGCGGTCTGAGCTCTCTCGGGTTCAGTATTTTTACCGATGAAACCTGCCTGGCGGCCACCCTGTCGGTGGTCCGTTACCCCGAGGGCCTGGACGATGTAAGCTTCAGGCGCAAGCTTTACGAGAACGGGGTGGTGGTGGCCGGGGGGCTGGGTCCGGTGGCCGGCCAGGTTTTCCGGCTGGGGCACATGGGCAACCTGACCAGGGAACAGGTCATCTTTGCCTTTGATGCCATAGAAAAAACTCTCCTGAACCTGGGCTATGCCTTTACCCTTGGCGACGGGGTGGAAACAGTCCGCTCCCTTCTGGTAAGATAGGAAACGTTGTAAATATTCTATGACCGGAAGCCGGCCTGGCCACCATGACTGTTTCAGGTCGCGGTCGCGTTCACAATCATTAGAGGTTACATGATGAAAAGCAGAGTTTATTTTATCAAGGCCAACCGCGAAGAGAAGCCCGAACTAATCGCCAGGAAAGCCCGGGCCATCTACCTGGCTCTCGGCCTGAACGAAAAAATTCAGCCCGAAGATTTCGTGGCCCTCAAGATTCATTTCGGGGAAAAAAATAATACCGGGCATATCAAGCCCCGCTGGTTGACCGGTATCATCGACGAGATTCTGAAAAAGAGCCAGAGAGCCTTTCTCTCGGACAGCAACACCCTCTACGTCGGCAACCGTTCTAATTCTGTAGACCATATTCGGCTGGCCTGGGAGCACGGCTTTACCCCGGACGTGGTCAGGATACCGGTGATCATTGCCGACGGCCTGGTCGGCCGGGAAAAATCTGAAGTCAAGGTAGAAGGACAGAGAATCAAGTCTTCCCGGATTGCCAGCGCCTTCCTCCATTCTGAGGCCATGCTCTGTTTAACCCACGTTACCGGGCATGTCCAGACCGGGGTGGGGGCGGCCATCAAGAACCTGGGCATGGGCTGCGCTTCCCGGGCCGGCAAGCTGGACCAGCACTCGGTTGTCCATCCCAGGGTGAATGCCAAGCAGTGCCGGAACTGCGGGGTCTGTATCAGGTATTGTCCGGCCGAGGCCATCGTCCAGGCCGAAAGTTACGTGATGATCGATGACGAAAAATGCATCGGCTGCGGCGAATGTTTGGTAGTCTGCAAGTACGGTGCGGTCAAGATGAAGTGGGATGAAGATTCCCGCCGGTTGCAGGAAAAAATGGCGGAATATGCCCTTTCGGTTAAGAACCATTTCGGCGATAAGATTGGCTTTATTAATTTTATCCTTCAGGTCACCAAGGACTGCGACTGCATGGCCAAGAACCAGCCGGCCATTGTTCCGGATGTCGGGATAGTCGGCTCCCTGGACCCGGTGGCGGTGGACCAGGCTTCGGCCGACCTGGTGGTTAAGACAGCCGGCCGCGATGCCTTCAAGCAGGGCTACAACATCGACTGGTCGGTGCAGCTGGCCTACGGGGAGAAGATAGGGCTTGGCCGCCAGAAATACGAGCTGGTGGAGCTCGAGGAATTCTGAATAAGGATTCTGGAGTAAGAATCTCTTCGGGTTCGGGCCAACCCTGATTGCTGATTCGCTGAACGAAAATCCGGACTTTTTAAGTACAAACCGCAGCCTGCCCAATCCCGGGTCAACTGACCAACTGCCTCTGCCTGAACCATTGTGCGACTCCAGCCAGAAGCACGTTTTCTCAGACTCATAACAGAAAGGTCTGTTAAGAAGGAATTAATCGGAAAGTCTCAGGTAGGGAAGGGAAGTGTGCCGCTCAACAGATTCTTACCGTAATTTCTATGCTTATGGAATTCTTAAACCCTGAAAAGCTCGGAATAGAAATATAAACTCAGCGCAGCTTTACCAGGCGTCGGTCAAAGATGAAGATGGCCACGGCGTAAACCAGGAAAATAATGGCCGAGGCCAGGACGGGAATTTTTTCTCCAAGGTTATTGGCGGCGGCTCCTATCCACAGGGCAGCGAAAGGCATCAGCCCGAAAAAGACAAAGCTGTAGATACTCATCACCCGGCCCCTGATATTCTCTGGAGTTTGAATCTGGACCAGGGCGTTGGCCAGGTTATAAATTATGATTACCCCCACACCGCTTATGAACAGCAGAAGGAGCGACAGAGGCAAGAACCTGGACAGGGCAAAAAGAATTATGGACACCGGGTAGAATAACATCCCCAGGACAAACAGTTTGCCGCGAGATAGGTGCTGGCTGAAAGAAGCTATGAACAGGGCCCCGGTTAAGGCCCCGAGGCCGGAAGCGGTCAGCAAGAAGCCGTTGGTGCGGGCGTCGCCACCAAGGATCTGGACCGCCCAGGCCGGGAGCAAGGTGATAAAGGCACGGCCGAACAGGGTGGTTATGGCCACGGTCAGGACCAGGAGGCGGATGGTGCTGTGCTTAAGGACATATTCAACGCCCTCTTTGAGGTCCTGGATAACCGAGTTTCGGGACTGGCGTGGAACAAAGGGACGGAGCTTCATCAGGGCCAGGGCCACGATGACGGCAATGAAACTGAGGCCGTTTATGGTGAAACACCAGGCCGGTCCCACGGCGGCATAGATTATACCGCTGGCCGCCGGTCCCAGGGCCTGGGCGCTGTTGAACATGGCTGAATTCAGGGCTATGGCATTGGTCAGGGCATCGGGTTCAATCATTTCCATGACGAAGGCCTGGCGGGCCGGGGCATCAAAGGCGTTAACTATTCCGGTGCAGAAGGCCAGGATGATAATGTGCCAGGGCTGGACCAGCCGCATAAAGACCAGCCCGGCCAGGATAAAGGCCAGGATCATCATGATCAGTTGAGTCAGGATCAGAATGCGCCGGCGGGGGATGCGGTCGGCCACCACGCCGCCGTAGAGCATGAAAAGCCAGGTGGGCAGGCCGGCGGCGAAGCCCACGTAACCGAGGTAAGCGGGGGAGTGGGTCAGTTCATAGACCAGGAAGGCCTGGGCCGTCATCTGCATCCAGGAGCCCAGGACCGAAATCAGCTGACCCCAGAACCACAGCCGGTAATTGGGATATTTTAGGGCGTAAAAGGTTTGTTGCCAGGAGAATTTCTTGCCCAGGGCCAGAAGCCGCGGTAGAAACTGGGTTGAGGTTTCGTTGATTTCCTGGTCCATGCGATTTAATAGCTTAGATTATACGTCCGCGGGGCCTGCCCGGCAACTGTCGTCCTGCGTTTCCAGAGGCAACAGCTATTGGTGCCTCTCTTCAATCCTCTGCTACTGGATTTTAATTCAAGCCGGAGTGCCTGATGCCCGGAAATCTTAGGCCATGTCAAGTTTCGTTCGCAATTTGGCCATCGTAATCTCTCCATTTGAAGCCTCAGTTGGCGGCCTGAGCCATCGAACTTTCTAACACCTGCCTGAACCTCTCCGGCTTGATGTAGGCGTAATCAT
>Ga0067045_1028620_pt1 | contig 30122 bp, 29 predicted proteins | sample TerdegcTABiofilm_FD_59184 | JGI IMG/M metagenome (GOLD analysis project Ga0067045, IMG submission 59184) | Combined Assembly of (Gp0054472, Gp0054536) Wastewater bioreactor microbial communities from Singapore -Terephthalate degrading...
CCATGGGCGCATAGCGAGCCGATGACGCCGTGCGCGATAGCGCACACGTCGATCAATTCCCTTCGACAAACGCCCGAAGGGCGTAGGACTTAGCGGCCCCCTGCGTACCCGCAGCAGGACCCGCGCAGTATCGAGTTGTCCGGCGCCGGGCGCCCGCTTTCGGAAAACGGCTGAAATATCACTTGACGTACTGAAATATCAGAGGGAAAATAGCGCCAATTGGAGCGAACCGTGAACAGAATCATCGATCATCCTATATTGAGCGCCCCGGAAGTGCGGGAAACCGTGAACTTCACCTTCGACGGAACCGCCCTGACCGGCTACAAGGACGAAGCCGTCTCTTCCGCCTTGTTCGCGGCGGGGATACAGACTTTCTCCGTCCATCCCCGGGGGGACGCCCCCCAGGGGATCTTCTGCGCCAACGGCCAGTGCTCCCAGTGCACGGTCCTGATCGACGGGGTGGCCCGTAAGGCCTGCATCACCCCCCTGGCGGCGGGGATGGACGTGCGGACCCTCCACGGGTTCCCGGAGCTCCCGGCCCGGGACGCGCCGCGGGGAACCGTATCGGGTGAAACCCTCTCCACCGACGTCCTGGTGATCGGGGGGGGGCCCTCGGGGCTCGCCGCGGCGGCGGAGCTGGCCCGGCTGGGCCTGTCCGTCATCCTGGCGGACGACAAGGCATCCCTGGGCGGGAAGCTGGTCCTGCAGACCCACAAGTTCTTCGGCTCCGAGGAGGACTGCTACGCGGGCACCCGGGGGATCGAGATCGCCCGGCGCCTGGAGGCGGACATCCGATCCCTCCCGGGGGTGACGGTCCTGGAGAACTCTCCCGTGGCGGGCCTCTACAAGGACCGCAAGGCGGGGATCTGGCGGAACTACGATTCCTACGTCCTCGTGGACTTCAAGGCCTTGGTCGTGGCGGCGGGAGCCCGGGAGAAGAGCGTCCTCTTCCCGGGCAACGACCTGCCCGGCGTGTACGGCGCCGGGGCCTTCCAGACCCTGGTGAACCGGGACCTGGTGCGGGCGGCCCGGCGGGTACTCATCATCGGGTCCGGGAACGTGGGCCTCATCGGGGCCTACCACGCCCTCCAGGCGGGGATCGAGGTGGCCGGGATCGTGGAGATATTGCCCAAGGTGAACGGCTACAAGGTCCACGCGGACAAGATCATCCGCATGGGCGTGCCGGTATACTTGAACACCACGGTGGTGTCCGTGGAGGGGGACGGCAGGGTCCAGCGGGCCACGGTGGCCGAGGTCGACAAGGACTGGAGGCCGATCCTTTCGACCGCCCGGACCTACGAGGTGGACACGGTCCTGGTGGCCGCGGGCCTGTCGCCCTGCGACGAGTTCTACCGCCAGGCTGTGAGCTTCGGATTCCTTGCGGTCACCGCCGGGGACGCGGAGGAGATCGCGGAGGCCTCCAGCGCCATGTTCGGGGGCCGGATCGCCGCCCTGAGCCTGGCCAAGCTCCTGGGGAAAAAGGTGGACATCGACGAGTCCTGGCTGGCCAAGCGGGAGGTCCTGAAGTCCCGGCCCGGGGACAACATCTGCCGGGACGAGGAGGTGCCGTCGGAGTCCTGGAAGCCCGTCTTCTTCTGCACCGAGGAGATCCCCTGCAACCCCTGCACCACCGTCTGCCCGACCCATTCGATCCGGCTCAAGGAGCGCAAGGGCAGCATCATGGATCTCCCCTACTTCGAGGGATCCTCCTGCAAGGGCTGCACGGTCTGCGTAGCCGCCTGTCCGGGCCTGGCCATGTCCCTCATGCGCCGCCTGGACGAGGACTGGGCCGAGGTGGTCCTGCCCTTCGAGTTCAATGCGGACTTCGAGCCCGGAACCCGCCTGCCCGTCCTGGACCAGGAGGGAACCTTCCTGGAGGACGCGGAGCTCCTGAAGAAGGTCTTCAACCGGAAATACCGCACCTGGATCCTGACCCTGAAGGTCAGCCGCGCCAACGCCCCCAAAGCCATCGGGATCCGGGTCCAGGCCGAGGCGGCCACCCGGCCCCTGCCGGCGCCGCGTTTCGAACACCTGCCGGACGAGGCCGTGGTCTGCCGCTGCGAACGGATCACCGTGGGCGAGATCGTCCGATTCATCCGGGAGAACGCCGTAACCGACGTGAACCAGCTCAAGACCCTGCGGGTGGGCATGGGGGCCTGCGGGTCCAAGACTTGCTCGGTCCTCCTGCCCCAGGTCTTCCGGAAGGCCGGGATCGATCCAGCCCGGACCACCCCGGGCACACTGCGGCCCCTGGCCCTGGAGATCCCCATGAAGGACCTGATCAACGAAGCCGCCGGGAGGCCCCTGTGAAAACCTACGACGTCGCGATCCTGGGCGCCGGAAGCATCGGCGTGCCCCTGGCCTACTACTGCGCGAGGAAGGGCCTTTCGGTCCTGGTCCTGGACAAAGAAGCATCCTGGGGGCGGGGACAGAACCGGGCCGCCATCGGGGGCATCCGGGCCACCCATTCGGACCCCGCCAAGATCAAGATCGGCCTTTTGTCCCTGGACATCGCCCGAACTATGAAGGAAGAGCACGGCCTCAACATCGAGTGGCACCAGGGCGGCTACATGTTCGTGGCCTACGACGAGGAGCGGGAGAAGTCCTTCCGGGACCTCCTGGTCGTCCAGAAGGCCGCGGGCCTGGACATCGACTGGATCTCCCCGGACCGGGTCCTGGAGCTTTCGCCGGGCCTCAATCCCGAGGGCCTCCGGGGCGGAACCTACAGCCCCGGGGACGGCTTCGCCTCCCCCCTCATGACCTCCACGGCCTTCCACAAGCTGGCCCTGGACGCGGGGGCGGAGTTCCGCTTCAGCGAGACCGTCACGGGCTTCCGGATCGAGGGCCGCCGGATCCGGACCGTCCGGACCGACGCCGGGGAATACTCCGCGGGGACCTTCGTGAACGCCGCCGGGGCCGAAGCCGCGGGCATCGGGAACCTGGCGGGGCTCGAGCTTCCCGTGCACCCGGACCTCCACGAGGGGGGCGTCACGGAGCCTGTGCGACGCTTCATGGAGCCCATGGTCGTGGACATGCGGGGGGACGACCGGTCGGGGAACTACTACTTCTACCAGGCGGGCACCGGCCAGGTGATCTTCTGCATCACCCCCAAGCCCCAGATCTGGGGGACCGACACGGACAACACCTCGGGCTTCCTGCCCCACTGTGTCAGCCGGATGCTCGCCCTCTACCCCCGCCTGCGGAACCTCAAGGTCCGCCGGACCTGGCGGGGCTGCTACCCCATGACCCCGGACGGCCTTCCCGTCGTGGGCTATCCCCGGGAGCCGGAGAACCTCCTCCTGGCGGTGGGGATGTGCGGCCAGGGCTTCATGCTGGGCCCGGGGCTCGGGAAGATCCTGGCGGACACCCTCACCGGGGACGGGGCGCAATACGGCCAGATCTTCGAGGAGCTCTCCCTGTACCGGAAGTTCGAGGGCATGGAACTGCTGAAGTAGCTAGCAGCCGCGCGGCGCAGCGTACGCCGTATGAAACGAAGGCGCCCGGAGAACCCGGGCGCCTCTTTTGTTTTTAAGATGATTTCTCGTTTTTTAATGGTTTTAGATCATTTTAACTGGTTTCTTCACCCGGCCGGCCGACGGAGCCCTTCGGCTGCGCATCGCCCGACAGAATCAGCCTACCATCGCCCCGGAGGGTTCGCAAGTTGAAATGCTGATTCGACTTGTAGACATTTGTCTACAAGCCCTATTGGGCCCGGTTATTCGGCCAGAATCCGCGTCTACACGCTGTAGACGCGCCCAAAAATCTCTATTGACGGCTAGTTCCGGTATGATATACTCCCTCCATGCAGTTCCTGGACGCCGATTGGGAGCGCCTGTGCGGCCTTGTCGCCGAAGCCTTCCGGATGGACGGCTCCGAGCACGCCCGCCTGGCGGGTTCCCGGGCCGCGCGGATCACCGGGGCCCTGCCCTACCTGGCGGGCTGCCGGAACCCCGAGCGGACGGCCCTGGCCCACCTGGCCGCCTTCGTCCTGGCCTGCCGAGGAGGATCCCGGAAGGTCTTCGACCACGGACCGTCCGACGACGCGGAGATTCTGGCACGCCTGGAGCCCATCGCCCGCTTCCCCGGCGGGGACCCCGCGGTGATCCGCAAGGGCATGGCCCTCCTGGGCCTCCTTTTGCTGGGTGGCTACGAGCGGGACCGGGCGAAGGACGCCGCCAGCGGGGAGTACAATCCCCTGAATTCCGGTGCCTGGAAGGCCGAGGAGGTCCGGGCGCGGCTTCAGGCCGAGGCGGCCTCCGCCAAGGTGCCGGAGCTGGACGCGATTTTGACCGCCGACGAGGCGGTCCGCGGATTCTGGGAGGGTTGACCCATTGGATCACAGCAATCCCCTGAGACGCATCGGCCGGTTCACCGCAGGGGTGTTCCTGGCTGGCGCCGTCCTATGGATTCCCATCTATCTCCTGCGTGGAATGGGATTCACCAAGTCCTTCTTCCATCCTTACGTCCTGATACAACTCGCCGCCGCCACGGTCTTCTACGTGAGCACGCTCTCCAAGTCGCTGAACTACCTCCAGCCCCTGGTCTTCCTCACGATCGCGCCCATCAACTTCCTGGACTCCCACGAGTCCTTCTACGGCCTGGGGTTCTTCGTGATGGCGATCCTGCTCCTCTTCAAGATCGGATTCTTCGATCGGGGTCGGATTCCCAAGATTCTCGGTCTCCTGCTCTATTTGTACGGATGGGAACTGTTCGCCGCCCTGCGTGCCGGGCGAAACCGGGAATACTCCCTGACACCGGTATTCTTCGTAACAGTCTTCCTGGTCTACCTCTACATCCTGTACAAGGACCAGATCATCGTCTACCTGAAGCAGCCCGAGCCCCTCCTGGACCTCAAGGCCAAGGGCATCTCCGATTCCGAGGCCTCCTACATCCTGGCCCTGGCCCGGGGACTCAACGTCAAGGAGATCGCCGGGAAGTTCGAGGTGTCCGAGTCCACGGTCCGGAACACCCTGGCCCGGGCCTACAAGAAACTCGGCGTCCAGGACAAGGCCGAGCTGTCCACCTTCCTGGCGGACTACACCCTGCCCGAGGGCTGACCGGCCCCGCGCCGGGCCCGCGAACGGAGGCACCCGTGTCGTTCTTCGAACCCTTCCGGCTGGAGCGCTTCTTCGCCCGCTGGGAATTTTCCGCCCCGCATCTCCTTTGCTGCTCCGACTGCGAGAGCGTCTCCGTGGCCGACCTAGAGGCGTTGGACCCGGGCCTCCGAGACCGGCTGTCCTCGATGCGCCTGGGCTACACCGAGACCCGGGGCGCCCCCTCCCTGCGCGAGGCGATCGCCGGGGAGTACCCCGGGGCCGCGCCGGAGGAGATCCTCGTCCACGCGGGGGCGGAGGAGGCCATCCTGAACCTCTGCCTGGCCCTCCTTTCCAAGGGGGACCGGGTCGTGGTGAATACACCCTGCTACCAGTCCCTGGCGGAGATCCCCCGGGCCCTGTGCTGCGAGGTCCTGCCCTGGGAGTGGCGCCCGGCCGGGGGCCGCTGGGCCCTGGACCCCGACGACCTGGACCGGATCCTCCGCTCGGGCCCCGATCCCAGGCTCATCGTCCTCAACGCCCCCCACAACCCCACCGGGGGGCTGCCGACCAAGGAGGAGTTCGACGCGATCGTCGCGGCCGCCCGGCGGGTCGGGGCCGTGGTGCTCATGGACGAGGTCTACCGCCGCCTGGAGCACGACCCCGCCCGGCGCCTGCCGTCCATCCGGGACGCCTACGAGAACGGGGTGGCCCTGGACGTCCTTTCCAAGCACGCGGGCCTGGCGGGCCTGCGGATCGGGTGGCTGGCCACCCGCCGGGCGGACATCCTGGACGCGGTGGCCGTGGTCAAGGACTACAACTCCATCTGCTCCTCCGGCCCCAGCGAGGTGATCGCCGAGTCCGCGGTCCGCAACCTTTCGGCCCTGGTGGACCGGAACCGCCGCATCGTGGCGGACAACCTCGCCCTCCTGCGGAGATTCTTCGCCGCCCGGCCGGACTTCGCCGAGTGGACCGAGCCGGAGGGCTCCTCCGTGGCCTTCCCGCGCCTGTCCTTCCCGGGGGACGCGGAAGCCGTGGCCGAGCGGCTGGTGCGGGAGACGGGGGTCCTCATCCTGCCGGGAACCTGCTACGGCTACGACAAGCGGTACTTCCGGCTGGGGTACGGCCGGGCGTCGATGCCGGCGTCCCTCGCCCGGCTGGAGGACTGGCTGGACAAAGGCGGCCCGGCCGCCTCGACCATACGGTGAACGGTGGATCGTGAACCGTGAACAGAAACCGAGCTCAGCCTGAGCGGAGACGTCTTCGCCCCGAACCTACCGTCCGCCGTCCGCGGTTGACTCTTCACCGTACATAGAGCTTTCTCCGGCCCTCCCGGCCCTCCTCCCGGAGGAGCCCCGCCCGGGCCAGGGAGTACAGGACCTTCCGGGCCCGGACCGGGGAGATCTTCAGGGCGCGGCCCAGGGTCTCGGAGCTCCAGGGCTCCGGCAGGTCCCGGGGGATCAGGGCCAGCCAGTCCTCCGGGGTATCCCAGGAGGCGGCGCCGACCACTCCCTCGAGGAATCGGTCCTCGGTCCGGTCCCCGCGCCGTCGCCAGGATCCCGTCCCGTCCCGCACCCGGACTTCCGAGGCCCGCACCAGGAGGACCTCCACGGCCACGCCGGACAGGGAGATCAGGTCCGGGGCCTTCACGAGTTCGTCGAAGACGCTCCAGAGGTCCCCGCGCTTGGGGCTTCTCCGGATGGACACGATGTCGCCCGACTCGGGGTCCCGTCTTCGGATCAGGAGGGTCTCCGGTACGGGATGCACCACCCGGACGGGGATTCCCGCCCCGGCCAGGGCCCGGACCTTGGGCAGGAGGGCGTAGAGGTGCCGGGTCTGGACCTCCACGACGGTCCCGTCCGACCGTAGGAGGTCGACCACCCGGCCGCCGACGTCCGCCTCGATCCGGTCCCCCGGTCCGGCCAGGAGACGCTTCACCTGGTCGTGAAGGGACCGCTCCGAATAGAGGTTGATGCCCGAACGCTCCGCCGCCATGAGAGCCCCGGGAGCATTCGGGCTCAGGACCATTCCCCCTCCGCCGCCACCTCGTCGACCAGGTACACGGGCGGCGCCTCCGGCACATCCCGCCAGGCCTCGTCGTTGGTCAGGATCGCCTCCGCCCCGTGGACCAGGGCCGTGGCAAGATGCACGGCGTCCGCGAAGGATACCCCGAAGCGGGAGGACCCCGGATCCCCCGGGCGCAGGCCGGGAAGGCTCCTCGTCCGGGCATCGAAGGTGCCCGCTCCGAGTATGCGGGCGGCCCGCTCGGCCACCTCCACGTCCACGGGCACCAGGACCAGGAGGGAGGAATCCGCGAGGAAACGGCGATACCGAAGGGCGAGGTCCCGATCCCCCCGGGCCAGGGGCCGCTCCAGAAGCTCGGTCATCACGAGGACCGAGGCGAAAAGCCGTCCCCCCGCGGAACGCACCCGGTCCAGGAACGCGGACACCGCGGGGCCTCGCCGGGGGACGTCCTCCACCAGATACACCAGGGCGGAAGAATCAACGAGCACCCGGGCGCCCGGGCTCAGGCTGATATCCATGCCTTCCAGCATAGCCGCCTTACGGGGGCTTGTCGATATCGCGGGCCGGGCGGCCCGAGGATTGCGTACACGCCCTTCGGGCGAATACCTTCCCAAGCTTCGTACCACCAGGTCCGGCTTGCGGATGACACGCCGCCGCGCTATCCTTCCGGGTAAGGCTGTCCGAGCCCCGAAGGAGCTTCCATGAAGAGTCTCATGCCCCTCGTCCTCCTCGTGATCATCGCGGCCCTCCTCTTTGTCACGAACCCCACCAAGCAGGACTTCTCGGCCTGGTACGGCAAACAAGCCGCCGCCTCCGCCCCCTCGGGAACCCTGGGCAAGGCCTTGGGCGGCATCGGCAAGGGAATGGCCGCCGTCGCGGCCTCCGCCTTCCAACGACAGAGCTACGGAGTGTTCAGCGTCTTCAGCCTGGCCAAGGGCGGAACCGCGTATGTCGGGTTGGGAAAGGTCCTATTCCTTAAAGTACGCTGAATCATCCTCTCGGATCCACACACGAACCTCACATAATTCTATTGCGCGCTGAACAAAGGGGGCGTACACTGGTAGATGCGTTCCCGCCTCTGATGGCGGGTATACTAAACAGGAGGCTCTAGCATGAAACGGTTTTCCCTGCTGATGCTCGCATTGCTTCTCTGCGCGTCCACGATTTTCGCGCAGATCCAGATCGACTGGTGGCACGCCATGACCGGCAAGAACGGTCAGATGGTGGAAGAGCTGGCCAAGCGCTTCAACGAAAGCCAGACCGCCTACAAGGTGGTTCCGGTGTACAAGGGCTCGTATAGCGACACGATGAACGCGGGCATCGCGGCCTTCCGGGCCAAGCAAGCCCCCCACATCATCCAGGTCTACGAGGTCGGGACCGCCACCATGATGAACGCCGGGGGGGCCATCTACCCGGTCTACAAGCTCATGAAGGACGCGGGGGAGAAGTTCGACCCCAAGGTCTACATCCCCACCATCACCGGCTACTACTCCACCTCCAAGGGCGAGATGCTCTCCCTGCCCTTCAACTCCTCCACGGCGGTCATGTACTACAACAAGGACGCCTTCCGCAAGGCGGGCCTGGATCCCGAAAAGCCCCCCGTCACCTGGCCGGAGTTCTTCGAGACCGCCAAGAAGCTCAAGGCCTCGGGCATGGAAGGCGGCTTCTCCACCAACTGGATCTCCTGGATCCAGCTGGAGAACTTCTCCGCCTGGCATAACCAGTCCTTCGGGACCAAGAACAACGGCTTCGACGGCCTGGACACCCAGCTGGTCTTCAACACCCCCCTGACGATCAAGCACTTCGAGACTCTGTACGAGCTCTCCAAGGACAAGACCTTCATCTACGGCGGCCGGGAGAACAAGGCCAACCCCCTCTTCACCTCCGGCACCGTGGGCATGCACTTCGAGTCCATCGGCGGGTACGGGAACTTCAAGAACACCTGCAAGTTCGATTTCGGCGTCGCGCGCCTGCCCTACTATCCGGACGTCAAGGACGCCCCCCAGAACACCATCATCGGCGGGGCCAGCCTCTGGGTCTTCAACGGCAAGAGCAAGGACGAATACAAGGGCGTGGCCAAGTTCTTCTCCTTCCTCTCCCAGCCCGAGATCCAGGCCTTCTGGCACCAGAACACGGGGTACCTGCCCATCACCGTGGCCGCCTACGAGCTGACCAAGAAGCAGGGCTTCTACGAAACCAACCCCGGCCCCGAGGTGGCGATCAAGCAGCTCCTGAACAAGGCCCCCACGGGCAACTCCCGGGGCATCCGCTTCGGGAACTTCAACATCATCCGGGAGATCGAGGACCAGACCTGGGAGGACATCCTGGCGGGCAAGATCTCCGTGAAGGACGGCCTGAACAAGATGGTCGCCGACGGCAACGCGGAGCTCCGCAAGTTCGAACGGCTCTACAAGAAATAGACCCCTTGCCAAGGGGTGCCCGGCGCGCCGCGCCGGGCGCCCGCACCGGGGCCGCGGCTCCCCGCGGCCCCCACCTTTCGCAACATCGGGATGCGTCATGGCTAAGCAATACGAGTTCCGGATCAAGGGCCTGCCCTATCTGCTGGTCCTTCCCCAGATGATCATCGTCTTCATCTTCTTCTTCTGGCCCGCCGCCCAGGCCATCTGGCAGTCCTTCTTCCTCCAGGACCCCTTCGGGGGGCAATACATCTTCGTGGGCCTGGAGAACTACAAGGCCCTCTTCACGGAGGAATCCTACGCCTACGCCCAATCCTTCTGGGTGTCCGTGCTCTTCGCCGTCAGCGTGACGGTCCTGGCCATGTCCGTCTCCCTCTTCATGGCGGTCCAGGCGAACAAGAAGATCCGGGCCGCCTCGTTCTACAAGACCATGATGATCTGGCCCTACGCCGTGGCCACCCTGATCGCCGGCGTCCTGTGGCTCTTCATGTTCAACCCCAACGTCGGGGTGGTGGCCTGGTTCATGAAGCACAAGCTGGGCTACGAGTGGCAGTACCTATTGAACACCGGACAGGCCCTGACCCTCCTCATCCTGGCCGCGAGTTGGCGGCAGATGTCCTATAACTTCGTATTCTTCCTGGCGGGCCTTCAGAGCGTTCCCGCCGACTTCATAGAGGCCGCGGCCATCGACGGGGCCGGCCCGACCCTCCGGTTCTGGAAAATCGTCTTCCCGATCCTCTCGCCCACAACCTTCTACTTGTTGGTGATGAACCTCGTGTACGGCTTCTTCGAGACCTTCCCCATCGTCCACCAGGTGACCGCGGGGGGCCCGGGCAAGTCGACGGCCATCCTGGTCTACAAGGTCTGGAGGGACGGGGTCGTGAATCTGGACCTGGGGGGCTCCTCCGCCCAGTCGGTGATCCTCATGCTCATGGTCATCGGCCTCACCGTCGTGCAGTTCCGCTTCATCGAGCGGCGCGTCAACTACTAGGGGGCAAAGCATGACCGAACATTCCCGCGCCCGCCGCCTCCTTCCTCACCTCTTCCTGATCCTGGCCGTGATCGTGATCCTCTTCCCCATCTGGCTCGTCTTCGTCGCCTCCACCCGCACCAACCAGGAGATCCTCTCGGCCCCCATGCCCGTCCTGCCGGGTCCCCACTTCCTGGAGAACTACCGCCGGGCCATCCTGGAGGGCACCACGAACATGGGCGCCTCGGCCCTGATGATGATGAAGAACTCCTTCATCATGGCCATGGGCATCGCGGTCGGCAAAATCGTCGTGTCCCTCCTGGCCGCCTACGCCATCGTCTTCTTCGACTTCAAGCTGAGGGCCTTTTGTTTCTGGAGCATCTTCATAACCCTCATGCTTCCGGTGGAAGTCCGCATCATGCCCACTTACAAGGTCATCTCGGACCTGGGCATGCTCAATACCTACGCCGGACTCATCCTGCCCATGGTCGTGTCCGCCACGGCGGTGTTCCTGTTCCGGCAGTTCTTCCTATCGATACCCCGGGAGATCGCCGAGGCATCCCAGATCGACGGTGCCCACGCCATGCAGTTCTTCCGACGCATCCTGGTTCCCATGACCCGGACCCCCATCGCGGCCATGTTCGTGATCCAGTTCATCTACGGATGGAACCAGTACCTCTGGCCCCTGTTGATCACGACCAAGCAGGAATATTACACCCTCCTCATCGGCATCAACCGGATGCTCCAGGGGGCGGACGTCCTCATCGAGTGGCAGATCGTCATGGCCACCACCATGCTGGCCCTGATCCCGCCCGCCCTGGTCGTGGTGGTCATGCAAAAACAGTTCATCGCGGGGATGACGGACACAGAAAAGTAGGGGGAGCACCCGCGACGAAAAGCGGGAAGCGCCGAATATGGAACATCGGGGGCGTTGCGGAACCCAGGGTCTCACTAGGTCCTCGCCCCCGATTTTTATTCAACCTGCGGAACTCGACACCCGACGGCCGCCCGGACGCAACCGGGGGGCTGCGGAATCGTTCGACCCTGGGTTCCTCCACGCCCCCGCCCATCCGGACCCTTCGCTTCCCGCATTAAACCGCGGGTGCGCCCGACTCCAGCGCATGATAAATAGATCGACTGCGGTCGCGGTTGCAGGCTGCGCTGGAGTCGGGGCTGGCATACGCGGCTCCCCCTGAGGCCGAGCCTCCTCGACGCTTACGCGTCTGCGGGGTCTCGGCCTACCCCCTTGTAGGTTTTATCCTCAAGACTCGACGAAGCCGAAGGCTTCGTCGCCGTGAGGCCGCGACGCGCTCCTACTCTGCGGACATGTAGGGATAGCGCCAGTCGACGGGCGGATCGAAGTTCTCCTTGATCGTCCCGGCGCTGGTCCAGCGGATAAGGTTCAATATGGACCCGGCCTTGTCGTTGGTGCCCGAGGCCCGCATGCCGCCGAAGGGCTGGCTTCCGACGATCGCGCCGGTGGGCTTGTCGTTGACGTAGAGGTTTCCCGCGGCGTTCTTCAAGCCCTCGAGGCCGGCCAGGATGGCGCGCCGGTCCCGAGCGAAGATTGCACCGGTCAGGGCGTAGGGCGAGGTGCCGTCCACCAGGCGGTAGGCCGCCTCCATGTCCCGGTCGTCGTAGACATACGCGGAGAGGACCGGCCCGAAAAGCTCCTCCCTCAGGGTCTCGTAGTCCGGGGACTCGGCCAGGAGAAGGGTGGGTTCGATGAACCAGCCCTCCTCGGACCTCCCGTGCCCCCCCGCGAGGAGCTCGAGCTCGCAGCGCGCCTGGCCCCGGGAGCAGGCGCGATCCAGGTAGGGCATAATCTTCCGATAGGATGCCTCGTCGATGACCGCGCACATGAAGGCGCCAAAGTCCGTCGGTGGGCCGACGGGAATCGATCTCACTTCCTCGGCCAAGCGGTCCAGGAAGGCCCGCCCCAGGGAAGCGGGGACGTAGAGCCTCGATGCGGCGGAGCATTTCTGGCCCTGGTACTCGTAGGCGCCCCGGACGAGGGCCGCGACGGCGGCGTCCTGGTCCGCCGAGGGGTCGAGGAAGACGAAATCCTTGCCCCCCGTCTCCCCCACCACGCGGGGATAGGAGCGGTAGGAACCGATGTTCTCGGCCGCCTGCTTCCAAAGCCCGTTGAAGACCGCCGTGGAGCCCGTGAAGTGGAGGCCGGCGAAGGAAGGATGGGAAAGGACCACCGCTGAGACGGCGGCGCCGCTTCCGGGAAGGAAGTTGATCACCCCCGGCGGGAGCCCGGCCTCCTCGTAGATCCGAGCGAGGATCCAGTTCGAGAGGACGGAGGTGGAGGCGGGCTTCCAGACCACGACGTTGCCCATCATGGCGGGCGCGGTCGCGAGGTTGGCCGCGATCGAGGTGAAGTTGAAGGGCGAGACGGCGTAGACGAATCCTTCCAGGGGGCGGTAGCGGACGCGGTTCCATTCCGAATCCGAGCTGCGCGGCTGGATGGAGTAGAGCTCCTCCATGAAGCGGGGGTTGATCCGGAAAAAGTCCGCGGTCTCGCAGACCGCGTCGATCTCGGCCTGGTGGACCGTCTTGGACTGACCCAGCATCGTCGCCGCCAGAAGCCGGTACCGGTACTTGCCGGCGACCAGGGCCGCGGCGCGGCGGAACACGGCCGCCCGCTCCTCCCAGGGCATGGCTTCCCAGCCGGGCTTGGCCGCCAAGGCCGCGTCTATGGCAAGGGCCGTCTCCTCCTCCCCGGCCAGGTGGAACCGTCCGAGGGGGCGGCCGTGGTCGTGGGGCTGGGCAAGGGGGGCCGTGCGCCCCGTGCGCAGCTCCCGGCCGCCGATGATCAGGGGTATGTCGAAACTCTCGGAAAGCAGGGCCTCAAGCTCCGCCTTCAGCGCCGCCCGCTCGGGCGTGCCGGGGGCGTAGGAACGAACAGGCTCATTGCCCGCGGGCGGGGCGCTCAGGATGGCGTCGTTCATGGAGGTACCTCCATGGACAAATATACTCAAGGAAACGCCCCGCGCGGGCGCGTGGATTGAAACGCCCCGACCCCGCTCGCCCCTCCTCAACAGACCTCGTCGCGGCCGCTCCTATTCCGTCTCCGGAGGCAGGACCCGAACCCGGGCCTCGTGGAAGGCGATGGAAACGGCTTCGCCCTCGGCGGGGATGCGCTTGCCCGCGGGGTCGTCCACCTGCACTAACAGCTCCCCGTACTCGGTGGTGACGAAGGTCTCCACGCTGGAGCCGAGGTAGACGTTCTGTCGGACGGTCCCGTCCGCGATTCCCTGGCCGGGGGCGGCCAGGCGCAGGGACTCGGGGCGGGCCATGAGGACGCCGGGCTTGCCGACGCTCACGCCCGGGGCGCGCTTGCCCGCCCGAACGGTCTTGCCGTGGAGGGTGCAGACGCACTCGGTCCCCTCGAAGCCTTCCACCGTCACGGGGAAGAAGGCCACCTTTCCCACGAAGCCCGCCACGAACATGGAGTCCGGGTCCTCGTAGATGGCCGACGGCGAGCCGATCTGGCGGATCCGGCCGTCCTTCATGACGATGACCCGGTCGGAGAGGCTCATGGCCTCGGTGCGGTCGTGGGTCACGTACACGGCGGTGATGCCCAGGGACTTCTGGATGCGGCGGATCTCCACCCGCATCTGCTCCCGCAACAGGGCGTCCAGGTTGGACAGAGGCTCGTCCAGCAACAGGACCCCGGGCTCCACCACGAGGCTCCGGGACAGGGCAACCCGCTGCTGCTGGCCGCCGGAGAGCCGGCCCGGCGAGCGCTCGGCGTACTCCGCGAGTCCCGTCAAAGCCAGGGCTCGGCGGACTCGCTCCTCCTGCTCGGCCTTGGGCACGTTCCGGACCCGGAGTCCGTAGGCCACGTTCTCCGCCACGGTCATGTGGGGAAAGAGTCCGTAGCTCTGGAAGACCGTGGCGGTGTCCCGCTTGTTCGGGGGCAAGGAAGTAACGTCCTCCCCGCCGATCCGGATGAGGCCGGAGGTGGGCAGGTCGAACCCGGCGATCATGCGTAGGGTCGTGGTCTTGCCGCACCCCGAGGGGCCCAACAGGGTCACGAGCTCCCCCGGGGCGACCTCGAAGGAGGCGTCCCGCACGGCCACTACGTCGGGCCGTCCCTTCACGTTCTTGTACACCCGGGTCACGTTGTCCAGGGTTACCGCTACCGGCTGCTTGGCCATGTCGTATCCTTTCCTCCCCTACCGGGTGATGGTCTTTTCCAGGGCCCCGGTGTCCCGCACCAGAAGCCGCATCAGGGCGAAGGCGCCCAGGACGATGACGATAAGCACCGTGGCCAGGACGCTGGCGAGCCCGAACCGGAGGTTCTCCGAGAAATTGTAGATCAACACCGTCATGTGGTACCAACGCGCGGAGATCAGGAAGATGACCGCGCTGACCGCGGTCATGGACCGTACGAAGGTGTAGGACATGCTGGTGATGAAGGCCGGGCGCACCAGGGGCAGGACGATGGTCCGGAAGACGGTGCCCTCGTCGGCGCCGAGGTCCTTGGCCGCCTCCTCGATGGAAGGATCGATCTGCCGTAGGGAGGCCACTCCGGACTCGATTCCGACCGGAAGCTCCCGGATCACGTAGTTGATCACGATGATGGCCGCGGTTCCGACCAGGATCAGGGGGGCCTTGTTGAAGGCCAGGATGTAGGCGATGCCCAACAGGGTTCCCGGCACGGCGAAGGGGGTCATCATCAGGGCTTCCAGGACCCGCTTGCCCGCGAAGGTCTTTCGCACGAAGACCAGGGCCGCCGCCATGGCCAGGATGCCCGCCACGGGGGTGGCCGCGGCGGCCAGGGTCACGGTGGAGCGGATGGCGTCCCGCCCCCGGGTCAGGGCCTCGGCGATGTTGGAGAGGGTGAAGGAATAGTCGATGCCCCAGTTCTTGACGAAGCATCCCGCCACGATGGTCCCGTACAGTCCCAGGATGGCCGCGACGAGGATCCACACCCCGGTAGCCAGGGCCGCGCGGACCCGGGGGGAGGCGATCTCCACGAGCTTCGCGTTGGGCTTGCCCGTGACGGTCACGAAGGACCGCTTGGCCACCCAGTTCCGCTGGAGGAAAAAGGCGGTCAGGGTCGGCAGGAGTAAAAGGAGGGAGAGGGCCGCTCCCCCGCCCAGGTCGTTCCGGCCGGTCACCTGGATGTAGGCCTCCACGGAGAGGACCCGGTAGTTCCCCGCCAGCAGAAGGGGGTTGGCGAAGTCCGCCAGGGAGTTCGTGAAGACCAGAAGCCAGGCGGACAGGATGCCCGGGACGGCCAGGGGCAGGGTCACGGTTCGGAAGGCCCTCCAGCGCCCGGCGTTCAAATCCAGGGCCGCCTCCTCCAGGGTGGAGTCCATGGCCTGCAGGACCCCCGCCAGGGTCAGGTAGGCTATGGGGAACATCCCCACGGTCTGGACGATGACCAGGCCCGGAAGCCCGTAGATCGAGAAATTCTGGAGGCCCAAAAGCTGGCGGGTGATCAGGCCGTTGTTCCCCGCCAGGAGGATCACCGAGAGGGTCAGGGAGAAGGGCGGGGAGATGACCGGGAGCTGGGCGACGGTGGACAGGAACTTCTTCCCGCCCATCCCGGTCCGGTGGATCGCGAAGGCGAAGACGAAGCCGATGACCGTGGAGACCGAGGCGGTCCAGATCCCCAGGCGCACGGAGCCCCAGAGGGCCTGGAGATGGGCCCCGGACAGGACGCCCTTCCAGGTCTCCAGAGAGAACTTCCCCTCTTTAAGGAACGAGAGGCGCAGGGCCTCCGCCAGGGGATAGGCGATGAAGACCAGCGCGATCCCGGCCAGGACCAGGACGGCGTAGCCCACCGTCGGATCCCGGGTGAACCGGGAGATTCCCGAGAGCGCCGCGAAGAGGACGAAGGTCCCGATCGCGAAGAGGACGAACAACCCCTCCAGGGTCCGGTTGCCGGCCTCGGGGGCCAGGAAGACCGCGATCCCCGCGAGCTCGGACTGGCTCTCGTCCAGGACCGGGGCGTAGAAGAGCCGGACCCGCTCTCCCCGGAACTCCAGACGGACCGGAGAGGCGTAGTTCTCGAAGTAGTACGCCGATTCGAGTCCCTTGGCGGCGTCCGGCGTTCCAGACAGGGATTCCCAGAGGGCCGCCGCTTCCTCGTCGGAGCTCCGGGCCTCATAGACCTCGGGATCCTCGGCGGGAACCAGGAAAACCGCGGCTCCCCCGGGAAGGCTTTCCGGCACCGAGGCCAGCCAGGGGTCCAGGTTCTCCGGGTCCGCCGGGGCGCTCCGGGCCAGGAGGGTCAGGCGGGTTTCGGAATCCCGGGCTTCCTGGGATCTCAGGGCACCCCGGAGGGTGAAGAACACCCAGGCGTCCACCGCCGCGAAGACGGCCAGGGCGGCCAGGAACCTCAGGATCGTCGATTTTTTGGGCATCGAATTCTCCCGTCGGGCAGGAGGTTCCCGGCGGCTGTAAGCGGCCGCCGGCAGCGGCCGACCCCGGAGGGCACCGCCCGACAGGAAGCGGGCGGAAGGTCCGGCGTCGGCCGGAGGTTTACCGCTTGGAGCCGATCTCGTCGGTCCAGCGCTTCAGAAGGCGGGCCCGGTTGTCCTTGTTCCCGTCCCACAGGAGGTCCTGCTTGACGGTCTTGATCTGCTTGATGGACAGGGCGTCCGGGTGGGAGGGGGCGCCGGAGGCCACGAGCACCAGGTACCACTTCACGAAGAGGTCCTGGGCGCTCTTGGAGGACAGCACCCAATCGTAGAGCTTCTTGGCGTTGACCGCGTCCTTGCCTCCCTTGATCAGGGACATGGATGCAAGCTCGTAGCCCGTGCCCTCGGAGGGGGCGTTGATCACGACGGGCGCTCCTTCGACCTTGAGCTTGACCTGGTCGTGGGCGTAGCCGATGGCGATGGGGATCTCCCCGATGGCCACGCTCTTGCCCGGGGCGGATCCGGACCGGGTGTACTGGTCGATGTTCGCGTCCAGCTTTTTCAGGTAGTCGAAGACCTTGTCCTCGTCGCCCTTGTAGACGTACCGGAGGGTGGTGATCACGTTGTAGGCCGTGCCGGAGGTGTTCGGGTTGGCCATGCGGATTTGCCCCTTGTACTCGGGCTTAAGGAGGTCCGCCCAGCTCTTGGGCGGGGTGAGCCCCAGCTCCGCGGCGCGCTTGGTGTTGGTCACGAAGGTGAGGGGGCCGACATAGAGGCCGATCCAGTACCCGTCCTTGTCCTTGAACTCCGCGGCGGTCTTGCCCGCGTACCGGGACTTGTAGGGGGTGGTCAGGCCCTTGTCCTTGGCGGTGATGTGGTCCAGGCCCACGCCGCCCAGCCAGATGGAAGCCTGGGGATTGGCGGCCTCCGCCTCCATCCGGGCGATGGCCTCGCCGCCGGAGAGGCGCACGAAGCTGGTCTTGATCCCGGTCTCGGCCTCGAACTTCTCCAGGAGGGCTTTGGCCAAGGGCTCCTCCAGGGTCGTGTACACGCTCAAGGAGCCTTGGGCGGCCGCGAAGGACACGGCGGCCAGCAGGATGGCCGCGGCTGCGAACATGCGTTTCATAGGTACTCCTCCCTATTCTGCCCACGCGATTTGAATCGATGGGAAATGACATTCTAACCTAGTTTTCAAGGAATGTACAATTCCGAGAAGAGCCCGAGCCGGGCCGCCCGGGCCTCCCGCTCCGCCGCGGCGAAGGCCGAGGAGAAGGCGAAGGGGTATTTCAGCAAAGCCCGGGCCGCCCCGGAACGAACCAGCTCCAGGTTCAGGCAGACCTCCTCGGGCGAGTATAGGTAGGCCAGGACCCGGCCGTACCGGTCCCGGAGCTCCCGGTCGAAAGCCAGGAGCACCCTCCGGCTATCCAGGAGGGACCGGGCGGCTTCGGCGGACTGGGGTCCCCCGGGATCCGCCGGACGGTTCCCGCGTCCCAGTTCCGGGGCGTCCACCCCGATGAGGCGCACCGTCTCCCGGGGCCCGAGGCCGACGGGCGGCCGGGGTATCTCGACGACCACGGTGTCCCCGTCCACCACCCGGACGACCCGGGCGGCGGTCATCCGGGATAGATCCGCCCGGGATGGATCCCGGATCCGCTCCGAGTGCACGCTGTACAGGTCTGCCGGCACAGCGCCCGGCTTCGGGGCCCCCGTAGAGGCGGAGCCGGGTTCGCAGGCGGCGGGACGGCCCGCGGCCAGGAAAGCGGCGGCCAGGAAAGCGACGGCCACGGCGGCCGCGGCCAGCACGGCCGGACCGCGGGGGCGGACGCCGGGTCCGGGATGCTCGGACGACCGCCCCGGATAGACGGACGCCCTCGAGTGGTCCGCGTCCGTCCGCCCGGAGTCGGTCACTTCAGGTTTTCCGGATTCAGGCATTCCAGTTCGGGCACGACGAAGCGGCCGTCCTTGCGGATCAGGCGCCCGTCCATCCAGATCTCCCCTCCCCCGTGCTCGGGGGTCTGGATCAGGACCATGTCCCAGTGCACCGCGGAGCGGTTGCCGTTGAAGCAGTCGTCGTAGCTGTTCCCGGGGGTGAAGTGGATGGAGCCCGCGATCTTCTCGTCGAAGAGGGTCTCCTTCATGGCCCGGGTGATGTAGGGGTTCACTCCGATCGCGAACTCCCCCACGTACCGGGCGCCGGGGTCCGTGTCCAGGATGGCGTTGATCCGGTCCGTGTCGTTGGCCGCGGCCTTCACGATCCTGCCGTCCTTGAACTCCAGCCGGACGTTCTCGAAGGTGAACCCGTCCTTCTCGCTGGGGGTGTTGTACGCCAGGGTTCCGTTCACGGAATCCTTGACCGGGGCGGTGTAGACCTCCCCGTCGGGGATGTTCATCCTGCCGTCGCACTTGACCGGCGGCAAGCCCTTGATCGAGAAGGACAGGTCCGTCCCGGGGGAGACGATGCGGACCCGGTCCGTCCGGGCCAGCAGATCCACCAGGGGATCCATGGCCTTGGACATCTTCGCGTAGTCCAGGGTGCAGACGGAGAAGTAGAAGTCCTCGAAGCCCTCCTCGCTCATCCCCGCCAGCTGGGCCATCCCGGGGGTCGGATACCGCAGCACCACCCAGCGGGTATCCGGCACCCGGCACTCCATGTGCACCTTCCGGATCATGATGTCGTTGTACAGCTTCAGCTTGTCCGGGGGGATGTCGGACCAGGCGTTAATATTGCGGTTGGCGGTGAAGCCGATGAAGCAGTCCATCTCCTTCATCCGCGCCAGTTCGTACCGGGCCTGGGCCTCCATCTGCTCCGGGGTGCATCGGCGGATCAGGGCGCGGTCCACGGCCTTGTCCCGGAGGGTGACGAAGGGCAGGGCACCGGCGTCATGGACCGCATCCACCAGGGCGTTGACGAAGGGCGCTTCCGCGTTGGTCCCCTGGATCAGGACCTTCTGGCCGGGCTTGGCTTCCACGGAGAAGTTCACGAGAATCTCTGCCAGTCGCTTCAATCGGGAGTCTATCATCGGGGCGTTCCTCGAGTCGGGATCGGGGGTTCGGGGATTCGACATCGAGTATACCAGGGACGGAGCCCGGAGGGAAGTCGAAGGGCGGCCTGAATCTGTTTTTAATATCCGCCGCGCTCCCGGAGACCCCGGACCGTCCGATCCAGGGCGGCGTCCAGGGGGGTGATCCGGTACCCCAGCTCCGCCTGGGCCCGGGCCGAGGACACCCTCCAGTCGTAGAGGAACCGCTTGACCCAGGAGGGCGTGAGGACGGGGCGGCCCCCGGAGAGGCGGGCGGCGGCTCCGGCCAGGCCCGCGGCGGCGTAGAGGACCGGAGCGGGGATCCTCGGGAGCCGGCGGTTCACCCCGGAGGCCCGGGCCAGGGCCTCGAAGAACTCCCGGTAGGACAGGTCGTACCCGCCCAGGAGGTACCGCCGCCCGGGGACGCCCCGGTTCAGGGCAGCCCGGTGCCCGGCGACCACGTCCTCCAGGAAGACATAGTTCCCCACGCTCCGGCCGTTCCCGGGAATGAGCAGGAACTTTCCCCGCAGGTACCGGTCGATCATGGCCGTGTACGGGGGCAGGTCGGGTCCGACGGGACAGCCGAAGACCCGGGTGGGGTTCACCGTGACGATCTCGAGCCCCCGGCCCAGGAAGATCGGGACCTGGGTCTCCGCCTCCGCCTTGGTCCGCTCATAGTCGTTTAAAAAGCCGATTCGCCGGGGCGAGTCCTCCGCTAGGGGCTCCCCGTCCAGGGCCGGGCCCAGGACTCCCGCGGAGGAGGTGAAGACCACCCGCCGGACCCCCGCCCGGAGGGCGGCCTCGAAGACCCGGCGGGCCCCGGCCACGTTGGCCTCCTCGTAATCCGCGGGGGATCCCGAGGCCTTCACCCAGCCCGCCAGGTGGAACCCGGCTTCGGTTCCCTCGCAAAGCCGGTCCAGGGACGCCGGATCCCCCAGGTCGCCCGGGACCACCCGGATCCCCCGGGCCGCCAGGAAGGACCCCCGGTCCGGATTCCGGGCCAGGGCGCGCACCTCGTGGCCCTCCTCCAGCAGGGACAGGGCAAGGGCCGATCCGATGTATCCTGTGGCTCCGGTGACGAAAATCCTCATGAGGCCCTCCCTGCTTGGACGGTTCTGCGACCGTCGGCCAGTATAGGGTCCCCCAAGGCTGCCGTAAAGCCGATCCGCCGGAGAGACCCCGCTATCCCGCGGTCCTTGCCGCGGAGACGTCCCCTGCCGTACAGTGGACCCATGACCGCCCCCTTCGACGTCCTGACCCCCGACCTCGCGATGGAGGCCGTACGGGAGGCCTTCGCCCTGGACCTGGAGGGGATCTGGATCCCCTATCCCAGCTATGTGAACCGGGTCTACGGTCTGCGCACGACGGAGGGCCGGGACTTCGTGGCCAAGTTCTACCGCCCCGGACGCTGGACGACCGAGGCCATCCGGGAGGAGCACTCCTTCCTGGCGGAGCTTGCCGCGGCGGAGATCCCGGTGGCGGCCCCCCTTCCGGACTCGGAGGGGGATACCCTCCCGGTCCTGGCCCTGGAGGCACCGGACGGCGGGGAGGTCCTTTACCCCTTCGCCCTCTTCCCTAGGCGGGGAGGCAGGGGCTTCGACGCGGAGACGGACGAGGACTGGCTGCGCTTGGGCCGCCTGGCGGGGCGCGTCCACGCCGTGGGCGCCCGGAGGCCCGCGGAGCACAGGGCGACCTTCCGACCCGGACTCTTGACCGAGTACCTGCGGGAGCTCGAGCGGGAGGGCCTGCCCCACCCGGAATGCCGCGCGGAGTTCTTCGAGGCCGCCGAGGAGGCACGGAGCATCCTGGATCCCCTTCTGGCGAACGTACGGCTCCTCCGGATCCACGGGGACTTCCACCGGGGCAACATCCTGGACCGCCCCGGAGAGGGCCTTCTGCTCATGGATTTCGACGACATGGCCATGGGCCCCGCGGTCCAGGACCTGTGGCTCCTCCTTCCCGGCCCCTCGGACGAGTGCGCAAGGGAGTTCGCCTTGATCCTGGAAGGCTACGAGGAGTTCCGGCCCTTCGATCCCCGGGAGAGCGCCTTGATCGAACCCTTGCGGTTCCTGCGGATGATCCACTATCTGGCCTGGCAGGCCCGTCAGCGCCGGGACTCGGGCTTTCTGCGGCACTTCCCGGACTGGGGAAGCCGGACGTTCTGGATCAAGGAAACCGAGGACTTGAAGGATCAGCTGAGGAGAGTGGACAGCGGACGGTGAGTGGTGGACGGAGTTGGAGCATCAACGGACCGCCGGCGTCCACGCTAGGGTGATTTCCGGTGACCGCGCCGTCGCCTCATTTCCGTCCGCCGTCCGCCGGCCGCCGACCACCGGCCACCGCCCTCGCCAACACCTCTCCCAGGTACCCCTCTCCCACGGCCTTCCGGGCGCTCTCCAGGAACTCCCCCATGCGGTCGAAGCCCTCCGCCCGGTAGACCGCGGCCTGGATCCCCATCTCCAGACGGTCCAAGCGCCGCAGGAGCCGGGCCTCCGGGCCGGCGCCCTCTTCGAATTCCTCCCAGAGAGCCAGGATCTCTTCGCACCCCGGGGCGCCCTCCAGGACCCTAAGCAGGGATTCCCGCTCCATCCGATACTTTTCTTCCTTAGAGATGCCGTCCACGGGGGTGATGTCCCCCGCGTAGACCTCCCCCAGCTCATGGGCCAGGGCCATGCGGCAGGTCTTTCCGGGGTCCGCGTCCTGGAAGGGCGGACGGCCCGCGACCAGGAGGGCCAGGATCGCGGTGCCGAAGGAGTGGTCCGCCACGGACTCGCAGACCGATTCCGGGACTCCCCGCTTGAGCCAGCCTTGGCGGAACAGGCGCTTGAGGCCCAGGATCCGCAGGTAAGCCCGGAGGATGGCCTCCTCCGAGGACGGATGGCCCGGGGAGGCCGGGCCGGCCGTCGGGGCCTCGGCGGACGCGTCGTTCGCGGGAGCCGCGCAGAACAGGAGGTCCTGGGGGAAGCCGGATTTGCGCTTCATGTACGCCATCCTAGCGGCTTGAATCCTCTTGGGCAACCCGGGACTTGTGATACGAAGCTTGTGAAGCGCCGAGCTTGTCCCCCGCCGGAGTCCGTGATATGGTAGAATTCGTATGGTAGATACCGTTCCACGGTGTTGTCCTGCCTACGCCCGAAGGCCCGGCTCGGACTCCGCACGGTTTCGCGCCGGGGCGCCCGCCCGGAGACGCGTATGATCGACACCGCCGCCCTGCAGAGGTACTCGCTCTTCGGAGGGATGATCCCGGACCAGGTCGAGCGAATCCGTCCCCTCCTGGTCCTGTCATCCTACGCGGAAGGAGAGTCCGTGCTCCGGGAAGGGGAAGCCAACGACAGCATCTTCTTCATCCTGGACGGCCGCGTGGCGATCGTCAAGGGAAGCCGAGTCCTGACGGAGCTGGGAGAGGGCGAGACCTTCGGCGAGATGGAGCTGCTGGACGTCCAACCCTCGGCGGCCACGGTCCGCGCCCTCAAGCCCCTCCGGGTGGCGGCTATATCGAACCGCGCGGTCCGACAGATCTATTGCCTGGACCCCAAGATCTTCGCCCTTTTGGTCATGAACCTGGCCCGGGACCTCTCCCGGAAGCTCCGCAAGATGGACGACATGATCACCGCCCTGTCCGGCCGGGCCGACGCCGGGAGACAGGAAGGAACTCCCGGCGCGTCCGGGGGCGCCGAACCGGCCGGGCTCGGCGGAGGTTCCGGGACTCCGAGCGGCTTGGATTGCTGAAACCGGAGGTTGTCGATGTTCGATGGGATCAAGCGACCGACCCTCGTGGTGGATACGGCCAAGGTCCGAAGGAACGCGGTCCGCATGATGGAACGCGCGAAGCGGAACGGCGTCCGGTTCCGTCCCCACCTCAAGACGCACCAGTCCCGGATCATCGGCCGCCTCTTCCGGGACCTGGGAGTCCGGACCGGCACGGTCTCCTCCGTGGAGATGGCCCGGCTCTTCGCGGACGACGGCTGGAACGACCTGACCATCGCCTTTCCCGCCAACCTCCGGGAAATCCCGGAGATGGACGAGCTGGCCGGGAGAATCCGTCTGGGGCTCCTGGCGGACAACCCGGTCACGGTCCGGGCCCTCTCCGAGGGGCTCCGCCATCCCGTCGAGCTCTGGATCAAGATCGACGTGGGTTCCCGGCGCTGCGGCATCGAGGCCGGCGACCAGGCCGGGCTCCGGGCCGTATCGGAGGCGGTCCGCGAGTCCCCGAACCTCCGGCTCGCGGGAGTGCTGACCCATGACTCCCGAACCTACGGGGTCCGGGGCGAGGAAGCCGTGGGAAGACTCTTCCGCGAAGGGCGGGACGCCCTCCTCTCGGCCAAAGCCTTCCTGGCCTCGGAGGGCTGGAAGGATCTCCTCGCCTCCTTCGGGGACACCCCTTCCATGAGCCTTTTGGAGGATTGGTCCGGTCTGGACGAGGTCCGGCCGGGCAACTTCGCCTACTACGACCTCCAGCAGTATGTAGCGGGCTCCTGCTCCCCCGGGGACATAGCCGCGGCGGTAGCCTGTCCCGTGGTCGGCGTCTACCCCCGACGCGGGGAGGCGGTGGTGTACGGAGGCGCCGTCCACCTTTCCAAACAATCCCAGGCCATGCCGGACGGGGGAACCTCCTACGGCGCGGTCTTCGAAATGCGGAACGGGGCATGGGAAGGGTTCCGGGAGGGGGCCGGAGTCCGGGGGATAACCCAGGAACACGGGATCGTACGCATGCGGCCCGAGGATCTCGAGGCACTCCGTCTCGGGGATCTTCTGTTCCTCTGCCCGGTGCATTCCTGCCTGGCCGCGGACCTGCTCCGCCCGAATACCGTATACTTGTAACGCTCCCTATCGGCGCGCGGGAACTCCCCGAAATCGCCCGGAAAGGATGATCCTATGTTCCAAGCCTTCTCCGTCCTTCCCCACACGACCCAAGCCCTTCTGGCCACCCTCTTCACCTGGGGGGTCACGGCCCTGGGCGCGGGCATGGTCTTCTTCTTCAAGAAAATCGACCGGAAGATCCTGGACGCCATGCTGGGATTCGCGGGGGGCGTCATGACCGCCGCCTCCTTCTGGTCCCTCCTGGCTCCGGGCATCGAGATGGCCGAGACCATGGGGATGGTGCCCTGGATCCCCGCGGTCGTCGGATTCCTGGCGGGGGGGCTCTTTTTGAAGCTCGTGGACAAGATCCTGCCCCACCTGCACATCGAGGCGAAGATGGAGGACGCCGAGGGTCCCAAGACCTCCTGGCAGAGATCCATCCTCCTGGTGTTCGCCATCACCCTGCACAACATTCCGGAAGGTCTGGCCGTAGGGGTCGCCTTCGGAGCCCTGTCCGCGGGGATGCCCGGTGCCACCCTGGCGGGGGCCGTCGCCCTCGCCCTGGGCATCGGGCTCCAGAACTTCCCGGAGGGCGCCGCCGTCTCCATCCCCCTTCGCAGGGAAGGGATGAGCCGGTTCAAGAGCTTCTGGTACGGCCAAGCCTCGGGCATCGTCGAGCCCGTCGCGGGGTTCCTGGGAGCCCTGCTGGTCGTCGCGGTGCAGCCCCTCCTTCCCTATGCCCTGTCCTTCGCCGCGGGGGCCATGATCTATGTCGTCGTGGAGGAAGTCATCCCGGAATCCCAGGGATCCGGGAATTCCGACATCTCCACCCTGGGCGCCCTGGGCGGCTTCGCCTTGATGATGCTCTTGGACGTGGCGCTGGGTTGAGGGCCCGGTAGGAGGGACCATGGAACGCAAGAGGAGAATCCTGGCAGCCGCGGCGGCCCTGTTCGTCGCCCTGTTCGCGGCCCGGCTCGCCTGGGAGCTGACCCGGGACCGGACGGCGCCCTTCCGCGGGATCGGCGCGGGGGAGACGGTTTCGTCCTCCGTCCCCCCCCAGGAGCGCCGGAACTACGCCAGCGCAAAGATCGTCGTGGACCAGGCCGCAACGGGCTCCCAGGTGGTGGAGCAGAAGTATGAGAAGGAGTCCCGGATCGAATCCTGGACCGAGAACTGGGATTCCGATATCGCGGCGGTAAAGCTGGCCGTCGAGGGCGCCAAGGCCCTGGTCCAGCGGGAAAACTCCTACGGACTTCCGGGCTCCCGGGTCCTATCGGTCTCTTTGGGGGTCGTTCCGGACGCCTTCGACCCCAGCGTGGAGACCCTGAAGGCGATCGGACGACTGCGCTCCGCCGACGTCGTCAAGACGGACCGGACCTCGGACTTCCGCGCCCTGGAAGCCCGACGGCTCTCCCTGGAAAAAACCCGGGACGGTCTGGCCCGGCTTCGCGACACGGGAGCCCAGCTGTCCGACCGGATCGACCTGGAAACCCGGATCCTGGAGATCGAAGGGCAAATCCAGGAGCTGGGGGTCTCCCTGGGGGATTTCAGCGAGCTTAATTCCTTCTGCACGATCCATTTCACCCTGCGGGAGACCGTTCGGGGAGCCTGGCGAGCCCGAGTGCTGGATGCCTTCCTTTCCGCCCTGGGCTGGACCATCCTGGTCTACCTCGGCCTGGGCGCCTGTATCCTGGCCGCCCTGGGGGCCGCGGTACTCGGGCTGAAGTTGGCGGATCGCCTCAAGGAAGGACGGGGCAGGCCGTAGCGGCGCGAAGCTTGGGACACCCGGACGAAGGACCCCCGAATCGACACCCGGGATCGACGGCTTGTCGTTTTTCTGTTTTCCTTCTATCTTGTTCCCTAGGCCCGATACGGCCGGGGACGTACGTCGTCCTATCTTATCCTATTGGACAGGTTATGAAGAAGTTTATTCTTGCAGCTCTAGCCGCCTCCTTGATCCTCCTCTCCTGCAAGGGACAGACGAAGCCCGCGGAGGGCGAGGCGCCCAAGGCCTCGAAAAAGGACGTAAGTTACGCCTTCGGGGTCGCCATCGGGAACAGCCTGAAGGAGGCGTATGTCACCCTGGACTACTCTTCATTCCTCAAGGGAATCAAGGACGTCCTGGACAAGGACAAGCCCTCCATGGACATGGCCAAGGCCCAGGAACTGATCCAGACGGCGGTGATGGAAGCCCAGGAAAAGAAGAACGCCGACTTGGCTGAAAAGGAAAAAACCTTCCTGGCGGAAAACGGCAAGAAGGAGGGAGTCAAGACAACCGAGAGCGGCCTTCAGTACATAGTCCTGACGGAGGGCACCGGCCAGAAGCCCAAGCCCACGGACACCGTGAAGGTCCACTACACCGGGACCTTTACGGACGGCAAGACCTTCGACTCCTCCGTTGAGCGGGGCGAGCCCGCCGAATTCGTCGTGGACGAGGTGATCCCCGGCTGGGTGGAGGCCCTTCAGCTGATGCCCGTGGGAAGCAAGTTCAAGCTCTTCATCCCTTCCAGCCTGGCCTACGGGGTCGAGGGCGCCGGCGGGGTCATCCCTCCGAACACGCCCCTGATCTTCGAGGTCGAACTCCTCTCCATCGAAAAGGCGAAGTGACGCCATGGATCTCGGGCTGCGGGGCCTGCGGGCCCTCGTGACGGGGGCGTCCAGCGGGCTCGGCTTCGCCACGGCCCGTCTCCTGGCCGCGGAGGGCGCCCGGGTCGTGGTTAACGGCCGCGACCCGGACAAGCTGGCCCGGGCGGGCCGGGATATCGGTGCCGAGGGTGTGCCGGGCGACCTTTCCCGGGCGGGCGTCCCGGAATCCGTGGTCGATCAGGCCTCCCGAATCCTGGGCGGCCTGGACCTCCTATTGGTCAACGCCGGAGGACCGCCCCCGGGGGCCTTCGAATCCTTCGACGACGAGGCCTGGTCCAAGGCGGTGGACCTCTGCTTCCTGAGCGCCGTGCGGCTCATCCGGGCCGCCCTTCCGCACCTTCGCCGTTCCAAGGCGGCCAGTGTCCTGACCGTCACCTCCGTATCCGTCAAGCAGCCTATCCAGAACCTGATCCTCTCCAACTCCGTCCGGGCCGCCACGGTGGGGCTGACCAAGTCGCTGGCCCTCGAGCTGGGCGGCCAGGGAATCCGGTTCAACTCGATCCTACCCGGCTGGACGGCCACGGAACGGGCCACGAAGCTGATCGCTTCGAACGCGGCGGCCAAGGGCACGACCGTGGAGGCGGAGATGGCCGAGCGCGCCCGGGACTTTCCCCTGGGCCGCATGGCCACCCCGGAGGAGTTCGCGAACGTAGCCGTCTTCCTGCTTTCCCCCGCGGCGTCCTATGTAACGGGATCCATGATCGCCGTGGACGGAGGCGCCTACAAGGGGACCCTGTAGGGCCGGGCTTTACCCCGCCCCCGTCGGGAGTGTACCTTCGTCCCCATGCTGTACGACCCCGGATTCCTCCTTCGGCTTGCCAATTCCCGGATGCCCTTCGGGCGGTACGCGGGCACCTTGCTGATCGACCTCCCGGAGGCCTACGTGGTATGGTTCGCACGGGCGGGCTGGCCGGAGGGAGAAATCGGGGAACAGCTGGCCGCCCTCTACTCGATCAAGGAGAACGGACAGGAGGGTCTTCTTCGCCCGCTTGTCCGGAACGGAGGCCGAACGTGAAACCCTGCACCCAAGCGGCCAACGCCGCGTCCTGCAACTGCACCTACCCCTGCGGACGCAGGGGACTCTGCTGCGAGTGCCTGGCCTACCATCGGGTCGCCGGGGAATTGCCGGCCTGTTATTTCTCCAAAGCCGCCGAGCGAACCTATGACCGCTCGATCGAAAACTATATTCGGGACCGATCCCGGGCTTAAGGCGAAGTACCCATGTACACTCTGACCTTCTTCGTGCCCCCGGACCACACGGAATCCGTGCTGGAAGCCTGCTTCCGGGCCGGGGCGGGCCGGATCGGGGATTACGATCGCTGCGCCTTCACGGTCCGGGGGGAAGGCCGCTTCCGGCCCCGGCCCGGGGCGTCGCCCTATATCGGCATCACCGGCAGGGACGAGCGGGTGACCGAGGATCGAGTCGAGCTTGTCCTCCCGGACGACCTCGTGGAGCCCGTCCTTTCGGCCCTTCGAGCCGCCCACCCCTACGAGGAGCCCGCGATCTACCTGGTCCGTCTGGACGACCGCTGCGCCGGAAGTCCGACAGCCCGCTAGGCGCGCACTTTTCGTCTCGCCGGGAAGGCGCCGGAAAACCGGTTGACAAACCGGATCTTTAGTGGTATTGTCATACCACAATGCCGGTAAACGGAATCATACATCTTTCGGACGCATCCTTGATCGCGGTGCACGCCTTGGCCGCCCTGGCCGCGGAGCCGGATAGAAGGATCCTTGGCAAGGACCTGGCCGCGGCCATGGGGGCCAGCGGGAATCACCTGGCCAAGGTCATGCAGCGCCTGGTGCGGGCCGAGCTCGTGGTCTCGGTCAAGGGGCCACACGGCGGGTTCAGCCTGGCCCGGGATCCCGGGGCCATCTCGTTTCGGGAGGCGATCGAGGCGGTGGACGGACCCCTGACCGGGGACTTCTGCCCCTTCAGCCCGGACCACTGCGATCCTTCGGCCTGCATCTTCGGGCACGACCTTTCCAGGCAGGCCGAGGGCCTCGTGGCCTACCTGGGGCATCGCACCATCGCGGATATCCTACGGGACGGGGTCCCCCGGTTCCTATCCGGGCCCGCGGGCGGCCGGAACAAGACGGCCGGATCTTCGGGAAGCGGGCGGGCAGCGTCGGGCCCCCGGTTCGCCCGGACGAGTCCGGAGCCTTCAACCCCGGCGCGGACCGGCCGGGCCTAGGTGGATGCCCGGAACGACGGAAAGAGGCTGGTAACGGAATAACGGTATTTTGGTTCCATTTTGCTTGATAATACTAGATTCGGAGGATACGAGGGTGGCTACGCGAGCGGTGATCGAGATCGACGAGGAGAAGTGCGACGGCTGCGGCCTCTGCGCCGGGGGGTGCCACGAGGGCGCCCTTCGCATCATCGACGGGAAGGCGCGCCTGGTAGGGGAAAGCCTCTGCGACGGGCTGGGGGCCTGCATCGGGGAGTGCCCCCGGGGCGCCCTGAGGACCGTGGAGCGGGAGGTGGAGGAGTACGACGAGCGCCGGGTGATCGAGAACATCCTGCCCAAAGGGATGAACACCGTGGCCGCCCACCTGGATCACCTGCGAAGCCACGGCCAGGATACCTGGCTGGCCCAGGCCCGGGCCGTGCTGGCCGAAAAGGGCCTGACCGTCCCCGAGCCCGCCCCCTGCGGTTGCGGCGCCTTCTTCCCCGAGCCCCGGGCCGCCGCAGGAACCCGAGGGAGCTCCCTCCTGAAGCCCGTCGTTCCCGCCTCCTTCGCGGCCCCGCGGATCGACAACGGAATGTCCGGAGGCTGTCCCGGCTCCGCGGCCCGTTCCTTCGCGGCGAGCGCCGGCACACCGGCCGC
>Ga0067045_1028621_pt1 | contig 30092 bp, 25 predicted proteins | sample TerdegcTABiofilm_FD_59184 | JGI IMG/M metagenome (GOLD analysis project Ga0067045, IMG submission 59184) | Combined Assembly of (Gp0054472, Gp0054536) Wastewater bioreactor microbial communities from Singapore -Terephthalate degrading...
TTGTGAGCACTGGCAGGTCTTTCTGGCAGCCACGAACGCACCTCCGCTGCGCAAGCCACAAAATCGCTAATCTGTTGTAAGGCGGTCAAATCTGCCGGTAACCCCAACGGCACAACCCCCAGTTGACCGGTCAATTCAGCCGCCGGAAAACGCAATAACCCGATTTTGACAGCATCCATGCAAACCGTTAAGTGCGCCGGGATGGTTGCCGGGGAAGACTGTCCGTTGTCACAATCAACGCCGGAGGGACAATCCACCGCCACGACAAACGGCAAGGGGGTAAATTTTCGCACATGCCCTAAAACACGCTCCACCTCTGGTTTGAGGGGCAATTGAATACCGGTGCCCAGCACAGCGTCCAGCAACACATCACTTTCAGAAAGCCACTCATCCAGCACTTTGAAATCCGCATCCCTCTTGGCCTCATACACTTCAACACCGGTGTTTCTGACCCGCTGCAAATGAACATCCCCTTCAGGTCGCGGGCGCACCAGATAAGCCCGCCCCTTCCATCCAGCCTTCGCCAGATGTTCCAGGGCAACCAGCCCATCTCCGCCGTTATTGCCGGAACCGATCAGTCCCACAACCGATTTTGCCTGTGAAATCGCGGGGGAAGTTAAAACCGCGTTGGCTACACCGCGTCCAGCTCGCTCCATCATTTCAGCGTAAGAAACCCCGCGGGCATCGCCCTCCCGTTCAATCGCGCGCATTTGATCAACATTAACCAATGGAATAGGCCTCATCGTCACAACCTCCTGCAAAATCAATTATAGCCAAGTTCGTTGTGAGAAAATGAGCGAGAGTTCAGCAGCCTCAAGGTATAATCTACCTCATGCGAAAATGGCTTTATCTGGCTGTGTTTGTTTCCGGCATGACCACCCTGGCAGCCGAAATGTCCGCCTCCCGGTTGTTAGGCAATTATTTTGGCACCAGCAATCTGACCTGGGCAAGCATCATTGGTTTGATTCTGATTTACCTGACCGCCGGTTATTTCATTGGCGGGCGCTGGGCAGATCGGTCTCCCCATTACTCGACTTTCTTTCAAATCTTAATCTGGGCAGCCTTTTCAATTGGCTTGATCCCCCTGGCTTCGCGTCCCATTCTGCGGCTGGCAGCCAATGCCTTTGACAGCCTCGATTTAGGAGTTTTATTTGGCTCGTTTAGTGTGGTGATGATTCTATTCATCATCCCGATTACCCTGCTGGGCACCGCCTCACCATTTGCCATCCGGCTGGCGCTGCGGGATTCGCGTACCGCCGGAAGTATTGCCGGCCGCATTTACGCCATTTCCACACTGGGTTCATTTCTTGGCACATTCCTGCCGGTGCTGATTCTCATCCCTCTGGTAGGTACTTACCGTACCTTTCTGACCATTTCCGCGTTTCTTTTATTGATTTCTCTGCTGGGATTGGGAGTAACCTGCAGCTGGCGTCGAACGTTGTATTACGCCTGGATGCCGGGCGTTTTGCTTTTGCTGGCAATTTTTGGCACGCGCGGGACAGATAAAGCCAGCCCTGGGCTGATTTTTGAAACCGATTCGGCCTATAACTATATCCAGGTGTTGCAATTCGGCGAAACCCGTTACCTGCGTCTCAACGATGGGCAGGGAGTGCATTCGGTTTATCACCCCAGCAATTATTTTTACAATGGTCCTTGGGAACAGGTGCTGGTTGCCCCTTTTTTCAACCCCGCGCCGGTAGAGCGCAGCAGCATCCGGAGCATGGCGATTGTCGGACTGGCAGCCGGCACAACCGCCCGACAGGCCGGGTTGGTTTTTCCCAACCTGACCATTGACGGCATTGAAATTGACCCTGAAATCGTAGAGGTTGGCCGTCAGTATTTTGGGATGAACCTGCCCTACTTGAATGTCATCGTTCAGGATGGGCGATGGGGGCTGGCTCGTTCGAACCAGAAATATCAAATCATCAGCGTGGATGCTTACCGGCCGCCCTACATTCCATGGCACATGACTACCCTGGAGTTCTTTCAACTGGTCAGAGACCGCCTGACAGAGGATGGTGTGATGGTGATCAACGTTGGGCGCAGCCCCACTGACCGCCGCCTGATTAACACCCTTTACACAACCATTGCACAGGTATTTCCCAGTGTGCATATTATGGACCTGCCCGATTCGTTCAATTCCATCCTGTTTGCGACGGTGCAGCCAACCCGGGTGGAAAATCTCACGGCTAATTTTCAGCAGTTGAGTGAATCCCCCGATACCCCCTTTCTCCTGCTACAAGCCATGGCGGTTTGCATCCAGAACCTGCAACCCGCCCCACCGCCGGGTGTGGTTTTCACCGATGACCGATCACCCATTGAGTGGATTACCAATGAGATGATTCTGGATTTTCTGTTTTCCGGAGAAGTGGAGACCTTGCAATGAAAACCTTTCGCGCTCTTGTCCTCTATATTCTGCTCCCCGCTGTGGTCTTATTTGTAATGATGACCTCCATCCGGCTTTTGATGAACCCGCTTTTCCTTACAATTGAATACAACATGCCCGGTTTTCCGCCGGATGCATTTGGCTTTACAAAGGATGACCGCCTTCACTGGGCAAACCTCTCCTTGAAATACCTGCTCAACGATGCAGATATTTCTTTTTTGGGGGATTTGAGGTTTGAAAATGGCTCTCAGGTTTTCAATGAACGCGAGTTACGTCACATGCTGGATGTCAAGATTCTGGTTCAGCAGATGATTCGCGCATGGGGCATTTTGGGCATCTTCATTTTCCTGACCGGCGTGTGGGCATGGCGCGGCAGGTGGCTGGGGGAATACTGGCTGACCCTCTCGCGCGCCGGCTGGGCAATCCTGATCGTCATCGGCCTGATTCTGGCTGGGGTGATGATCGGTTTTTCTTCGCTTTTCACCGGCTTTCACCTGATCTTCTTCGAGGGAGACACCTGGCTTTTCTACTATTCAGACACCCTCATTCGCCTGTTCCCGCTGCGTTTCTGGCAGGACGCCTTTACACTGATGGGCATTCTCTCCGCTGGCGGCGGAATTGTTTTGATTTTGCTTGGCAAACGCTTATTCCAGAAAACCACCATCCCCCAAACCGGCGGTTAAGGAATCACAAGACCCAACAAGCATAGTATGGAAAACTTATCGTCACCTTTTCATTGACTTTGGGCAATTCCAGTTTGCGCTCATTGAACACGTCCAACAAGAGTGGTACTCCTTCCAGTTCTAACCAGATACGGACGATAGCGCCCAAAAAGGAAATTTGCCGCACCTGCGCGGTCAATTGATTCCAGCCATCCACTTTGCCCAATTTGACTTCCTCAGGACGGATGGCCAGTTTGGGCTGATCGCTGAGGGGGATGCGCTGGCTGTGCTCAATTTGAATAGTCTGTTCACCAATCCGGTATGCCCCCCGCTCACGATCAACCACCTGCACCGGGATCAGGTTCAGCTGGCCGATGAAAGAAGCCACAAACTCGGTTTGCGGGTAATTGTAAATCTCAAAAGGTGTACCGATTTGTTCAATTCTGCCTTTGTTCATCACCACAATTCGATCCGAAAGCGACAGCGCCTCTTCCTGATCGTGAGTGACGTAAATTGTGGTAATTTTCAATTCCTGTTGAATACGGCGGATTTCAGCCCTCAGCTCAACCCGAATCTTTGCGTCCAGCGCCGAAAGTGGTTCATCCAATAGCAGCACCCGCGGCCGGATTGCCAGAGCACGCGCCAGTGCCACCCGTTGCTGCTGTCCTCCGGAGAGTTGGTAAGGGTAGCGTTTTTGCAATTCCTCCAGTTGAACGATTTTCAAAATCTCCGAAACCCGTTGGCGAATCTGATCGGCGGGCATTTTACGCACCGATAATCCAAAGGCCACATTATCGGCCACACTCATATTGGGGAATAAGGCGTAGGATTGAAAGACCATCCCTACCATGCGTTGATTGGGCGGTAACTGGGTGATGTCTTCGCCTTCCAGGAGGATTTTGCCCTGATCCGGCACCTCAAAACCCGCCACCATCCGCAGGGTGGTCGTCTTCCCACAACCACTGGGGCCGAGGAACGAAACAAATTCACCCTGCTCAACCTCAAGGTTGAAATTCTCTACTGCAAGGGTATTGCCGTAGTATTTGGAGAGATTTGAAAGCAGAAGATAGGTCATTGTGATTGTCAACCTCAGTGAGCTCCTGCAATTTGGGTTTGAACTCTTCCGCGATTCAATAATTGAATCAGTCCTATGAATGCCCAGGTCAGGGCAAAGCTGATGATTGCCAGGGAGGAGGATTCATAAGTCTTGTTCTGTCCAACCAGCGACATGTACGGACCAAACGCCCGAATCCCAACCAGAAAACTGGCAATGGTAAATTCTCCCATCACAGTCGCCACTGCCAGAAACGAACCGCTCAAAATTGAAACGCGCACGTTGGGAAGAATGACTCGGAATAAAATGGTACCCCAGCCTGCTCCCAGGCTTTGTGCCGCTTCGGTCAGCGTGCGGACATCTATGGCTTGCAAGCCGGTATCAATCGAACGGTATAAATAAGGCATCGTCAAAACCACATAAGCTGCCACCAGCAGCACATTTGTGCCGGTAAAGGTGTTCGTAAGAAAAAATGGCGCACCACTGAACACGCGAATCAAGCCGAAAACCAGCACAATCGCCGGCACGACAAACGGCAACATACTCACAAACTCAATCAATCCTCTTAATTGCGGCAGTTTCAGGCGGATCCAGTAAACGGTGGGGAAAATGAGCAAAATTCCGGCCAGCGCCGTGAACACCGCCATTTCCAGCGAAAAAATAAACGTTCTGAGAAAAAGCGGGTCAGCAAAAACACGCTCATAGGCAAGGAAACTATATACTCCCTTTCTGGCTTTCAGGGAAAACTCGAAGGTTGCCAAAAGTGGAAGGAAAAAATACAAACCTCCCAAAAACATCCAAAACCATGACCACAATACATTGCGTTTGCTCATACTCTCAACCACCTCTCACTGCGCCGGCGCAGGAAATAATAGATGGTAATCGCTCCTGCCATGACAATCACCATGCCAATTGCCAGCGCATAGCCCAAACCTGTATTTTGCAGCACATCCCCCTTAATTTGTGACCCAATCAGAATCGTGATTAAGTTGATAAACCCGCCAGTCAGAGAGAGGGCAGTGGCATATGCACCAAAGGCATTGCCAAAGAGCAGAATCATGGCACCCAGGATTGAGGGGGTCAAAATCGGCAGCGCAACCCGCCGCCAGTATGTCCATGAGGAAGCTCCCAAATTTTCAGCGGCTTCCCGCCATTCCCGCTTCAAACCATCCAAAGCAGGAGTGATGATCAAAATCATCAACGGAAATTGAAAATACAAGTAAGTGAGGGTCAGCCCCCAAAAACTGTACAGGCTGAAACCGCGGTCGTACAAATCAAAGCCCGCCATTTTTAACAGAACGGTAACCATACCGGTACGTCCGAGTGTTGCAATAAAGGCAAAAGCCAGCGGAACTCCAGCAAAATTTGAAGCCACTCCCGAAAAAGTCAATAAGGCGTTGCGCAGTGCTTTGGGCAAACCGCCCAACGTAACTGCATACGCCATAAAAAAGCCCAATATCCCCCCGCCGACTGCAGATGCCAGACTGATGCGAATGGTCACCCAGTAGGCGCTGAGAATGGATGGACTGAACAGGTCAAGATAATTTTGGAAGGTAAAATTCCCCTGCCGATCCTGAAAACTACCGCTCACCAGAGAAAACGATGGTAAAAACACAAATAGAAAAATAAAAAGAAAGAAGGGTAATACCCCCAGCCAGTTCAACAGAGATGAGGGAACGGGACGCGCGCGACGCGCGTCCCGTTGATTGGACGAATTTTGTATTAGCCTATTTGACATCCGCGCCAACAACCTGCATCCATTTTTCAGCAATCAGTTGTTTGGCATTGTTGATTTGCTCAACGGTCGGGAAGACCGCCTTGGCATACAGTTCAGCGGGCGGCAGGGCATCATTCAGTTCCTGCGGAATCACATTGCGCTTGACCATATCGTTATACCGAATGGGATGGCAACCGCCCTTGAGCCAGATTAATTGACCTTCATCCGAGTAGAGGAATTCCATCCACAACTTGGCTGCGTTGGGGTGAGGGGCGTAGGCACTAATTGCCTGCAGGTAAACGCCGGCAATCACACCACTCTGCGGAATGACCACCTCGATTTCGGGATTACCCGCCAGCGCGTTCTTGTCTGCCAGAGCGTTGTAGTCCCAGCGCATTACCACCGGGGTTTCACCTTTGGCAATGGTGGCCTGCTTGGCGATCACCGGCACGAAATTACCGGCATCATTCAGCTTTTTGAAGAACTCCAAACCAGGAGTAACATCATCCAGCGTACCACCGTTTGCCAGCGCAGCAGCCATAATGCTCATCTGTGCCTGAGCCGAAGCACGCGGATCACCCGCCAGCGCAACCTGTCCCTTGTATTCGGGTTTCAGCAAGTCTGACCAATCCTGTGGCACATTCTGAACAACATCCTTATTCACTTCAAAGGCCAGCACGCCGTAATAATCACCGTACCAGTAGCCATCCGGGTGTTTAACCTCGTCGGGAATGGTATCCCATGTGGAAACTTTGTACGGCATAACCAGTTTTTCTTCAACCAGCTGCGGGCCGTACCCAAAACCTACATCAATCACATCCGGCGCTTGAGGGCCTTTGTTGTCCTTATTGGCTTTGATGGCCTCAATCTCATCCGCCGAGCCAGCATCCGGGTTCAGCTCATTGACCTGCAAGCCATATTTAGCCTTGAAAGTTTCAATCGCCTCGCCGTAATTGCACCAATCATGCGGCAAGGCAATGACGGTCAACATTCCTTCTTCCTTGGCTGCTTTTACCAGTGGGTCAGTTTCGCCCTGATTTGCAGCAGGCGCGGCCGGCTGACAGGCGGTAACAACCATCATTAATGCTACAGCCAGAATGCCCAGCATTCTAAAACGATACAGTTTATGAGACATTTTTCTCCTCCTGAGAAATTGAATATGAAACCTTTGTTATCTTACCAAAAGTATCCATTTTTACACCATTAAGTGATGTTAATGATTGGTAAAGGATGAAAAGAATTTCGTTTAAATATTTTTAATTATAGAAATAAAAAAGAGATGAGCAACTGATTTGTGCTCATCTCTTTGCTGGAAAAACCTTTCAGCGAATCGCTACCGGGTTTTCACGGTCAGAAGCCGGGTCGAACAGGTGGAAATTATCCATATTGAAGACCAGCTGCACCTTTTCGTCAATATGGAAGCGGGTACGCGGATCAACCCGGGCAACAAAATTGTGCTTGCCGCTGACCATGTAAAGGAAAATTTCATTTCCCATTAACTCGGTAACATCCACTTTGCATTCCACCGGCGCAGCGTGAATGCCGGGCGGGGCAAATTGAGGATTGTGGATGTCCTCTGGACGAATTCCAAAGATCACCTCGCGACCAGCGAAGGGGGCATAGGTCTTGACCTGATCTTCGGGGATCTTGACCGCAAAGTCACCGGTGTCCACAAACAAATCGTTTCCGTCTTTCCGGAGGTGGGCTGGGAAGAAATTCATGGATGGTGATCCGATAAAGCCGGCAACAAACATGTTGGCAGGTTTGTCATACAGGTTTTGCGGCGTATCTAACTGCTGCAAAATGCCTTTGTTCATCACCGCAATACGGGTTGCCATTGTCATGGCTTCGACTTGGTCGTGAGTCACGTAGATGAAAGTGGTCTGCAGTCGTTGATGCAGTTTGCTGATCTCAGCCCGCGTCTGAACACGCAGCTTGGCATCCAGGTTGGAAAGCGGTTCATCGAACAGGAACACTTTAGGCTCACGTACGATAGCCCGCCCTACTGCAACACGCTGGCGTTGACCGCCGGACAGTTCGCGAGGTTTACGCTTGAGCAGGTGCTCAATCCCCAAAATTGCCGCTGCTTCTTCCACCCTTCTTTGAATTTCCTGCTTGGGTACCTTGCGGAGTTTGAGACCAAATGCCATGTTGTCAAACACCGACATGTGCGGATAAAGCGCATACGACTGAAACACCATGGCAATATCGCGATCCTTGGGCGGTACATCATTCACTACCCGATCGCCAATTTTGACCTGTCCGTCGGTAACCTCTTCCAGACCCGCCAGACAGCGCAACGCGGTAGTTTTGCCGCACCCCGAAGGCCCAACCAGCACCAAAAACTCTTTGTCTTCGATGTGGATGTGGAGATCATTGAGCGCGACAAAATCACCAAACTTTTTCCAAACATGATCATACGTTACACTAGCCATGAAAAACCAACCTCCTTCCGGAAAGAATATCGTGATTTGATTATAGCCCGTGCCACCCAAAAATACAATTGACATTCAGCTGGATTTTCCCCGTTTTTTTCGGAATCGGTTTTCTGGTAAACTAATCAGAGAGTTGTTCTCAGAAAAGGAAAATCCATGAACGATCATCTTCGGATTGGGCTCGCCCGAATGCACGTGGAGGCGGGTGAAGTGCGGGATTTTTTACCCTCGCTGATGACTCACATTTCCAACTGGGGTGGCGAGGTGGTACTGGAACATGGTTATGGTTCCGGCATGGATTTGAGTGAACAGGAATATCGGAACGCGTGTCCATCGGTGCAATTTGCCTCGCAAGAGGAAGTTTATCAGCAGGATATTGTGCTGGTCTTGCGCTACCCGGAAGAAAATCTCTTGAAAATGATGCGCAAAGGCGCTTGTCTGATGTCCATGATTCACTTTCCAACCCGCCCTCAGCGCATCGAATTTCTCAAGTCGCTGCAAATTGAAGCAATTTCTCTGGATTCCATTAAGGATGATATCGGTCGCCGGTTGGTGGAAAACCTGCGGCTGGTCGCCTGGAATGGTGTGGAAGTTGCTTTTCGTGTTCTGCGAGAAATTTACCCCGCCCCCGGCTTCGAAAGCCCGCACCGGCCGCCAATTCACGTCACACTGTTAGGAAGTGGTGCGGTTGGCATGCACGTCATGCCGGCCGCCATCCGCTATGAAAGGCTCTTACTTTGAGCGCGCGCTCTACCGGGCTACTTTGCATGGCTGGTTAACCATGAAGGGTGATTAATGAAGGTATTTTAAAGATTGTAATCAATCCATCCAAAAAAATAGAACTTAAGTGCTATAATGATAGCATCTTTATCCCCTGCCCGGAGTATCCACCCATGCCTGAGTTACCTGAAGTTGCATCGCGCGCCCGACAAATGAACACAGAGCTTCGCGGAAAATTGATCAGCGGTGTTGAAGTTGTTCAACCGAAATGCCTGAATCTATCTGTGGAGGAGTTTCAATCGGCTTTATGCCATTCCTCCATTCAGGAAGTCACCTATCATGGCAAGTGGTTGTTTGTGCACCTCAATCAGGGCTGGCTGCTCTTGAATCTGGGGATGGGAGGCGAAATTCTGCTGGTCACCCGCTCCTCTCTCCCTGAAAAATACCGCCTTATTCTGGATTTTACGGATGGTAGCTGCCTCGCCATTAATTTCTGGTGGTTTGGTTTTGCCCATTTTGTGACTGAAAACAATTTGGAACATCACAAGATGACCCGTAAACTGGGGCCGAATGCCCTCGATCTGAATACCAACGACCTGAAGAAATTATTCCAGGAGAGGACAGGCCAATTGAAGTCCTTTCTGCTGGATCAAAGCCGGATTGCCGGAATCGGTAACGCCTACATCCATGACATTCTCTTCCTCGCTCAATTGCACCCATTACGTTCCATTAAATCGCTCACCGATTCAGAAACCGAAAGGCTGTCCAATGCCATTCAAACCTGCTTGCGCGCCAGCCTTGAAAAAAACGGCGCATTTTATGAGGTGGATTTGCACGGTTGGAGCGGCTCTTTCACTATGGAAGATATTTTGATCGGGTACAAAGAAGGCCAACCCTGCCCCGTTTGCCGGACTACAATCGAGAAAATCAAGACCGGCAGCACCAGCAGTTTTATCTGCCCGGTTTGTCAGCCACTCCATTGATCTTTACTGGATTATTTTAGAATTCCCACCCATCTGGTCAGGCTTCAATGGTCAGTGGAAGGATTGCAAATTCACCGGCTTGCGTTATACTGAACCAACTCACATTTTTTTGTGATTGTTTTTCGTTAACCTCACAGGAGGCAAGTTAAATTGGCCGTTTCAGATGCTGTTTTGAATTATGACTTGAAGCGCGCTGTTCACCCGAATCGTCTTAAGGGGTTATGGCGGTTGATGCGCGGCTTCCGCAAATTATATATCGCCGCCACATTGAGTTTGGGTATTTCGGCGGTTGCAAAGACGCTCACCTACCTGTTGCTGCGATATTTCGTGGATGACTATCTGGTAGCCGGAAGCGCTGCGTTTACCCTTCCGGCAATTGCCATTGGATTCATTTTACTGGCAGGGGTAGAGGGCGGTTTTTCATTCCTGAGCGGTAAACTGGCAGCCCAAACCGCCGAGGGCATTACCCGCCGCCTGCGCAATTACCTTTTTGACCACATTCAGCGCCTGACGTTTACCTATCACTCCCGTATGGAAACCGGCGAGCTGATTCAACGCTCCACTTCGGATGTGGATGCCCTGCGTCGCTTCTTTGCGGATCAGGCTATTGGCATCGGGCGGATTATCTTGCTGTTTGTGATCAACTTCATTGCACTGCTTCAACTTAACGTCAAACTGGCTTTGATTTCGGTGGTGGTCGTGCCGGTGATTGTGGGAATTTCCCTGTTTTTCTTCCGAAAAATCTCAAAAGCCTATGAGGACTATCAAACCCAGGATGCTGTCCTTTCAACCACCCTGCAGGAAAACCTGACCGGTATTCGGGTGGTCAAAGCCTTTGCCCGTCAGGAATATGAGATCGGTAAATTCGAACGGGATAACTGGGAGAAATACCTGCGCGGTAAGAAACTGCTTAAAATGCATTCCCTCTTTTGGCCGATCTCGGACACGATTTGCAACATCCAGATTCTGGTCGGTTATCTGGTTGGGGCATCAATGGCCATCAACGGCGAAATCACCGTTGGCACATTTCTCGCTTATGCCGGTTTGATCGTCTGGATTATTTTTCCGATGCGTAACCTGGGGCGTCTGATCGTCCAGACCTCCACTGGCATGGTTTCTTACAACCGCGTCATGGAGATCATCAGGCAGGATCGCGAGTCACTGGAAACTGGCAAGCACCGACCTAAAAACGATATCCTCGGTAAAATCGAGTTCGAGCAGGTTGGTTTTGCGTATGATGATGGAAACAAGGCCCTCGAAGACATTACCTTCTCCTGTGAGCCGGGACAGGTAGTTGCCCTGTTAGGGTCAACCGGTTCAGGTAAGACCACGCTGGTCAATCTGCTGCCACGCTTTTATGAATATACCTCAGGAAGAATATTACTGGATGACATTGAACTCAAACGCTATCCGCGCCTTTTCCTGCGTCAACAGATTGGCATCGTCGAGCAGGAGCCCTTCCTTTTTTCGCGTACTATTCGCGAAAACATCACCTATGGGGTTGGCAGGGAAGTGCCGCAGTCCGAAGTGGAAACAGCCGCCAAAGCCGCCGCAATCCACGACATCATCCTCACCTTTGAAAAGGGCTATAACACACTTGTCGGTGAAAAAGGGGTTACCCTGTCGGGTGGTCAAAAACAACGGGTGGCAATCGCCCGCACCCTGCTGAAAAATCCGCGCATCCTCATTCTGGATGACTCCACCTCCGCAGTTGATACGGAAACCGAAGCTGAAATACGCGAAGCCCTGCAAAACTTAATGAAAGGACGCACCACCTTTATCATTGCTCACCGCATTCAAAGCATCATGGATGCCGACTTAATCCTTGTGCTGGATAAAGGCCGCATCGTCCAGCGTGGTAAACACAATGACCTGGTACGGCAGGAAGGCATTTACCGCCAGATTTATGAAATCCAGACCCGGATTGATGACGAGCTGGAAAAGGAGATAGCCAGTGTCGCTTGAATATTTTGAAGAAGAAGAATTTAAGACCCAATTTAACGGTCAAACTTTACGCCGCATTCTGGCCTTGACGCGCCCGCACTGGCGCTGGGTAGTCGGCTTTCTGGTCACCATTGCGCTGGTGAGTGGGCTGGATTCGGTTTTCACTTACCTGAGCAAATTGATTATTGACGACGGTATTCTGGCACAGAATCGCGCTGAGTTATATCGTCTATTGATCATCTACGGTTCATTGGGTTTTGTTCAGGCAAGCGGCGTATTTGGTTTCATTTACCTTGCCGGTGTGTTGGGGGAACGGGTACGTTATGACCTGCGCCAAAAGATGTTCAACCATCTGCAGGGGCTTTCGCTTTCCTACTTTAGCCGAACGCCGGTTGGCTGGATCATGTCCCGTGTCACTTCAGACAGTGAACGGGTTGCTGATCTGGTTACGTGGGGATTGCTGGATGTAACCTGGGGCATGATGAACATCATCACTGCCATGGGATTTATGCTGTTCATCAACTGGAAACTGGCGCTAATTGTGCTGGGAATACTGCCGATCTTGTTTTACATTGCCTATGAATTCCGCAAACGGATTCTGGGTGAATTTCGCACCGTGCGCAAGATGAACTCAAAAATCACCGGAGCATTCAACGAAAACATCACCGGTGTGCGGGTCGTAAAAGCGCTTTGCCGCGAGGATGCCAATCTGGAAGAATTCAAAACCCTGACTGCCGATATGTATCGCTCGTCTTATCGCGCGGCATGGTTGAGCGCCTTGTTTCTACCCAGCGTGCAGCTGGTTTCCGCCATCGCACTGGCTGCCATCGTCTGGTACGGCGGCTGGCAGGTACAGGTGGGCGGCATGACTGTTGGCGGCATTCAGGCCTTTGTTTCGTACGTCACCTTCATGATGTGGCCAATCCAGGATCTGGCACGCGTGTTTGCCGAAATGCAACACGCCATTGCTTCCGGCGAACGCATCTTTTCAATGATTGACGCTGTACCGGATGTGAAAGACCTGCCGGGTGCTTTTGACCCCGGCACAATTCAGGGCGATATCGAGTTTGATAACGTCACTTTCTACTATGATGACGGTGACCAAAAACCCGTTTTGGAAAATTTCTCCTTGTATGTCAAACGTGGTGAAACGATTGCGCTGGTTGGTGAAACCGGTGGCGGCAAGACCACCATTGTCAACCTTTTGTGCCGTTTTTACGAGCCGAAAAAAGGCAGCATCCGCATAGGCGGCAGGGATTACCGCGACTACTCCCTGCATGCCATCCAGTCTCGCATTGGCATGGTGCTTCAAACCCCCCACCTTTTCTCCGGGACGATCCGCGAGAACATCCGTTACGGGCGTCTGGATGCCACGGACGAAGAAATTGTGGAAGCTGCCAAACTGGCTGGCGCACATGACTTCATCATCAAACTCAAAAAAGGCTATGACGAACAAGTAGGAGAAGGCGGAAATCTGCTTTCCGTTGGTCAAAAGCAGTTAATCAGTCTGGCACGGGCTGTGCTTGCCAAACCGGAAGTGTTCATCATGGACGAAGCCACCAGTTCGGTGGATACCCTGACCGAGGCGTTGATTCAACGCGGAATGGAAACGATGATGAAAGGCCGCACCAGTTTCGTGATTGCCCACCGTCTTTCCACAATCAAACGCGCCAACCGTATTCTGGTCATTGAGCAAGGAAAAATTGCCGAAATGGGCAGCCATGCCGAGTTGTTGCGTAAGCGCGGCAAGTACTACTCCCTGTACACCAAGCAGTTCCGTCATCAAATGGAGCAGGATCTGGATCCCTTCTCACAACCCGAACAACTGACAACGGCTTGATAGAAAAATCCCCGCCGGGTGGAAAACTGGCGGGGATTTTCTAATGCTGATAACCTCAAGATTTTATGGGGTGATTGTCTGGACTGACGGTACAAACCATACTGCATCCACCGGCCCCTTGCTGTTTTTGTTGGTCACTCCCAAAATGAACTGGATATTCTTTCCCACAAAAGCGCTCAGGTCAAGATCAATTTGCGTCCACTTGCCGTCCAGGGTTTCACTCCATTTGCCCAGATTTTCGATGTTGCCGTTGTCAATCCGATAATCCAGACTGAACTGCACGTCACAAGTCGTGTTCCCTTCCAGGCAGGCAACCCAAGCCTTGAAACGGTCTCCACTTTGAATGTTTCGCGCCGGATAAAACCCTTGCATCCAATCATTCGGGTTGGCGAGGTGCATCCAAAGTGCCCGTTCATTTTCCTGACGGCCGCCCTCCATTTTAGGATTGAGCAAGACGGCTGCCCACTGGGCCTCACTTTGACTGACATTGGCGCACGGGCGGGCTACCTTACCGGTATTGCTCGACCACTCGGCCTGACAAATGCTGGCCACAAAGTCCAGAGGATAGATAGCGGAAGGCACATCATCGCTTTTGTAACCGGATACTTTAATGCTGACCCAGAAAGGTTTATCCTGATTGTTTCCCAGCCCAAAGGTACGGCCGGAAGCATCCCGCAGCATCCAGTTGGCTTTGTAAGTTCCGGCTTTGGCCGGAGCAACCAGATCAACGGAAACATCTACGGTCTCACCCGGACGCACATCACTTTTCAAAGAGACCGATGCCGGTGCGCTCATCGAAGTACCATCCACGAAAACCAGCGCATAATCTTTCGTCCAGGTGCAGGTGCCCTCGTTTTTCAAACGCCATGTTTTGGTAAACTTCTGCCCACCGACCAGCTCAGTGCCATCGGGTATGCTTACATCTTTGACGAATGAAGCTGCGTTGCAGGGCAAAGGTTTGGGCGTTGCAGTCGCTGTGGGCAAGACAATCGTCGCAGTCGGCTGAACCGGTGTGTTCTGCACCTCGGTCACCACGGCGGTGGGTTGCTGCGGCGTGGGTGTGCTTTGCTGACTGGCGATCTGAGTTGCCTGAGCAATCAGCGTTTCAAATGCCTGTTGGGTCATCACAGCCGCAACCGTTTGCATGACGGCGGTCTGCTGAGCGCTCTGGGCATCTTTTCCGCCGTCGTCTGGTCCAAACAGCAAGCCACAGGCGGTTATCAAAACCGCCAGAACACTCAAAATCATTACTAACGGAAAGACTTTCTTAAACATTGTAGTTACTCCTGAAATCCAAAAAAATGCTGCATTTATTATGCAACATCTGGACGATCAGAGCGGGCAAATAGTTCCCGTCAATGTTGTTTTTTTACAAAAGCTATCGGTCGTTTTGATCTTCTTCTGAGCGATTATTGAAGATTTGCCCGGTGCGGGCACGGTTCAAAGTTCCCGTCCAGCAAAAGGCTTCGGTGGCGTTATGGATCAACTCTGCTCCACCGATAACTGCCGTCATGATCAGAAAAGCATGGGTTGGTCCCGGAAAGAAATACATTAAAACCACCAGACCGGCTGCCACCCACGTTCCGGCACAAATTGGGCAGGAAATCAGCTGCCCTAAAGCACGCTGCACCCCCTTTCCTCTCGGCACAACCGTACTTCCTGCACCGCTCAGGTCTTTGACCGTTCGAGTAAATGGCGCTCGCAGCGGTTCCGCGACGCGGTCGAAAGCAATCAAACGTCCCAGCCGAAAGGTGGCGAAGGAAAGCAGAACTAAATCGAGCCAGTCAACCCGAAAATTTTCGATTCCTCCGCCGCCCACAGTCGCTCCAACCGTAACAAACCAGAAAACTCCCCCAAGGAAAATGAGCGTAAGTAGAATTTTTGTGATTGCTTCAGCCAGTTGGGAATTGGGGCTTTGCATGGTAATTAAGACCTCCGGCAGCGGAAATAAATGCCCCTGTATGATAGCGTACAGCACAGGGAGTGCTCTACGTTATTTTACTTCAACATTCAGGGATAAGAGGAATAAAAAAAGGTGGCAAGGGTGGGGGTCGAACCCACGACCAAGGGCTTATGAGTCCCCTGCTCTACCACTGAGCTACCTTGCCAGCGCACGCAAGTTTACTATGAAGTTTTTCTTTTGTCAACGAAAATTTTTTCTTACCGGCTGAAACCACACCTTAAACTATTAAAAAGAAATTCCTCAATTAAGTGTTTAAATAAATTTTAATACTTGTAATCCATACCTCAAATTCGTTACACTATCCATATCTTCCCCTGCATCGTCCTGATTAACCCATCAAGAAACTTTCATCATCAAACGGTTGGGCGGCTCAACCGCGATTTATTCCATTTCAATTACGGAGGTTAAAATGAGTTTTTTAACATTCAACGACATGCTCCGCCGTACGGCATGGCGCCTGCCGGAACATCCCTTCCTGTACTGGAGCGACCGCAATCGTTCAATCACCTATGCGCAAGGCGAGCAGCTCAGCGATGCGGTTGCCGGTGGACTGGCAAACCTTGGGGTGAATAAGGGTGACCGCGTCGGAATTTTTGCCCATAATGGACTGGATTATGTCATGGCCATGTTTGGCGCCTGGAAATTAGGCGCTGTGTCGGACCATATCAACATTCTGCAAGCCCAAAACCTGGCATGGTTCGTTCAGGATTCGACACCAACCGTTTTGATCTACACCGGCGATCTGCATGAAGTGGTTGAACTTAACCGCCCGCAGATGCCCTCTATCCGTCATTACATCTGCCTGGATGGGGAACGTCCCGGTTCATTGGACTGGAATGCAATGGTTGCCGCCGACCTGAAACCGCCAGCAGTAAAAGTGGATGGTGAAGATGCCGCACATCTCTCCTACACTTCCGGTTCTTCCGGCAAACCCAAAGGCGCCATTCTCGCTCACGGATACACTGCACGCGCAACCCACTGCATCGCCGAGCGGTTGCAATTGACCAGGGAGGATGTTTCCTTCGGACCGACCTCACTGGCCAGTTCCTATCATCTGGTGGCCAATTTACTACCCGGGATTCACCGTGGCGTATTTATTGGTGTGCGTACCCGTTGGGATCCCGAAACTGCGTGGAACGAAATGGAACAGCGCGGAGTTACCTTTATGGTCGCCAACCCCTTGCTGCTCAACGACTTGCTGCTGCACTGTCGTAAAATTGGCCGTAAGCCGGTTGCACTGCGCTTTGTGGTTTCAGGCGGCGCGCCGGTACCCCCCGAATTAAAAATGGCCTATCAGGAGGAACTGGGGGCTCCACTGGTCGAATCCTATGGACAATCCGAGCTGGGTGGTTTTGTCGCCCTTGGTTACCCGCGCCCCGAACAGGGCGAAAAATTCAAGGCCATTGGCCCGGAACTGCCCGATCGCGAAGTGCGCATTGCCGATGAACAGGATAACGAGGTACCGATTGGAACACCGGGAGAGATTCTTATCCGCGGCGGGGTAATGATTGGATACCACAACCTGCCGGAAAAGACCGCCGAAGCCCTGCGTAACGGCTGGCTGCACACCGGCGATATGGGCGTGATGGACGAAGATGGTTATATCCGCCTGGTAGGACGCTGGAGCGAGCGCATCATCATGCACGGCAGGGTCATCTTCCCCCGTCCGCTGGAAGAAGCCCTGCTGCGCCACCCTGCCGTGCGTTACGCCTGTGTCATTGCCAAAAAAGATGCGGCAGCCGGGCAGGTACCCAAAGCCGTGGTTGAACTGTACCCCGAGACGGTTACAACTCCGCAGGAATTGATGGAGCACTGCACTGCCATTTTGGGAGATGAAAATACCCTTCGTTCGATTGAAATTATCGCCCAAATGCCGATGACCCCCACCGGCAAAATTGGGCGGGCCGATTTGCAGGCGCGCGAAGACCAATCCTCTTGAGAATGGGCGAGTAATTTGACCACCCCTGTTGGAGGGGCTTTCAGCAGGGGTTGGATTATAATTTGCTCAGGAGGTACACTGTGACTACTGACCGCCTGACCCGTCTGATTGCACTGATGAATGCTGCCAGTCTGGACGCTGTAGCGCTCAACCCCAGCCCATCTCTGGTTTATCTAACCGGCCTGCACTTTCATTTGAGCGAACGTCCCACCACCCTGATCATTGCTCCTCCCCACCCGCCCCTTTTAATTTTGCCGGAACTGGAAGCAGAAAAAGCACGCCAATCCCAAATTCCCCTCACCTTGATTCCATTTGGGGATAACCCCGCCGATTGGGAAAAATCCTTTCAGGAAGCTGCCCAAACCTGTCGGTTACAGGGGAAAGTAATTGGGGTAGAACCGACCCGCTTTCGCTTCCTGGAATGGCAGTTCATCAACAGTTCGGCACGGGATGTGCGGCTGGTCTCGGCTGAGCCGGCCTTGAGTGTCTTGCGCCTGCGTAAGGATGAGCAGGAGCTGGCTGCCATGCACCGCGCCGTGCTGATTGCCGAGCAGGCTTTTGAACAAACCCTTCCGCTGATTAAAGCGGGCATCACCGAGCGGGAACTGGCCGCCGAACTGACCGTTGCATTACTTCGTTGCGGTTCCGCACCCGAGCTGCCCTTTTCTCCCATTGTGGCATTTGCTGCCAACAGCGCCAATCCGCATGCCGTACCGGGTGATACCCCCCTGAAACCCGGCGATCTGGTACTCTTTGACTGGGGCGCCGCATACGAGGATTACTTTTCCGACATCACCCGTACCCTGGCGCTGGGTGAGCCAGACGAAGAACTGCGCCAAATCTACAAGGTGGTGCTGCAGGCCAATCAGCAGGGACGCCTGGCTGGTAAACCGGGTTTACCGGCCGGCGCAATTGACCGGGCTGCCCGTCAGGTGATTGAGCAGGCTGGCTACGGCGCATATTTCATTCACCGCACCGGGCATGGACTGGGTATGGAAAGTCACGAGCCGCCTTATCTGTATGCCGAAAATCCGCTTTCGCTCGAAAATGGCATGGTCTATACGGTTGAGCCGGGCATTTATCTGCCAGGCAAAGGCGGAGTGCGGATTGAAGATGACGTGGTTGTAACCCCTGATGGTTGCGAGTCCCTCACCCATTTACCACGCGAATTGCTGATTTTGTGATTTACCATGAGCCATCCCCAGGTCATGTCTGGAGCTGAACCATTCTTTTTCCCAGCCGGTGAAACTGGTTGTTTGCTGGTGCATGGACTGACCGGAACCCCCAAGGAAATGCGCTGGATGGGGGAATTCCTGTTTGAGCAGGGCATCACGGTGCTGGGTATCCGCCTGAGCGGGCACGCCACCACCTCCGCCAGCCTGGAACGCACTCGCTGGCAGGACTGGCTGGCCAGTTTGGAAGATGGTTTTCATCTGCTGCGCCATTCCTGTACAAAAATCTTTATCTGCGGTCTCTCGCTGGGGGGTGCGCTCAGTCTGTACGCAGCATCTTATTTGCCGGTTGAAGGAGTCATCTCAATTTCTGCGCCTTACGAGTTGCCACACGATTGGCGGTTGAACTTCATTCGCTTATTCCTCTACATTCAACCGCGCGTTCCCAAAGGCAGCCCTGACTGGCACAACCCGCAGGCTGCCTTTGATCACCTTGAATATCCCTACTATCCAACCGCTTCGATTGCCGAACTGCGCGATTTGCTGGTAGAACTCCGCCAGGTACTGCCCCAGGTCAAGCGGCCGGCTTTGATCATCCACTCCCGCGCCGACCGCGGCGTGCTGCCCTCCAATGCCGAAAAAATCTTCACTGCACTCGGCAGCTCTGCCAAAGAAATCCTGTGGGTTGAAAACAGTGGGCATGTGGTGGTATGCGAGCCGGATCGTCACCTGGTTTTTGAACGCGCCTTGCAGTTCATTCAGCACTATTCTGAGTCACGATAAAATTTCAGGAGCAAATCTTTGACACTGGAAATCCTTACTTTCTCCCTAGGACCGTTGGATAATAACACCTATTTGCTGGTGGACACAACCACCAACGAAGCCGTCATCATTGACCCCACCTTTGACAGCCAGCAGGTTCTTCAAGTGATTCTGGAACGCAAGTTACACCTGACCCAGGTCTGGCTCACCCACGCCCACTTCGATCACATAGCCGGTGCAAAACTGTTTTCTCAGCTCAGTTCACCGCCGCTGCCGATTGGCATTCACCGCGACGATCTGGAACTTTACCTGACCGGCGGTGGGGCGGGCATGTTTGGCATTCAAATGCCGGAAATGCCGCAGCCGAGCCTGTTTTTTGAGCACGGCCAAATTTTACGGGTGGGAGAGGAAGAGGTAGAAGTACGCCACACCCCCGGTCACAGTCGCGGACATGTGATTTTTTACGCCCCGCAGGCCAATGCCGCCATGGTTGGCGATTTGATTTTCCAAAATGGGGTTGGCCGCACCGATTTACCCGGCGGCAGCAGCACCCAATTACTGAAGTCCATTTACCAGCAGGTGCTCACACTCCCGCCGGAAACCCGTCTGCTGCCCGGTCATGGTGAAGAAACGACAGTTCAGGATGAAGCCGACAATAACCCGTATTTGAATTAGGGGACCATGTCATCAGAACAAGGCTGGATCAAAGAAAATGAGCCTTGGCTGCTCCCATTTTTATATCTGTTCGGTCGAATCATTCTGTTTCTTACCCTGATCCCATATGGTTATTACGGTATCGGCGATTTAAATGTCTATCGCGAGTGGACTGCGCTGCCCGGTTGGCCTTATGTCGATTACTGGGTCGAGTATCCACCTTTATTCCCATTCCTGAGTGAAATCTTTTTTCGTATGGCAGGGGAACAAAGTTTTTTGTATGACTTCCTCGTGGCACTAGTGTTAGCTTTTGCTGGTTCCCTTATCCTTTACCTGTTTCAAAAAATTGCCTCGCGGTTGTATAGTGATTCGGCCAGCCAAATACGCAGTCTTATCCTTTTCGGGATTATGGTCGTTCTCCCCTATACATGGTGGTATGCTGATGTCATAACCTTAGCATTAATGATGGCAGGTATTTGGTCTTTACTCGAAAAAAAAGACAAATTAGCTGGCTTGTGGATTGGGCTGGGAATGCTGGCAAAATGGTTCCCGGTCTTTCTTTTACCAGCACTCTTCCGTTATCGCCCCCTGAAGAACTTATTGTTAATCAGCGGAATTGCAATCACAATTGTGTCTATTGTCTTTGGAATCCTGTTTGTAGTTTCCCCCCAGATGACACGAGCATCGCTGCTAACCCAGACCGGGCGAGCGTCATGGCAAACCGTTTGGGCATTGATTGACCGTAACCTGACCACAGGTGCATACCTCACAACCGAGCAACGACTTGACCCAAGCCAATATCTTCAAATCACGGGAAATCCGACGGTGATTCCACCATCTCTTACGTTATTAGTTTTCGTGGGTATCGGAGTAGGTTTGCTTTTGAAACGCATTCGTTTTGACGATTTTTCCTTAGTCGCCGCAATTGGAGTAACGTGGTCATTATTTTTGCTGTGGTCACCCGGTTGGAGTTCGCAATGGGTTTTATATGTTATACCTTTGGTTTTACTTACTTTGCCCTTACCTTATGCATTGTCTTGGATTTTAGGTTTCGTCCTGATTAACATCCTGGAATTTCCATTTTTGCTCGGAAGAGGTTTGGCAGATCACATTTGGATTGTGATAATACTGAGAGTTTTCCTGATCGTTATAATTCAAATCATTTGGGCAAAAGAAATCATATTCTCCAATTACAAGTGAGATAAAAGATTAATTATGAGATGATATTCTCAAGAGTTCAAAGCCAAAGAGTAGGAACTCTATGACTGATCAATAGATAGGTAAGTTATAGGAAAAATTCTAACCGAAACTTTCTTTTGTATTTACAATTGTATTTAGTAAAATTTATACGAAATCATAAAAATTAACTGGTTTAGAAAATCTCAAAAACGGGTGAGCGATGATAAAAAATTATTACCGTGTTATCAATTATTTATGCAATACTCATATTAATGTTTCTATACTTTTGTCAGCCCTTGCAATATTGGGATATATAGTTTTCTCTTATCAACAAGTTATCAAAAGAGGTCTTTTTGAATATGTTGGTATTGATTTTCGATTATTTTATGCTTCTGGACAAATCATTCGCGATCATGGTTTTCATGCTGTTTATGATACTAACCTTCAAACCCAATATCAATTACCTATCTATGAAGGTTTTTCCAATTACATAGAAGGACTTTCTCTTCCCTTTTGGGCTCTTCAGATTCCTTATCTACCTTTCTTTCTCCCCCCTTTCACACTGCTAACTTCTTTCTCTCCCTCAAAAGCATTCCTTTTTTGGTTAATCCTCAATCTAACTTTTACAATAGGTTACCTCACTGTTTGGTCAAAACGAATAGCGAGCAAGAGTAAAAGTAAGAGCCGAGTTGAACTTATCTTGACTATCATAATTTCTGCAAGTATACAAAATTTTCTAAACTTATTATTTGGTCAAGTTAATCTAATTTTAATGATATCAATAGGAGAATCATTATTCAATATAATGCAAAGAAAATACAGTAAAGCAGGTTTATGGCTAACCTTGGGATGGATCAAACCGCAAATGGTTATCCTTCTAAGTTTATTGAGTTTAATTCACCGAAACTGGGCTTATTTTGGCGGTTTCCTCTCGGGATCTATATTTGTTGGGGTTGTTTCTTTGTTACTCGGAGGATGGAAAGGTATAGAAGGAGTTCTCAGCACTCTACGAAACTGGCTTTCGTTATACAGATCCAGTGGTATTACATGGTTGAGTGCTGTGGATCATCTCGTAATGCATGGTATGTCTTTGACCCTTGCCATTACTATTGGAATTTTTTTGGCTTTTGTTGCATTGATTGCTTGGATTAGAATCGTTAAAAAACATTATCTAATTAGCAAAAACAATATGATGTGAACATTTTGTGGAGTGAATATTTCTTGCTACTCTCGCAACTCAATCAATTGTAATGCCCCATGGAAATGTATATATGGCCTTAGCTTTAGCAGTCCCTTGGATGGTGTATTTGCACTTATCAGAAGACCGTCTAGGATGGTATATTTTTATTAATTGGTCGCTTATATCAGGTATTATTTTCGTCGCCAGTGCTTTTATATCTGTTGGTAACGCTCATAATTTGCTAGGCATGTTAATGTTACTTGCGCACCTTTTGACTATAATTTACCTATATAATCGTAGTTTTTCACTAAATGAATACTCAAAGTAATTAAAATACTATCACCATCCAAGATGATATTTTTAGTGGGTACTATATGTGACATTTTCAACTATCCAAGCACAAATAAAGAAAAACAAAGGTTTCTGAAAACTCATTGTAATTTATTATGCTACGCACAGTATTTATTATTTTAGAATAATAATAATTTCGAACACAATAGTATCTGAAAGTAAAAACCGTTAATGACCAGGAAGACCCTAGACCTATTTCTAAGTCCAATAAACCATAAAAGGCAAGTAATTATTATTATTGTATCGTCCTTATTGTTTATATTTATGCCTCAGTTACCTCCATCCGATTGGGAACTTAACACAGTCGGATTGTTTGAAAACATTCTTAACGTTTATCAAAACCCCAGTTATGTTTATCCACCTTGGGCTCTTATTCCATTATGTCTATATCGGTTAATAGGTCCTGAAGGGACTAGAATCTTAAGCGTAATCGTCATAGGTGTATTATGTAAACAACAGCAATGGTCATTGATTAAATTCTTTACAATAACACTTTCACCTTATTTTCTTGCTACTATGACAAAGAGCAATATTGATATCATTTCTTATGTTTTACCCATCGTATTGATTAATGAAGCTAGAAATCACCGTCGCTTTCAATTTATTCTCCAGTTAATCGCATTTTATTTGTTATTAATAAAACCTCAAGGTGCAATTTTACTTATACCCTTTTTATTGATGATTATCAGAATTCCAGTTAGAAAATCCTTATTACTTGGTATAATAATTTTATTATTAACTGTCCCTATAAGTTTTCTGAGTAATCCTCCATTAATACTTCAATGGATGAATAACATTATTAATCCTTCTCCAGAAAATAAATTTTACTGGTCAATTAATAATATTTCGGTCATATCCAAGGAATACACTTTTGAAGTCATATTAGTTATATTTTTTATCATATTAATTTTATTAGGTCTTGTAAGAAAAAAAGTAATTTTATGGTCGCAGAATCACTGGATTTCATCGTTACTATTTTTATCAATGATTTTTTCCCCTTACACTAGTCAACAAAGTTTTTCATCGGCTCTGGCTTTTATTCCATCTGGTTTGTCTTTTTTATATCAAATAGTGATAATAGTATTTTTATCTTATACAGATATTTATTTTAAATTTTTACCTATAATCATTATGAGCATTTTTATGGTTTCGTTGCTCACATCCAAAATTACAATAAGTTCTTATGAAACAGAAAAATAAATCATCTTTTATTATTTTTGTTTTTACCACCTTTTTACTCTATTTTGGAATGTTTTTTCTTTTTTACTACTATCCAATTGGGGATAGTTGGGATTTTAGAAATAACTTGTGGGGGCCTTCTTACTTATTGCTTCATAATCAAAATCCTTATAAGATCAAGTTATTATTCATAGATAGTAATGCTGTCTGGCTTCCACCAGCGGTAGGACTTTTCTCATTCTTAGGTGCATTTCCATTTGAAACTTCTAGGGTTCTATGGTTATTAATCAATTTATCGGCTTTTTTTATTGTATGTTTATTGATTCTACAACCAATTAGATCATTTAGTGAATTTTGTTGGATTCTTCTGCTTGCTCTTTTTCCTTCCACTATCGTTAATTTTACGATGGGACAATTTTCTATTTTCAGTTTATTCGTGATGGTATTTCTGGCAAAATTTTATAATCGAATTTCACCGTGGATTATTGGATTGTTCCTTGCTCTTTTATTTACAAAGCCTCAATTAATAATTTTCAGTCTTCCTGTTTTCATTTTTCGATTGATATTGGAAAAAGGAACTGTAAGCGTATTAATTCAAATTATTTGGATTGTAACTGGCTTATTGATTTGTTCCTCTCCATTGATTTTAGGAGGTGAAAACTGGATTTATCAATTGATCGAAAACTTAAAGGGTAATACAAGATGGCTGCAACCCAATCCATTTTCTTTTTTGGTTCAACAAATTGGACTTTCCCCTCTAATTGGTTTCATTTTTTTTGCCATCGCTTTGTCATTTTTGTTTTACTATTCTTATACCCATAACATGTACGACTCCATAATCTTAAGTATGGCAATAACAACTTTACTATCACCATTCATTTGGTCGTGGGATTTTGTCTTATTATTTCCTTTGGTTATAAGTTCTTACAAAAAAAACAACTTTAAGATTGCAAGGCTAATTATCCTTTTAGGATTTTCGTCGATTACATTGTTCTTCTTGGTCATAAAAATCTCTGGATACAATTCCGATGATTTGTTTATTTGGATTCCTTCTTCCATCCTATTTCTGTTATTATTAGCAAAACAAATCGAAAATAAATTTTATAGTGGAGCATGAATTTTTTATGAATCTCTCCTCCCGCACCTTATTAATTGTCCTTATCGGCATCTTCGTCCTTTGTCTGTGCCTTTGTGTCGGGCTGACGTTTGCCGGAGCATTCGGTTTTCTGATAACCACTTCCTCCAGCAGCAATGACGACACCCCGCCTCTCTTTCAGTTTACCCCTCCTCTTAATGACTGGCAGCCGATTCCTACCCTGCCTGTCGTTGAGCCTCCTGGCCTGCCGTTGGCTACCCCTTCCCATGTTCCGGCAAGCGATGGTGCGTATGAAACCCTGCAAAGTCTCCAAAAGGCCTTGGTGCCGGTGAACGACCCTCGGGAACTGGCTCAACGGCTTGGCGGCAAAGGCCCAATTCCCGAAACCGTGCCGTTCAGCGGACCCTTTCAGGTAGGTGACCGCAAAAAGTTTTGGGTAACCAATGTGGATACCACCGAGAATTTTCAGGTGGAAGCCGTTTTGCGCTACGTCACGGATAACGCCTATTTCTGGATTGAAGACGGCGTTTCTTTCGATCAATCCGCCCTGCGTCGGCTGGCCGAAACCTTCAACAATCAAATTGTGCCAACCAACCGCGAATTTTTCGGCATGGAGTGGAACCCCGGTGTTGATAACGATCCGCGCTTGTTCATTCTCTACACCCGCGGGGCCGGGCGTAACATCGCCGGCTACTTTTCCTCCGCCGATTCCGTTCATCCACTGGCGCATCAATATTCCAACGCTCACGAGATGTTTATTCTCAGCGCGGACAATGCCGGGCTGGATGAAGAATTCACCTACGGCGTACTGGCGCATGAATTCCAGCACATGATTCACTGGTACCGCGACCGCAATGAGGAAACCTGGCTCAACGAGGGCTTTTCCGAACTGGCTGCCTTCCTCAACGGCTACGATCCGGGTGGTTTTGACTACATCTTCTCGCTCAACCCCGATCATCAGTTGAACGACTGGCCAACCGACTCCAGCGCCACGACCCCTTATTACGGCGCATCCTTCCTGTTCGTTACCTATTTCTTAGAACGGTTTGGCGAAGAAGCAACCAAATCGCTGGTTGCCCACCCCGATAACGGGCTGGATAGCATGGATACCGTCCTTGCCGGCCTGAACGAAATAGACCCCCTCACAGGCCAACTCATCCAGGCCGATGATGTCTTTGTAGATTGGACATTGACCAACTACCTAAACGACCCGCGCATCGGTGACGGCCGCTTTACTTATACCCGCTACCGCAGCGCTCCAGCGGTTAACGATACCGAAGCATTCACCAGCTGCGATGGACGAAGTCAGACTCGCAGCGTACGCCAATACGGGGCAGATTACATCAAATTCAATTGTCAGGGAAGTTTTACCCTGGAATTTCAAGGTGACAGTGAGGTAGGCGTTTTGCCAATTGGGGCATTTTCGGGAAAATATACATTGTGGTCGAACAAAGGCGACGAATCGGACATGACCCTCACCCGCGAGTTCGACTTCACCAACACCAGCGCGCCAATTCAGATGACTTACCGCACGTGGTACGATCTCGAAGAAGACTACGACTACCTGTATCTGGTTGCTTCAGAGGACAATGGTAAAAACTGGCAGATCCTGAACACGCCGTCCTGTACAACTGAAAACCCCTCTGGCAACAGCTACGGCTGCGGTTACAACGGCAAGACCAATGGCTATATTCAAGAAGTGGCAGACCTCTCCCATTTTGCGGGCAAGAAAGTGCTGCTGCGCTTCGAATATGTGACCGATGCCGCGGTCAATGGTGAAGGGCTTCTCTTGGATGATGTCTCCATCCCGGCAATTAACTATTTCACCGATTTTGAAACCGATGATGGCGGCTGGCAAGCCGACGGTTTTGTTCGCATTCAAAACCGGCTGCCGCAGACTTTCCGCTTATCCCTCATCTATCTCGGTTCAAATCCACGCGTGGAATACCTGACCTTGGATGCTGCCTCATCGCTTCGCCATACCGTACAACTGGCAGATTCTGGCGAGCCGGTTGTGCTGGTGGTCAGCGGGACAACCCGCTTCACCCGCCAGCCGGCTGCTTACACCTTCAGCGCCCAGCGTTAATCAGCAAAGAGGGGCTGCCCGAACCCAAAGCAGCCCCTCTTGTTTTGTGTTACCCTTCAACCTACTCCAGCTTAATCCGCGCCTGACGCAGGCGGTTCAATTCTTCTTCCAATTCCTTGCGCCGTTGTTCTGCTGCCAGGCGCACTTCCCCGCTGATTCGGTCAATGGTTTCGCCGATCTGCTGCTGAAATTGTTTCCCTGATGCTGGCGCAAACAGTAACGCCAGCGTTCCGCCGACCAATCCGCCAATCAATACGCCAACAAAAAAACTAGCCAGACGACGCATCGTTTCCTCCTTATGTACGCCAAAATGCTTAATCCGCTTTGATTATAACTGGAATTTTTGCTTTCTCAAATGCGCTTTGCCAGATTCAACCGTAAAAACAAAAAAGGAGCAGCCGCTGAAACCCAAAAGCCAATCAAGGTATACCTCAGAAAACGGAAACCGTAGCCGAGCATTTCTGGCTCACGGGGAAAAAGTGCGCTCAGCCCGGCATACAATATCAGCACACCGGCCATTCCTAGCAGGAAGCGTATCACCAATTGAGTTGGGCTTCCTTTGACGCTCATCAAGCCGCCGCTGCGCAGCATTAAGATGACACCGGTGATCAAACCCAGCCAGGTACCGCCTACCGTAAAAAAGGGTGCGAGGGTGAGAGGGTTGATGGGTTCATCAGGCGCAGCCAGTAAAGCAGTCTGCCCCCATGCCGGCGGTAACGACCAGCGGCTGACAGCCAGCAATACCAGAAATCCAGACAATAAAATCAGCAATGAACTCGCCAGGGCCACAGTTAACTGCCGGCTGGGGTTTAGATTGCTAAACCAGTGAATGACCCTGTTTTCAACCTGAAGATAGGCCACCAGCAGTAGTCCACCCACTCCCCAGCCGACCAAAACATCACTGGGAAAATGCACCCCCAGCAGCAATCGTGAGAATCCGATCAACAGGATCACCAAAACCATCAACCAGCGTAACCAGCCTTTGCGAATCTTCACCGCCGCCAATCCCCACAAACTGGCAGCATTTTGCGCATGACCGGAAGGCATTCCAAAAGAAGTTTCACTGCTAAAAGCGCGCACATTCGTATCAACCCAGTAGGGACGCGGGGAATGGAATGCCAGTTTCAAAATAGAATTGAAAAGATTACTGAAAATCAACAGTACCCCAATCCGCAAACCCAACCCGGAATCTACACACCAGTAAAGAAGCGGAATAACCAACAAGTAAAACTCTTCATTTCCCAAAAAAGTGATCCCCTTAAAAATCGAAACCAGTGCACCCAACCCGCCTTGCAGGTTTTGAATAAAATCAAGTTCACTTAGAAGAAATGGATCCATCTTATCATCCCTGCAATGAAGTGATTGACTTGTTCATACACCCAACATTGAATCCTGCCATTGACGGCTAAAGCAAAAGTATTGTACACTAAAATCATGCTCAATTCTTCAAAACGCTGGTGGGATCTTTTATCGGTATCCCTCTTCCTGGCCGCGTTGATTACCGTTACCTACCGGTTAGCAGATACCCGCTGGACCGATAATCTGGAGATTGTGATTGGTCTGGCATTGATTGGCGCAATCATCGGGCTGGCGCTGGGATACAGTCGATTCAGCCCTCAAACTGCTGGTCTTTTTGGCTTCCTGTTTACCCTCTTCTTCATCACCTGGCAATTGGGGGAACTAACCCCCAGCAATTACATCTGGCTGGAACGGTTGTGGCTGTTGGGTGACCGCATGTGGCAGAATCTGGTTCTTTTTCTGCGTAACCAGCCGCTGAACGACTCAATTTTATTCCTTGCCAACATGGCCCTGCTGTTCTGGCTGGTGGGCATTTCCACCGGCTACCAGCTCACCCGTTATGGTAAGCCCTGGCAGGGTTTGGTTGTGCTGGGAATCGCGCTGGTGGTGATTGACCTTTACCACCCCCCGCTTGCTCAAAGCGGGGTCGCCACCGCCATTTTTGCCGTTCTGGCTTTGCTCCTCTTCAGCCGCATGAATTACCTCAAAAATGCCCGCCAGTGGGAAGAAGAAGAGGTCGGTGTGGATACCGACACCGGATTTAACTTGATGCGCAGCAGTTTGATCATCCTTGTTCTGCTGGTTATTTTCGCCTGGAATGCTCCGCGTATCGTTCGCGCAGTAGTCCCAAACAGCCCGGAACGACAGCAGATGATTCAATCCTTGCAATCCCTGCGGGAACGGTTCCAAAATGTCACCAATCCACTGAGAGGCTCGGTTGCTGTGCCGGATGAATATTATGCCGATGAGTATGCCCTTGGCACCGGCAGCCAGCTGACGGATGCCACCGTTTTCACCGTTCAAGCCAGTATCACCCAGCGAATTGGGGTGCCCTACTACTGGCGCATCCGCAGTTATGACTATTACGACAATGGCCGTTGGGAAAGCACAGTAACCAATCAGCAATCCCTGCGCGTTGGTTCACCTCCCCTGGATTATCCGCAGTACAGCCGGCGCTTCAATGTGCGCTTCGACTTCCGCCCTGTCCGCAATTTGAGTATGGTCTATGTGCCGGGATTGCCGGTCGGGCTCAACCGCAATGTTTTGCTGGTTTACGACGGTTCAGAACCCGGTAAGGTTGAAGATGTGATTACCGTGCTTGCCGATCCTGATATCCCCCCCGGCAGCACCTATCAGGTGACTTCCTCGATTGCCTCCCCCACAATTGCCGCCCTGCGGGAAGCTGGCCAGGATTACCCTCAATGGGTAGTAGACCGCTACCTTCAATTACCGGATGACCTGCCCCAAAGTATTCGCGACCTTGCCGCCGAG
>Ga0067045_1028622_pt1 | contig 30071 bp, 18 predicted proteins | sample TerdegcTABiofilm_FD_59184 | JGI IMG/M metagenome (GOLD analysis project Ga0067045, IMG submission 59184) | Combined Assembly of (Gp0054472, Gp0054536) Wastewater bioreactor microbial communities from Singapore -Terephthalate degrading...
GCCCTTCCTTACCAGAGGGATTTCTATAAGGAAGTCACGACTTATTTTATGAAAGATGATCACGATGTTCTGAGAGATGATGCATATCCGGGAATGAAATACGGAGCAGTAACGTGGGAGCGTGGACTTGAAATATTTGATAAGGAGCAGTTCCCGTCAAACGATCTGCCATATAAAACAATCCGCTGGGGCAAAGATCTTCAGATATGGTTGATGGAAGGGCGAAATTACCGTAGTAAAAACAGCGATCCTGACGGGCCTGGCAAAACTATCTGGGGTAAAGAGCAGAAGGAATGGCTGTTCAGAACACTTAAAGAGTCGGATGCCACTTTTAAACTGATTATTACTCCCGGTCCGATTCTCGGACCCGACAGGGATAACAAGAACGATAATTATTCCAATAAAGGCTTTAAGTATGAAGGAGATGAAATAAGAAACTATCTGAAACAGTTTGATAATGTTTTTATCTGTAATGGTGACCGCCACTGGCAGTATGTTACGAATATTCCGGGAACAAACCTGTGGGAATTCAGCTGCGGAGCCGGGTCAGATTCACATGCCGAAGGCTGGAATCCTGCTGATTTCAGACCCGAACACAGATTTCTCCGGGTTAAAGGAGGATACCTCAGAGGCAATGTTAAAAGGATTGATGACAGAGTCATTTTAACGTTTCAGCATTGCGATGTGGACGGAAATGTTGTACATGAGGAGAGTTTTGAAAAGAAATGGTAAATTGTTATAAACATGATCAGTAAAAGTAATTTAATTAAATGTGCCGGTTGTTTATCGCTGGCATTCTTAGGCTTTTCATGTGAAAAAAAAGATAATAAACCCAATGTCCTGTTTATTCTTGCCGATGACCTGAGAGCCGACGCACTGGGATGCTACGGAAATAAAATCATTAAAACTCCAAATATTGACAGACTTGCTGAAAATGGTGTTTTATTTACAAACAGTTATATTATGGGAGGCCACCACGGAGCTATATCTGCTCCGAGCAGAGCTATGCTACTGAGCGGCAAGTACCTTTTCAATGTATACGATAAACTTGATGGTGTTCTTACAATTCCTGCGCATTTTGCTTCTTATGGATATCAGACTTTCGGAACAGGGAAATGGCACAATGAAAAAACGGCTTTTGAAAGAAGTTTTCAAAAAGGCAAAAATGTTTTTCTGGGAGGAATGTCCGATCATTTCAACATACCGTTGTGCGAAAAGGGTGAAGACGGAAAATTAACACAACCTGTTGCCAAAAAAGGATACTCAACAGATTTTTTTACTGAAGCCGCATTGGATTTTCTTAATAACCACAGAACTGAAAATAAAGGTCATCCGTTTTTCTGCTATATTGCATTCACTGCACCTCATGATCCATACTCACCACGTCCTGATTTTATTGACAGATATTCTCCTGATTCTATCCAGCTGCCGGGTAATTTTATGCCTCTTCATCCTTTTGCATTCGATGACCTTACTGTCAGGGACGAAAACCTTCTGTCCTGGCCCAGGCAGGAAACAATGGTGAAAATGGTACTGGCCGACTATTATGGCCTTATTGAACATCTCGACAAAAGGATTGGTGATATTATAAGTACACTCAAAAAAAACCGTCTTTACAGGAATACAATAATCGTTTTTACTTCAGATAACGGACTGGCTGTTGGAAGTCACGGTTTACTCGGGAAACAGAATCTTTATGAACACAGTATGAGAGTCCCTCTGATTATCTCCGGACCCGGTATTCTGGAGGGAAAGAAGATGGAAGCTTTTGCATACCTTTTTGACCTTTTCCCAACGCTCTCAGAACTGTGTGGGCTGCCATTACCCGACGGCATTGACGGGCAAAGTCTTTTGCCGGTAATATCGGGAAAAGTTAAGGAAATCAGGTCATCTGTTTTTACTGCATACCGCAATACCATTAGAGCTGTCAGGAATAATGAATGGAAATTAATAAGATATCCTGCGAGAGATTTTACTCAACTTTTTAATCTGAAAAATGATCCGCTTGAACTTGTTAATCTATCAAATGACACAACGTTTGACCTTGTAAAGGAACAACTGTTCGGTTTAATGAAGGAATGGCAAAAAGTCACCGGAGATACCATAAGTCTTACAGCTCCGGTATTATTGCCTCTGGAATATGATTACCGAACGCTTGTGCGTAAACCCGATAAATGGCAACCTGAATATACACTCAGAAAATACTTTAACACAGATCTGAACTGAACCGGCATAAACACAATTATATATGAACAGAATATTAGGCGGTTTCTTTTTGCTTTGCGGAACTCTGGCAGCAAAATCCCAGGAAAAACCTAACATTGTTTTATTTATAGCAGACGATGTTAGTCAGGATGATATAGGGTGTTACGGGAACAGTCAGGTTAGGACACCAAATATTGACAAGCTTGCATCTTCAGGGATCATATTCACAAACATGTTTCTTACTGCCAGCTCCTCCAGCCCCAGCCGTAACAGCATCATTACTGGCAGGTACCCTCATAACACCGGAGGAGCAGAACTCCATACCGAACCTCCCGATTATATGATCTCATTTCCCGAGATTCTTAAAAGAAATGGTTACTATACAGTTCAGGCCGGCAAATTCCACATGGGTCCTTATGCCCGGAGAGGATTCGACCTAATAAATGACAATAATAAGCTTAACGGCGATGGAGGAGAGGATTTATGGGTTGAATGCCTGAGGGAACGTCCGCGGGAAAAACCTTTCTTTATGTGGTTTGCAGCATACGATGCCCACCGGCCATGGGGCCCGAATGATTTCTCCGGAACCCATAATCCATCGGATATAGCTCCTCCTTTTTATCTGGCACAGGGCGAAGCAACCAGAAACGACCTTGCAAAATACTATGATGAAATATACAGATTTGATTTTTATATCGGGGAAGTTGTAAATGAACTGAAAAATCAAAATGTCCTGAATAATACCGTAATCATTATAATGGCAGATAACGGCAGGCCGTTTCCTCACAGTAAAACCAGAGTAAATGACAGAGGTTTGCTTTCTCCTTTTATTGTTCACTGGCCTGATGGAATTGGAACCAACCACCGGCAATGTAATTCACTTTTAAGTGCAATTGACATTGCTCCGACAATACTTGAACTTGCTTCTGCAGAGATTCCGGAAACAATGCAGGGACAGAGTTTTGTGAAATTGTTGAAAAATCCTGAAAGGAATTTCCGTAAGTATGTCTTTGCCGAACATAACTGGCACGACTATGAAGCACATGAAAGAATGGTAAGAACAAAAGATTTTTTGTATATACTCAACTCCAGACCTCAGTTTCCGCAGATGGGTCCTGCCGATGCTATCGGCAGTCCGTCATTCCTTGAACTTGATAGTCTTTACAGACTGGGAAAACTCAGTAAAGAACAGGCTGATATTTTTATAGCTCCACGATCTGTTGAAGAACTCTATAATTGTAAAAATGACCCTTATCAGTTTGATAATATAGCTTATTCCGATGCATACTCCCGGAAGAAAAAAATCTTTAAAAAAATACTGCTTGAATGGATGAAGGAGACAGGAGATAACATTCCGGATAATCTGACAAAAGACTGGTATGAGAGAAAACCCGGCTATATCAGAACACCTGATTACAATGTGAGGGGTGAACCTGTTGACAGAAAATTTAATGCAACCATGAACAACAATAAAGGTAAATTCTGAAAGATGAAGACGTTAAAACATTTTATTCCGGTTTTTTTTGCTGGTACTACGATTTTTGCACAGCAAAAACCCAATATTGTATTTATCCTTACCGACGATATGGGATGGAAAGACCTGGGTTGTTATGGTAACAAGTACACCGAGACCCCGAATATTGACTCCCTTGCCCGCAGCGGCATACTCTTTACCCAGTCGTATGCCGCATGTCCCGTCAGTTCACCCACCAGGGCCTCAATAATGACCGGTAAATATCCTGCCAGGCTTCAGCTTACCAATTTTCTTGTCGGTAACCGCACAGATCCCGCATCACCTGTCCTGCCGGCTCCATGGAAACCATACCTCGAAGCACGCGAGGTTACAGTCGCAGAATTATTAAAGGAAGCCGGATATAAAACAGCAATGATCGGCAAATGGCACCTTGGAAGCCATGATTCAATTGCCCCATGGAGCCAGGGATTTGATTATACAAGAATGATCGGGAAGAACGGACTCGATTATTACAACTATTCAATCTACGAAGATTCTTATCAGAAGGAATTCACCGATAAAGGAACGGATTACCTGACCGATAAATTAACGGATTACTCGATTGAATTTCTTACTCAGAACAAAGACAAACCTTTCTTCCTTTATCTTGCATATTCAGCTCCCCATGTTGTAATTGTACCGCGTCCGGATAAACTTATGAAGTATTTCCGTAAATATGGTCAGGCAGATGAAAAGTTTAATCCCTATTATGCTGCTATGGTTGAGAGTATTGATGACGGAGTAGGACGAATTATGAAATTTCTGAAGGAAAACAACATGCTCGAAAACACAATAATATTTTTTACAAGTGATAATGGCGGCCTTGGTATGGATGAGCTTGGTCCGACACCTACATCCAATCTTCCGTTACGTGCATGGAAAGGCCATGTCTATGAAGGTGGAATCAGAGTACCTGCTATTATAAGCTGGAAGGGTAAAATAAAGCCGGGGAGGGTGTCGGATGAATATTTTATCTCAAATGACTATTTTACAACGATTTGCGAAATAGCAGGAATAAAGAAATTGCCCGGTGATGTTGACGGAATAAGCCTTCTTCCTGTTCTTCTTGGAACCGGCACTATTGATGCCGGAAGGCCTTTGTTCTGGCATTATCCCCATTTTTCAAATCAGATGGGACGGCCTGCCGGTGCAGTGAGAAAAGGAGATTATAAACTTGTCGAGAGTTATGAATCAGGTAAAGTGGAATTATATAATCTGAAAGAAGATATTTCCGAATCAAAGGATTTATCCCGGGCAATGAAGCAAAAGACCCGTGAATTGCATGGACTGCTTCTTGACTGGCGAAAAAGCATCAATGCGAACATGCCTGTGGCAAATCCGGAATATAATAAATAAGAAATTTGTTGTTTTGCCCCTCCCGGCCTCTCCAAATGGGGAGGAGATGATGTAGTAAGAAACTCCAGTCCCCCCATTTGGGGGGATTCAGGGGGGCAGATAAAAAATGAATTTTATGTTCTCAAAATAATTTGATATGAAAAGAAACATAACTATAGATGCAGAATTTTTCTACGGAGCAACTCCGGAGATTTTTTTCAGAGCTGCTCAATTAAGAAAAAAAATGACCGGGGCTGAAAAATTACTATGGGAAAGATTAAGAAGGAAGCAATTATTGGGTTTGACTTTTAGAAGACAACATCCAATTTACCAGTTTATTGCAGATTTCTATTGTCATAAAATTAAATTAGTTATAGAAATTGATGGTTCAATCCATGACATAGAAGATATAAGGCTGCATGATAAAGGCAGGGAGGATGAATTTGAAAAATTTGGAATAACAACAATGAGATTTATAAATGAAGAAGTAACAGAAAATATAAACACTGTAATTGAAAAAATAAAAACTATTTGTGAAAGTAAACTCAAACTATTATAGGAGTTGCCCCTTCCGGCCTCCCCATTCCGATGACTATCGGGAGTGGAGTGATGAGAAAGCAAACAACTCAGTTCCTCCATTTGGGAGATTCGGTGAGGGCTTGTAATAAGGTGTATCTTATTGAATAAAAGACACTTTATAATAGTTATCTGTTTATTGATGTTTCTCAATTAATATAACAAAACCACCTCCATTAACCATGGATATCTCTTGTGTGGATTTTTCAGAAATTTCAGTAAAATCCCATATATAATCAGTACCTATTCTGCTGGAATTCGGTCCATCCTTCAGGATTTTCGCCTTATATCTACCGGGCTCCAAAAATGAAAAATCAAGCATGACAGTTTTGGAGTGTTCTCCGTTCATCCCTGCCAGATACCAGTTTTCACCGGTTTTTCTGGCCATGATGAGGTATTCTCCAAATTTGGCCTTCAGAACTTTCGTATCGTCCCAAACCGTTGGTATTTTGGAGATGAATCGGGTGATTTCAGGTTCGCGGTCGTAAACCGATGGTGCGTCGCACAGCATCTTCAGAGGTTCGTTGTAAATTACATACATTGCCATTTCGCTGCAACGGGTACCATGTACTTCGGGCAAAGTCATTCTTAATTTGTGACCAGATTGTACATTGCGCATACCACCGGGGGTAAAATCCATTGGTCCCTGTAAACCACGGGTAAATGGCAGCATCACCCGGTGGGTAACCGTTACTTTATCCTCGCTCAACTTATTCCATTCGTTTCCCGCAACTGCTTCGTAATTGATTACATTCGGATAGGTTCTGGATAATCCGGTTGGTTTGGCAGAACCGTGAAAATCAACTAGCATTTTTCTTTTAGCTGTTGCTCTGGCAATGTCCTCATACATTTTGATGCCTGTCTGATCTTCGCGGCCAAAAAAATCGGCTTTTACTCCGGCTACTCCGTACCAGGCAAACAAATCCAGAGCTTTATTCAGTTGCCGGTGCAGCGTGTGTGCGGGACACCAGACAATTACTTTTATATTTTTTGATGCAGCATAGTCCGTAATTTTTTTAAGATCAACATCAGGATTAAACAAAGTGAGGTCGTATTTATCTGTCCAGAGCCAATCAATCAGGATATATTCCAATCCGTATTTGGAAGCAAAATCAATATGGTACAGATAGGTTTCGGTGTTAACTCCACCCTTAAAGGGTTGCCCTTCCACGGCATAATCATGCCACCATTCCCATGCAACTTTACCGGGCTTAATCCATGATGTTTCTTCAAGTTCGCACGGTTTCGAAAGCTGGTATACTAAATCACAGTCGGCAAATATACGATCATCATCGCTGATGACGAGCAATCTCCAGGGGTATTCACGGCTTCCTGACGTGACAGCAATATAGTCAGCTTGTTGATCAGCAAGTTGAGAATAATTGCTGTAACCTCCGTTTTTAGTGGTCAAAGCGTATTTTTCAAAAGTCCCGTTTAAAAAATTTTCATAATCATTGCCTCGATCTAGAAAAAGGCTGGGGTAGTCATGTAAACCTGCTTCGGAAATTGCAACTTTTACCTCTGGTGTTGCCTGCACTACAACTGGTAAATAAATTTTTGACAGGATATTATTAAAATTCTGTATTTCCTGAGGGTTGAGTGATACATATTTATAATTACTTTCGTAACTTCTTGAATCGAGTATCCATGCAGAAACTCCAAAATTAAAGCGGAAGGATACTTCTTCCTTTTTTACAATAACCTGTTTCTCTTTCAAACGTGTAACAAAACGATATGCAACACCATTATCGTAAACACGGAATTCAGTGGAAAACCTGCCTTCAAAATCGATTGTTAACTGGTTGTAATGATCGCGTATTTCTTTGCGACTTCCCCAAACCGTATTGATTTTATCGTCAACAGTTACCAGTTTATAACTGATTACTTTAGGATTTTCACCTAAAACAACATTATCAAGCGTGAGACTTAACGGAGACGCTTCCAGCACCCGTTTGCCTTTAAACAAAACAGTATAGTAAATCTTTTCTTTCAAACTTATTTCAACTGATATATTATTATCCGGAGATGAAACAGAAAAAACTTCTTTCGCAGTAGAAAAAGAGTACAAATCGCTGAACGCAAGAGCAAGCAGAAAATAAAATGTTTTCATAATACCTTATTGATTTTTATTTGTTGCATATTTTTCCATTAATCAGTATTTCGCATGGGTACCATTTATAATAGCTGTATCTGGTTTCATCAATAATTATTTTTTGATTTGGTCCTAAAATAGCTGTTTTGTCAAATGGTTCCTCATATTGAACAAAAGATACAAAATGTACTGTATCTTTCAAATTATGGATTAAAAAATAGTTTGCACGCCAATAGGTTGAATATTTATCAAAACGAAATACGGTATCCATGGATATTCCATCAATCTTAACAATTACCCGTCCTGCACCTGGCCCCATAAGGTCACAAACTCCAACGGCTGTGCCCTTGAATGAAAAATTGACAGATGCATCAGGGATTGTTGAAAGCATAGTTGATTTTATCAGACGGTTTACTTGTTTAAAATCCGGATGTTCTGCAGTTATTATTTTTTGCCATTCATTCTGTATCGGAAGTTCATCAAAATCCAAAGACAAAGCATTATCAAAAAAATCATTCCTGACTGAAGATGGTAACAGATATTTTGTAGTCTTAGACTGATTTTTACCCATTATTTGCATAAAACAACGAGCGAATACTTGCTGATAAATTCGGTGCCCCGTGTCAGGAAAAGGGTGGACTCCATCGGGACTGAAAACCATTTTCCCATCCTTTTCAGTTTCTCCGGCCATCATTATTAATTTGTCTTGTTTCAACAGTCTGGTAACTTCAATACCAAAATTTATTGAAGGTATTTTATAATGACTGGCAATTTTTTCCATTGAGAGAATAGATTGCGGCATCTTTCCATTCATCATAAAATTCAGAAAATCATTTTTGATAGTATAAATTAAACAGATATCCATCTCCGGATTAAAGCTTTTACAATGGCGTATGATACCTTCAACTGAACGTTCAATTATATCCTGGTTCTTCCCGTCGTCGTTTACTGCAAATTCAATAAAGATCAAATCAGGTTTAAATTTTAACACATGTTTTTCAAGTCTGAATACCCCAAAATCAGAACCGGTACCACCTATTGCTGCATTGATTTCAATAAAAGTTGATTGGGGGAATTGTTTCCGTAGCCAATCAAGGGAATATACCCTCCATCCCGGTTGCTCAGTGATGCTTCCACCCAGATAGGCCACTTTTAATGTGTCGCCTTTTAAAGCTTTATTTATAAAAAAAGGTAATCCACCTCTTACTACAAGCTCCGGTTGATTTTGTACATGGATTTGTGGTGTAAATCCATACATCAAAATGCCGATTAAAATGAGTTTTATCCAATTAATAAATGTTCTTTGCATTGAGAACTGATTAATTATTTAATTTACTTTCTTAAAATAATTATTACTGGCCATAATTCTTTATCGCTTAAGATTAACCTTTACTTTTTTACCGGCCGGAATATCTATCTGTTCAAAGTTAATAGAGGCATTGTGGTATAATGGTTGTTGCTTTTTATTGTGATTCTCTGCCAGTAATTTTACCTTTGCATCATAACTGGTTTCGTTAAATATTTCAAACTCTAGTTTTTGGGAATTTGACTTTAGGATATGTACTTTCATATGATCAAAGCAGAAAATTGCATCTGTTTCGAGGTCAACATATATACCTGGCAACTCAGCAAAACTAAGCATAAGTGAGGTTTCGGCCCAGCTTGAATAAACGAAAGTCTCCCCAATCCCTTCGAGCCAGTCGGTAAGGTTACAACGTTCGCTCATCCAGCCCTCTTTAAAACTGGGCCATGGATTTTCTTTTGTTGACAAAAACTGTGGCAGAGCATGAGCTATATCGGTAAGCAATTGCATATAGAAGGGGTTTCCGGTAGCCCGGTAAAGTTTTAACAAAGCTATGCCCGAATGTGTGCAGATTCCTGGTGCTCCATGTGTGTTCTGTGTATTGGCATACACAGCACCAGTAGATCGTATATCAAGCCTGGCAAACAGTGAATTTTTTGGGAAGTTATAATCGTAAGCCACAACCCAGGATGAGAATTGCTTCGCCATTTCTTCCGCGCATTGCAGCCACTCTTTTTTGCCTGTAGTTTCGTAAAGTTCAGTCATGCTTTCGAGTAGTCCGTACGACGATTCGCTGTCGAAACTTTGCATCGCATCGCCCGGTCCACCGCAGGTTAATCCTTTTTGAATAAAGTTTTCATAGTAAAATCTGGCAATTTCTTCAGCGTAATCAAGGTACTCTTTATTGCCAGTATATCGAAAAGCCGCACAAAGTGCAGCTGGAAAAATTCCGGCACTTGTGGTATTCCCAATTACCAAACGTCCGGTTTGCTGATTTACAAACTGTCCTAACTGATCGTAAGTTTTCCATGTTCTAAGTTGTGCTTCGAGCGCCATCAGGTTCATTTGCTCCCAAACAGGTTTCACTGCAATACCCATTTTCTTCATTAAATCGAATTGTTTGTAAATAAAATAAACAGCATCGGCATTTTTTCGTGTTAGATGCAAACTATCACCCAATGCTTTATTCGGGAAAGCACCATAAGGTTTTCCTTTGTAAATCAAATCATAGTAGTATCCCGAAGGTGAAACCCCGTTTTGTACAAGCCAGTCAAAGTTCTGAAGTACCCTTTTTTTGGTAAATAAATCTCCTTCCTGCAAGAGAGGCAATGTGGAAATCATTCCGCCAGTCCATCCAATCTGCCAGTCCTGAAAAAAATTATCGGTAGTCCCAACACTGTAATATCCGGCCTCTTTCCAATTATCACGATTGAATTTCTTTTCCTGAATTTTAAAAGCTGCAGAGAATGGCAGGAGATTTATTTTTTCAGGAGATGGATAGTATTCCTGTCTGATTTCCACCATACGGTTAAATAATGATTGAACGTCCGGGCTTTCAAAAAAATCGAGATAAAAGTTAATTTCCACCTTATCTCCTGCTTTAAAATTGGCAGGCAAATCATCCGATGGTTTTGCATCCATTTCACTGATATAGTATTTTCGGACCTCCCTTACTGCCGGTGATGTAAGGGATATAACAGCTTTGTTTCTGCCTTTGTGTTCTTCTATGCTAATACCATAATCGCCCAGGCTATTTCCCTGAGAGGTAAACAGCCAGAAACCTTTATCTTTTTTGTTTGTGTAACCTATGGATGGAAAAGACATAGAGCCGCTGAGAAGCTGTATTCTAGACTCTCCTTCCCGGTAATTCAAACGAGGCTGATCGGATAACAATAGTTGATGGTTAAGCCCGAGTTGGGATGGATCGTTGAAAAATGGCATGTATTTCATTTTTACAACCGGATAGCGGTTTCCATTGTAAACTGCCGCTGGCATCAATATATAATTATCAGCCGACCAATCATTCAGTTCAACGTCAAGAGCCAAAGATGCATTGCTGAGAGAGCCTTCTAAGCATTTAAACAGTAGCTTTACTTCAAATTGTTCTGCATTTTTTGCAGGCACAATAACTGATTGCACCTGCCATTTACTTCCAATGAATTCCATTTGCTGATTACCAAAGGTTAATGGTACTGCTTTTTGTGCTATCAACAGATTGTAACGTTCAGTGTCGTATTGGTTGAAGCGTACCCGAAGTGTAATACCATAATTTTTCAGGTGCGAATATATTAACTGGGCTGACAGTCTGTTACTTACCAAAAATGAAATTAGGAAAAAACAGATGAACTTTAGTCTCATATGCTCAAAGTCTTAAATTTTACCGGATCATTATTTTTCTTATCCTCAAATCTTTATTTATCAACACAGTTCCATGTGTTATTTAATTCTTAAAACACTGTTTTCATTTTATCTTTAATCACCATATCTTTTGAAAGTAAGTACCTTTTCTTCGCCAGGGAGTAATTTAGTTTTTTCTGCCCCGTATAAATAATTAATTGCCAAGGTTTTTTTTAATTCTGTCACATTTTCCACCAGTAAAGTAAAGTCTGCTATTGTGGAAGTGGGATTACTTACTTTTATAGTAATTTCTTTCTTGTTTGACTTCAAAATTTTGGCAACGATGTTATCGAAAGCAATACATACATTTTTTTCAGGAACAACATAAAGCCCCGGGATTTCTATGGTAATTAGCATAAGTGCAGTTTCAGCCCATGTAGATCCATACATGATTTCACCAATACCCTCAAGCCAATCGGTTGTATTAATTCGTTCACTCATCCATCCTTCTTTCATGCCCGGGATAGGTCGAAGCGGATGGGAAAGATATTGAGGGATTGTTTGTGTGATTTGCTGTAAAAGTTGCAAATAACTTTTATCTCCGGTGGCTCTATATAGACGCAACAAGGCAACTCCCGAATGGGTGCAAATTCCCGGGGCACTGTGCTTGTTCTGAGTGTTTGCCCAAACTGTTCCAGCTGTTTGCATATTTAGTTTGCCAAACAGGCTTTGTGCAGGAAAATGGTAATTATAGGTCATCACCCAGGAAGCAAACTGATGGGCCATTTCCTGAGCCCGTTTTAACCAGATTGAATCACCTGTATGTTCAAATAATGTCATAAATGATTCCAACATTGCATAAGCCGATTCACTGTCGGGGTTTTGCAGTGCATCACCGGGACCGCCACAGGTAATACCTTTGGTTATGTAATTGTGGTACATATATTCTGCAATTTTAATTGCTATTTGCTTATAGTTTTCATTTTTGTAGTAATCAGCAGCTAACAGTAAAGCAGCGGGAGCAATAGCGGCACTGGTAGAACCCCCGACCTCAATTTTACCGGTTTGGCTGTTTACAAACTGACCCATCTGACCGTAAGTATCCCATAATTTCACCATTGCATCGCACACTGTTTGAGTACCTTTCGACCAGCTTTCTTTTACTGGAATATTCATTCGTCTCATCAGGAAAAACTGTTTTATAATAAAATAAACCGCATCAGCACTTCTGCGGATAAGGTGCCAGTCTTTTGTATGAAACTTTCGCTGATCGCCTCCGTACCAGATTGTCCCTTTTTCGCCCGAATCCCAGAAAAAGCCAGATGGAGAAATACCATCTGGAAAAAGCCAATCGAAGTTACGGATTACGTTTTCAAGGGTTTTTTCGTTTCCTGCAAATAATAACGGATAAGTAGAAATCATTCCACCGGTCCAGCCAATGGCCCAGTCCTGAGTATATACTTCCCGCATCCCTACCGAATAGTATCCGAATTCCCCTACAAAATTCTGAGTATTAAATTTCTTTTCCAGAACTTCGAAACATGATGAAAAAGAGAATATTGGTTCGATAGATGGTTTACCTAAAAAATTATAGCGTATGGCAAACAACTGATCAAAGAGAGTTTGAACATTTTCGGCATCGAAAAAAGTGAATGCCATTTCTATCTCAATCTGATCACCTTTTTTAAAGTCAACCGGACGGTCTTTCGACTCTGCCTGGTTGTCAGCAATGAAATACTGTCTGAGTTCTCGTACTACGGGTGCTGTTACCGAAAAAACCGCCTGTGTGCGTTGCCTGTTTTCCTGAAGCACCAATCCGTTATCGCTCAACGAAGAAGATGGTGAAAAGTGAATCAGCTGTCCTTTCTTCATCGCTGGTGAATACACCCCAATCACCGGTGAGGACAAATCGCCACTTCGAACGCTTATGGCCGATTCTCCGGCTCTGATATTCAAACGGGGTACATCCGAAATAATAATGGGCTTGTCGGGTCCTATATCCCGCATATCGTACAATTTAGGAGAATAAGGAATTCGGCGTGACTCAAACCGGTTGCCATTGTATGCACAGGCCGGCATCAAAACGTAGTTTTCCCGGCTCCACTGGTTAAAAGAGACATTGATTGCCAGGTTGGCATCATTCAATCCACCCTCTGTACAGGTAAACTGAAATTTCACTCTAAAACCATTCATACTCGGATCGTACTTTACCTCATTCAAATGTATCTCCCAATTGGAGTTTTCCGTGGATAGCACATTGGTTGTGCCCGTTAAAGGCACCTGCCATGTATGAACAAGCTTGTTGGCAAACTCGTAATTGAATTGGTTAACTGCTGCCGAGAGCTGTATACCTTGTTGCGACAACTGAGTTTGGAGTCGCTCCCAATCACTTGAATAATTCTTCTCCTTACCTATAGCATTAATCAGTGACAGAGAAAATAGTATAATAAAAACAGTAAGTTTCATAGGACATCATTGAATAAATTTAAAGGAATTACCTGAGAACCCTTATCCTGTCTGAAAAACAACTGCCAGTTCTCCAAATTGTAATACTTATTATCAAAATAAAACGCCTTATCGGGGAAATCAGTGAAATAACGGTTGTTCCTTGTGGTTAGCCTTGATACAAAGTTCTGGAATCCAACACTATCGTTGAAAAGCACATTATAAAAGGGTACATCGCTCCCTTCCCGGTTTACCAACCAGCAATTTGTCACCACAGCATCAATCGAATGGGCTTCCCATAACGCACCTGTTTCAAACTCCCGAAAGTCGTATTCAAACAATCCAGGGCCCCGGCCTTTCCCCCAATGGTCAAAAACAACTACCTGATAATCATTATCCTTAATCAAACATTTCTCGAAATGAACGTCATTGCTGGCCGAGATGTATATTCCCCTGAGATTATTTATTGAACTGCAATTCCTGAGCAGAAAAGGTCCTTTACTTGCTTCAAGAAAGAAACCTACACCGATATTATCCCTGACAACCGTGTTCTCAACGGTAACCTGTCGGTTTTCACAATCGAGCCACAATCCGGTAGCATAATTGGAATTAAACTCCGAACTTCTTATCACCAAATTTCGGGCTGCGGTCCATTTTGCTCCACAGGGAGCCCATCCGGTAAAATCGAAATGGGCTCCAACCCAGTTATTGTGATTCGCTTTGAAGCCATCAAAGGTGACATCTCTCAAATATCCTTCCCATGAACCGGACGCGCCTGGGCCTCCATTATAGCTTGCCTCACAATTACAAATCAATCCTTTATTAATTTTATGTGTTAATAAGCCTGCATAACGGTTATTATTGAAGGTACAATTTTCAAGACGAAAATTTTCCAAATTCTCGAATATTACTGCATGATCTAGCGCCCAGCCTGCATGTTTAAATTGAATGCCACTAATGGTAATATTGTTCTGATTTGACAATATAAAAATGGTTGGCTCTACAGCTAATTCTATGCTTTTGAAGTTTTTAATTCTGGTTTTCAGTTTTACAAAAATCAGCTGACGGTTATAATCAATACAAAAGGATCCCGGCACCAGCTTTCCCAGGTCTAAAACCGGATAGTAATACTCCTGATCAATCACCAGCAAACCATTACAGAACATACCATTATCGGTTACATAATTTCCCCATGGGTTGGGAACCTTCCCATCGGGATAGTGCTTTCGCGTTAGCTTATGAAAGGTAAGTTTTTCAATAATCTCATCGGAAAGCTTTGCCACATATACATTTGTTTTGGAAGTGCTTTCTGACCAGTTTTTGTCTTTTCCCGACTTCCACTCCTTCAAGGGAACTGAGCCAGTGATGATTACTCTTCCGGGATTCTCAGCTCTGACAACAAGAGGCACATTATTGCCGCCCAATGAATCAGAAACATGGATTGACTCCCGGTAAACGCCATCTCGTATGATTATCTCAGTACTATTTCCATTCTTTTTATGTTCTATGGCAACCTCCAGAGCTTTTTGAATACTCCCCATGGGTTGGTTATAGGTGCCGTCGCCGGTTCCTTCAGGTTCGACATATAACTGGAATTTACATTTTTCTTCTCCGGAACCATTGCACGAGCACAACAAAACCAGGAAAATGACAACAAACACATACTTAATCCAATTATTCATCCCAATCATACCTATATTTAATAAATTATACTTAGATGGCTAAAATTAATTTATCAGACGAAAGACGTACAGTAAAAAAACATCACCTCAACAACGCGACAGCACACCATAAAAGAGGTGCCTGCCCATGCAGATCGCCAACAATTCTGGGCCTGTTTAAATAGTGTTCGCGGCTATTTTTAATATTGGTTCCGGCACAAACTTCGGTTAATTCATTGTCATCGTTTAAGTAATCGGTTAACGACAACCATGCTTTTCGGGCTGCGCTACCATAAGTTTCAGCATCCAGCCAACCATTTTTTACACCTGTAATGAAAGCATAGGTAAACATCGCCGTTGCTGAAGTCTCCTTCCACGCCTCCGGGTCATCGACAATTTGCCTCCACATGCCATCCTCTGCCTGGTATTTCAGCAATGCAGCCATCATCCGGCGATAACCATACGCAATCCTCTCTCTTAATGGATGGTCATTTGGCAATATGCGCAGAATTTCTGTCATCCCCGCAGCCATCCAGCCATTCCCGCGCCCCCAACAGAAATGGGCTTCAGGTGAATGGTAGAACAAACCGTTTTCGAGCTGAATGGTATCGAGGTAATACACCATTTCCCTTGCTGCCCTGTCAATGTATTTTTGATCCCCGGTTGCGCGATAAGCCTGTGCCTGAATAGCTGTTATCATAAACATATCATCAATCCAGATTCGTGTTTGCCACGAATACCCCTGGTCGGCCCATTTCTTCTCTTCCGGGGTTGCATTTTCGGGCAAATCCCATTGAGTATCGGCATATTTCAGCCCCAACTCTAAGTACTTTTTATCACCTCTCTTAAGATATAACTCCAGTGGAAGTACCCCGAAAACATTATTGTCTACATGGTTCGGTATTGGCTGCAAATGTTTTTCTTCGTTGAATAAAGGCAAAAATCTATTCTCCAGTCTTTGAAACAACTCCTCATCTTTGATGGCATTGGCCAACCAAAAACCGCCCAGCCAGGTGCATACATCGGGATAAGTAATCTGATTAGGTGGGGTATCAGGTTTGGTATTCCCATAAAGAGAATGGGGGGTCTCCAGGAATTTATTAACCACACGAAGTCCTACTTCCTGTGGTGTTTTTCCTTTTGGTAAACTTTTCAATTTATTATTACCGGTTTGGCTGCATTCGTTCAAAAAGAAAAGTGCAATCACAATGGTGCAATATATCTTTAAATTGTTCATTTTGTAAAATTTTAATTTAACGTCAGAAACCGTGTTTGAATGTTTATAATATTTCATCCTTTTTCAGTGCAATGTTATAAACTGCCAGGGCATCAATCAATCCGATAAACTGATTGGACATGGTATTGCAGACTGAATTTGCCCCAGCAGTAAAATCAGCTCCATAATCAGCCCCGTTGAAAATTCCTTTATCATATCTAAATTTTTTATCATAGCCTAATTTTTCATTAATATATACTTTAATGTTTTTTGAATCGTATGTCATAGCAATCTTTGCCCATTGATCAACAGGGACCGGATCTATCCTGCTGGCATAAGTAATGCATGTCTGCCATCCGGGAGTTATTTCTCCAGTTGAAGAAATATGACCGTGAACTAAATCTTTATTCGGATTCATTTTCATTTAATCTTTTTTTCAATAGTACTGAAATTGTAAATTTCACATTCCAGGGATATATGGCTCTGGCTTTACTAGTGGTTCAGAAAATTCGCGTGGCAGCCTGAAAACCTCGCCTTTCTCATTGGTGAAATATAAATACGATTCGGAAGGTTGCCTTCCATGGCCGTCAGCCCAGATGCCAAAAAATTCAGGATTCACGTTTAATGGTCGCCTTAAATAATTATGATTTCTCGGGCTGTTCCAGGTTAACTGCTTTTTCATGGTCCATGAAAGGCCTTGATCGTGACTTATCCACAAAGCTATTTCACCGCCAGGGTTATAGGGTTGAGCACCAATAATTGTAGGCCCTGCTACAATCCACGATTTGTCTTTTCCGGTATAGATTGATCCGGTATCATAGTTATTACCAGAAGTGGTAATCTTTGAATTTTTCCATCCATTTTTGTAGCAAAATACTTCCCACGTTCGTGGGTCATTCTTTGGTCCAGGTTGGTAACCTCTACTGGTAATGACAAGAATAACAGGATTACCTTGTTTGTCAAAGTTTAAATCTTGAAGATAACAAAGTTTGCCTTCGCTTTTAAGGTCTTTGACCAGCGCTTTGTTTTCAGGAGTCAATAAAGGAACAGTTAAATTTTCACCCCCGGCATTTTGCCATGTGGCACCAAAGTCGCAGGTCTCAATGTAGTATAAGTTGGTCCGGTGATTCAACCCCTGTTCGCCACCACCCATTTCAGGATGATAATTAAAAGCAACGCCAATCTTCCCGTTATATTCCCCACTGATGGCATAATGCCCCTCCTCAATGTTGGCAAGTACTTTCCATTCATTCCACCTGATTCCATCCCTGCTGGTATTGTAACCGATTACCCGGTTATTCCACCCTTTATATTTGGTAAATATGGCAAAGAAACCTTTTGATTTTATATACCATATCTGGAAATAGGAAAAATTATCAAAAGGCTTTTCTTTTCCCTCTATAAATTCTGTGGCGTTGATTTTCTCAAATTTTTCAATAGAATACGGGGCAACGCTTTTATAAATGTATGACGGGCGGGTTGTTCCATGCGAAGTAGAGAACATCCAGATATAGCCGTGTTCATCGATTGAAATCACCGGATTGTCATGGGCATCATTAGTTCGTTTGTCAAGGACCGACGTGGGGTTGGCAACCTTGCCAGTTCGATGGTCAAAAAATGATATGTTATGAAAAAGGGTTGAGTTATTCTCATCGGTTCCTCCGAAACAGAAAAAAGTTTTTTTTACTTTTTTTGAATAAATGGCTATAGGCTGATGGCTGGATGTATAGGTTGCCATACCACCGCTGTATTTGTAGATGTACTCATCACCAGAAGGTTGATTCATATACCAGATTCCACGGAATCCGTTTGCTTTCTGATTCATTTCAACAGCTTCGGCATAACGTGCATCCGGAGGCAAATCCCCTTCAGCAGGAGGATCGTTTTGTCCAAATACTACTTTACTATTGATAAGTAACAATAGAAAAATGATTCTTCTAAAAAAAATCTTTTTAAACATACCAGTGGATTTTAAAAAAGGCTCCCATCCCTGGGAATGGGAACCTTTTATGAAAATGAAAAACTATAAAATCAAACTTTTGCCCACCAAACTTTTATAGTATAAATAGTTTGTTCATTTATGTTTGTGGGAGAATTTGGATTTCTCTCTAATTCATCAGCGGGATAAGGGAATCGCTTAATAACCCCATACGGGTTTTGCATTCCAGGTATGCCAGTTCTACGGTAATCATTGAATGCTTCAATTGGTTGAAACATAAAATAATAAATATATTTCTGTTTAATAATGTCATTAAGTGATAACTGATCCGCACCCGGGAAAACCGTTCCCTGAGAAACATATGCATTTACCTGATCTGTTGTTAACCCTGCTGAAATGCAAGCCTGCCTTACTGCTTCCTGGTATGCAGTATATGCCTCAGTGGTTTTATTGAGTCTTAAATTGGCTTCTGCCTCTATGAATTTTAATTCAACATAAGTTACTATAGGTATCGGTGCATTATCATATAATACATTCGTCATTGAAATACCTGAATATTTTGTATGAGACTGATCTGATTGGTTAGTACCGGGAGGAGCTCCAATAATATTACCAGCTATCCTTCTAAACCATCTGTCAGCTCTGGGATCCTCATAAGAAGGATCATTGAAACTTTTCAATATATCAATGATTGTTGAGCTGGCAGCAAATGCCTGTTCCCTTTTCTCCATATTTACATAGGGATTTATATTTACTGTACCGGTCATATATCCTTTGAAGATGAGATTTTCAGTCGGGCCTGCAAATGCCTTGCTTAGAGCGTTCAAGGCATTGCTGGCCGAACCCTGCGGATCAATGTTGCTTAACCGGTTGTAATACCTTGCTTTGAGTGTCCATGCTGTTTTCAGCCATAAATCCTTATTACCATTCAGAAGGAGATCATATTTGCCGGGCGAAGGTACAGATGTCTTCCCTAAATCAGTTATGGCTTCATCGAGTAATCTCTGGATTTCAGCATAAATGCTCTCCTGATTATCAAATTTTGGCGCCCTGTTATTGCTTCCAAGCAATGCTTCTGAATAAGGTATTTCACCATACAAATCAGTCAAGTTGGCAAGCACAATAGCACGAAGTATTTTGGCAATTCCTGCATATAACCATTTATTTTCATTTGATGCTTTTTCAATAATAATATCAAGGTTTTTCAGATTTAAATAATTATCTTTCCAGAATCCACCAGTGTTATCTGAGGGATTCATAACATTGACCCTGACATTTACAGTATGTTCAACATAGGTGGAAACCCACTGTGCCTGTTTGCTCGCCACTGAAAGATTAATCATTGACAATGTGGAGTGTGGCAATAGCAGTTCAACAGGAACATCAGTGGGATTGTTCGGATCTGTATCAATTTTGTCGAGAATATCATTGGTGCATCCAGCTATAAGGAATACAACAACAATATATATGAAAATTATTTTAACATTTGTTTTCATAATTACTTTCATTTAGAATTTAACATTTAGCCCAACTCCAAAACTTGTTATTTGTGGGTAACGGACATATTCCTCACCCATATAATTACCTGTTGATCCACCCATTTCGGGATCGAAATATGGTAATCCGGATTTAATTAACCATAAGTTCCTGCCTGTTAAGAAAAGATTAAGATCTTTAAAAGGCATTTTCTTGTTAAATGACCCGAATTGGTATTCAAGTCTTACTTCCCTTAGGCGTATAAAAGAGGCATCGTAAACATTTGACTCTGCTATATTATCCAGCAATGATCTGAAATAGGTATATCCTTTTTTAATTGGTATGTCATTATCCCCTGTGATTACAAGGTTTCCTGCTGCATCATAATAACCTTTTACGGCATCGAGAATTACATCAACCTCACGGTTTACTGTTTCAGGATGTGTACCATAAAGTTTCGAAAGCCTGCTGCTGCCTGAATATACTTTGCCACCCTGACGCCAGTCAACTTGGGCATACAATGTAAAATTTTTATATTTAATTGAATTCAGAAAATTAACTTCAAAATCTGGATTTACCTTACCAAGAATAAGGCTTGACTCTGAACTTTTCAATGGCATACCATAAAAAGCATTAGCATTACCATTTGGTAATAATTCCCGACTGTCTACAACAATCTTGCCAGTTTCGGGATCGCGGGCATATCCCGTACCTCTTATTACAGGATATTCCTGGCCGGGTTCAGCAACAATACCAACCCTGAAACCGCCAAGACCGAGTTGATTAACACCTTCAGCCAGTTTTAATACTTTGTTTGTATAAGAACTAAAATTGGTTGAAAGATCCCATGTAATATTTTTGTTTTTTATGAGTGTCAGACTCAGCATTACTTCATGACCATTATTAGACATTTCACCGGCATTCATCATTTCGCTGGTAAATCCTGTTGAAGCAGGAACAGGAACACTCAGTATCTGTCCTTCAGAAGTGCCATCAAAGTAGGTATAATCAAATTTAATTCTGTTGTCTAATAGATTTAAATTAATTCCAAACTCCCATGTTTTAGTGTTTTGGGGCATTAAATTGTAGCTAGCCAACGAAGAATTAAGCATAAACGCATTTATGCCACTGTATGGAAACGTGAATGAGTTGCTGGCAACATATACCTGGTTAGTAGCATAAATAGGACCGGCCTGTCCAACTTCTGCATAACTAACCCTTAATTTTCCAAATGATAATATTGATTTTTCTTTTAATAATTCCGTGAAAATGAATCCTAATCCGATAGACGGATAAATGAAGGAACGATTGGTTCTTGGCATGTTTGAAAGAACATCATTTCTTACTGATGAATTAAGAAATAATATATCCTTGTAGCCAATATTAAGATTACCGTATATTCCATAAGAGCGTTGAGTATATATAGTCTGGTTAGATGTTACTGTGCTGCAATTTGTCAGGCTGTGAAAACCTCCTATAACCAGATCGCGTCCGTAGGAACTCAAACGTTTATTGGACATGTCGTAAAATTCATGACCCAGAAGAAAATCAATATCCAGTATGTTAGCTATTTTTTTCTTAACAATCAGATTAAAATTTGAATTAATATCGCGTGAACGGTATAATGATTCGTATATAGACCCACCGCTGGGTGGTGTTGTTCTGCCATTCGTTTCTCCTGAGCCTAATTCGAAAATCTCGTTTGATGAAGATGAGTTCTGGTTAATTCCTATCCGGTAATTCAAATCCATCCAATTGGTTAATTTGTATTTTAAACCCACACTTCCGATAAAAGAAGTAAATTCGTTTATCACCTTGTTGTGTTTCCGTGCCCAGTAGATATTATCGTGAGAACCTCTGAAGTTAATCTGCTGGTATTCATTGCCAGGTACATGTGTTGGTTTACCTTTTAGGTTGTATGATGGAGGAGCATTAAATGCTGCATAGAACAAGCTGGAATTACCGGCACCCTGAGTTACCTGGTCAGCCTTGGATTCTGAAAAGTTTATGGAAGGCGAAAAGATAAGTTTTTTACTTAATTCATAATCACCTGCGAGTTTAAATCCATAACCGTTCAGACCGGTATAATCTACAATACCCATCTGGTTGTTATACGATATGCCAATGGAGTAATTGCCCTGGGCGAAACGGTTAGAAATGTTTAAGTTATTATTCATTGTTCCTCCGGTTCTAAAAAAATCCCGGATATTATCATAAGCCCTGGCTTCCTCCTGTTCACCAAGCTGGTTTGTATAAGTTCCCATTTGATCTATTCTTGGTCCCCATGAAAAAGCAGAATTTGGATTAAAAACAAAGTTTTCACCCTGTCCGTATATTTTTTGCATGGGAGGGTAAATAGAAAGCCTGTCGAAGCTGTAGACTGCATTAAATGAAATGGTTGGCCTCCCAATTTCATTTGTTTCTCCTTTTTTGGTTGTAATAAGAATAACTCCGTTTGAGGCTCTCAAACCGTATAAGGCTGAAGCGGCTGCACCTTTAAGTACACTTATTGATTCCACTTCGTTTGGATCAATTTTGAAACTTACATCAGTGCCAACAGGAAACCCATCCACTACAAACAAAGGGGTATTATTTCCTGCAATTGAACTGCTTCCACGAATTCTCATACTAACTGATTCCCCGGGCATCCCTGAAAGCTGTTTTACAGTTACACCTGCAATTTTACCTTGCAGACTTTTAGTGATATCATTATTACCGGTGGCACTGAGACTTTCTCCTTTAACCTGCTGGGCCACATAAGTGAGTTGTTTTGCTTCCTTGCTGATACCGAAGGCAGTTACTACAACCTCTTCTAAGCCAACAACTATTTCTGATAAAGTAACATTAATTGTAGTTTGGTTTCCTACAGGAATCTCCACGGTTTTCATTCCGATAAATGAAAATTGTAAAACTGCATCAGAAGGAATATTCAAAATTGAATATTTACCTTCTGCATCAGTAACTGTCCCCTGCAAAGTTCCTTTAACCAATACTGTAACACCGGGAATAGGCTGGTTATTGGTATCGGTTACTTTTCCGCTAACAGATTTTTGTTGCTGAATTACTGAAGCAGAATTTTTTTCATCGGCATTAACGATAATAATGTATGGGTAAACAATTTCGTATGAAATGCCTTCAGGTAATGTCTTGTTTAAAACTTCCGCGACAGTTTTTTTATCCATGTCAACTTTGACTTTTTGACTCGGGTCAAGTTTTGAAATGGAAAATGCAAACTTAAATTCGGTCTGGCTTTCAATCTCATTAAATAATTCTGAGAAAGAAAGCTCTCCTGGTTTCAACGTTACTTTGACATTCTGAGAATGCAAATTTGCAGAAAAAGCCAAAGTTGAGACCAAAAGAAAAATCATTGACAGTTTCATGATTTTAAAAATTTTTCGAATCGGATAACTTTTGTTCCTAATTTGCAAAAACTTTCTTTTTTTCATAACTTTGGAATGTTTTAATTTAACACTTATTTTATTTTTGGGTATGGTTCGTTGGTGGCGGCCATACCCTTTTTTTTTTATTACGAATTTTATATTTAATTTTCTATTTGATTATCTTTATATTGTTTCTATTAACAGTAAACTTAAAACCACTCGCCCTGGCAATTACATTCAAAATCTTTTCGAGCGATTCATACTTTTCAAAGTGAACTGTAAGCGTTTCGGACTTAAATGCAACAGGATCATATTCAATAGTTACATTAAACCATTTCTCAAGTTCTGTAATAACCTCCTCAAATGGCGTTAACTGGAATATAAGCTGTTTGTTTTTCCAGGCCAGTTCATAATCTTCATCAAATGTTTTAATCTGAGCCTTCTGGTCTTTTTTATTATAAATCAACTGCTGTCCAGGCTTTAGCAGTTCTTTTGCACTCCCATATTTAACCTCAACAGAACCTTCAATTAAAGAAGATTTAATTATTGAATTTTCAGGGTATGCTGAAACAATAAAAGAAGTTCCCGTGGCCCTGATAATGACGTCATCTGAAGTAACCTCAAAATTAAGTTTATGGTTTTTCTCAACTTCAAAATAAGCCTCGCCTTCCAGTTTCAATTTTCTGGATTTCACACCAAAATTAACAGGGTAACTTAATTTGGTGTCAACATTTAACCATGCCTTTGAACCATCAGGTAGAATCACACTGGTCTGTTCACCCTTCTGAGTAGTTAACGCAAGAAATTCATTATATTTATTCTGATTAAAATAAAAATAGATTAAAGCAGTAAATAATGGTATAAACAAAATAGCTGCTGCTTTATATAAAAATATTAACATTCGGTTCCTGGCTGTCTTTAAAGATGAAATTCCGATTTTTTCTCTGATATGGTTAAACTGTAATTTAACATCCTCCGACTGGCTCTGTTGCCAGTTTTCTTCAAGCCAGAGGTTAAGTATTTTTTTATATTGTATATCATTAAGGAATTTATCAACTAAGATGAACTCGTCATTTTTAAGTCGTTGACCTTCAATAAATTTTCGAATAAGCCTGTCAGAATCTTTATTCATTATTATTTTTTTTATAACCATATATACGTTTGAGAAATTTTTTTCCGTGATTGGCAGTATAATTTTTTTGTTATCATTCTACCATGGTAGATCATTTAAAAATTTATTTTTAAGTCGTCCCCGGAATTATTTTTTTAAATTCAGTGAAAAATATTCTAAAAAATAGCATTTCACCATTGCTGGTTTATAGTACTAAATTGTTTGATATTCTGAAGTTTATTGATACTTCATTCCGGAATAAACACATTTATTTTTCTGCTATATAAAGAAAGGTAAACCGCTATGAATATCAGTAAGAGTGATTAAGTAACTTATTTTATAAAGTTGAAAAAAACAAAATGCTTAAAAGTTGTTTCATCCGGGCACGAATAAAGGAGAGCGCCTGACGCATTTGAGTATCAACTGTGTTTTCTGTTATATTGAGTTTTTCTGAAATTTCTTTGTAAGTTAGTCCTTCGATTTTATTCAGTTTGAAAATTACTTTCCTTTTTTCAGGTAACATTTCAATCATTTCAAAAATCTTTCTTTCCAATTCTGAATATTCAACATTAATGAGTGTATCAAGTGAATTTGGATCATTTTCTTTTAGCTGATAGTACAGTTCTTCAAGGTATTTCTGCTTATTAAATCTTTTTCTCATAATATCCACTACCATATTCCTGGCAATAGTAAACAGATAAGTTTCAAAATTCCCGGATGATTTTATTGATTTTTTATTTAACCAAAGTTTAACGTAAATTTCCTGTAAAATACTTTCAGCATCTTCGTCAACGGGTAAAACTTTTGTTAGAAATCCTTTTAATTTGCCCTTTGTTCTATGAAAAATCAACTCAAAAGCCATTTCATTTCCAGCAATAAATTGCTCGATAATTTCACGTTCAATATTTATGTGCGATTCTCCCATATCATCGTGAGAGCTAAGAGAAAAGTAATATTAGTATACCATATCCGAGAATAATGAAAATTTATAATACAAACTTACATAAAAATACAATTTATACTCAGACTACATAAAAATCAACCGCTGCTGCAAGTTGTCTTTACGTAATCATAATTACAAAAAATTATAGATTTAAGAGAACAGTCAGCGGTCTTGATGTACATAAAGATACAATTTTTGCGTGCATTCTCCAAAAAGGTAAGGTTCCTTTTATTAAAGAATACACCACATTAACATGTGGCGTTGAGGAGCTAAGGGAAGATTTAAAACCAGGAACGTAGTATGGTTGCGATGGAGAGTACCGGTATTTACTGAAAACCGGTATGGAAAATACTTGAAGTTCATTTTAAAATGATACTGGTTAATCCTTTTTACATTAAGCAGTGAGTGCAGGAAGTATGCATCAAACCGAAGGGTTATATTCATATCTTTCAAACCAATGTTGCCTGGAAATTAAACAATTGGCAAAACTCTTTAAGTTCCTTTTTATAATCTCCATAGAAAAAAAGTTGATGAAATCCAGGGAAAGAAAGTACTTCCTGACTTCCATCCATCTTATATTTAACCGAAACTACACAACCTCCTGAAGGTGGAACACTTATGTTATCGATAACAATCCCTGTTGCAATCAGAAATTGTGATTTTTCCTTATCAGGCAAAACATCCAGAAGAGTAACTCTCTGACCTGTTTTCCAGATGGTTCGTGGAACTGCATCTCTGTTACCATGATGATGGATAATATCGAATGGTTCAGGTGGATTATTGAATCCATTAAGCCGTGTAGGACAACTGCAATGTGCCCCGATTATTGTATCATCTGAAGTGTCAGCAACAGGATCCTGCTGAAATCCGGGTCTATCGAACAGATATTGTACTATTATATGTGCAGCTACAGCACCTGTATCAGCTTCGCATGCTGCCGGAATACCATCGTCATTCATTCTTGACCAGGAAATACATGGCAGACTTGTATCTATTTTTCCAAGTGCACCGAGACAATCCATAGAAATCGCATCAGCCTTTTCATCTTCAAGAATCTTTCCTGCAACCAGGTAGCTTTTTATCCCGTTAATAACATCCTGACGGGTGGCAAGCCTCATAGATTTTGCGTTTTTAATATAATCATCGGCCATTTTAATAACCATTTCATTCACCGGCAGAGAATTATATATGTTTATAAAAGTATCAGCTGGAACATATTGTAATGTTATGCCTGTATCGGGAGTTAAGATTGTCTCTTTTCTTTCTTTTCCTGCTATTATAACAGCCCTTGTGCGTTTCATCCGAGCCCCGGCTTTCAGCATTTTCATCCCATAAGCAACCTGGCTGAAATCATTAGTTGAATAGATTACACAGTTAGGTTGACCGGCTAAACCTATTGTGTTTGTAGTAAAAGATGTACCAAGTGGCGAAAAAATTACAGTTGGAATACCTGATTCTGCTGACTTTTTAGCAGTTGGCCATGCATGTTGTTGTCTGTCCAGCAGCAGTACTACCAAACCATCTATATTCTTTCCTTTTGCCTCTGACAACCATATATCAGCTTCCTCGGGTGAGTAAATAGGCAGAGGTTTAAGGGTGAGATCAATTTTTAGACTATCTGCAGTTTCTTTTAACTTCTCACTATACATTTTTAAAGCTGCTTCTCCATCATAAACAGCTCCTGGCCACAACATACCATATTCTTCTTTCCGACGAACAAAAGCTGCCATAATTTTAGGCACATAATCAGAAGCCGGACCAAATCCTCTTATTGCCGGAATAACCATATCGTTTACACGGGAAAAAATGTTGAAGTTATTAAGTAAAAGTGCAACAGCAGTAATTTGGGCAGACTTTTTAACAAATTCGCGTCTTCCCAAACCGCAATTACAATTTGCTATACATCTGTTTGTTTTCATATCGAGTTTATTTGGACTACTATTAATAAAGGCTGAATTTAGGTCAAAAAAGCAACTTTTTAATTTAACAAGCAAAGTAATAAAAATTCGTCAGGTGTAAAAATTCTATTTTACCGTTCGGTTTTTTAAACATCAATTTGCATCCAGTTTAAGATTCATTATATAACCTACCAAACTTTAAATTTGAGTTGTTTCCCGACCATGGGATTCTCGAAAGGTCCTGCAGATGGATTTTTCTCGTTCCTTTTCTTACCAAAATAATCTGTATCAATTTTTAAAGGTGAGGCGTCCGGATTTTCATATGCAAGATCCGGAATAATCGCTTTGCCTAATAGTTGTGTCGTTACCATTGTGTTACGTAAAGTTCTTAATGACTTATCAAGGGTTATATACAGCCAGATACTTTTGTTTTCTTCTTCCAATTTAATCTGCGGGTCATGTGCAGGCTGATCAATAAAATTTGTTTCCTTATAGTAGGATTTTGCACCTTTAAAGTATACATTACCATTCACCTGCATCGGAAGTTCTGCGTCGTTATAAATTTCCAGTCCATAACCTATTCTTCTTGTGGCAGTATGGCTATCGCCGGCAGGGATTTCACCATAACCTGCCACAAAGATATTGTTATAGAACCTGTTATCTCCTCCACGTATATTTTTTAAAGCCACCACTTCGGTTGAATGTGGTTTATGATATGGAGTGGCACGGAGATCTGATGCTCTTGTAATTTTTCCAAGTACCAGATTATGAACGAACGCTCCACCTTCAGATATATCTCTAAATCCTATTTCAGATAAAAATATGTTATTATCGACTAAATACGGGCCATGATTAACTTCACAGAAAAGATCTTCGTTAGTATTATTAAAGCATATGTTCCCGGTTATGCGGGTACCCTGAGCCATCCAGTCCATCCATATACCCCTGCCAGCATTATGTATGCAGTTGTTTTTAATCAGTACATCAATAGAGGCATGAATCTTTATCCCTGCTATTTCAGCCCCAGCAAAAAGCCTCTTAGTCCAAATGTTGTAAATATGATTATTGGTTATCTGGCTGAAAACAGCTCCCAAACTTCCACATATCCCGGCTTGCTCACAGTTGAATATAGTATTGTTACGAACAATGTGGTGGCCAATGTTTTCTTTATTCCAACCGTTCTGCAGGGCACGTTCGATTGTTTTCACATAACCCTCAGCAGAATTGGCGGACGTGTTGTCCCATTTATCACCATATTTTCCAAGGGTAATGCCCGAACATTTCGAATCGCTGATAATGTTATTCTCGATAATCCATCCTTTACTCCAGTTCGTCCCTATCAGTCCAATTTGTTCGGCAGTAGGTGGCGCCCACTGAGTTGCAGCCTGACTCATGCGAAATCCTCTTAGTGTAATATAATCACACCCTGGTCTATCAGGATAAAAGCATGCTCTGCGAACATTGATTTCAACCAATTCATTATTAGGATTGTAGCCATGAAAATTTGCGTAAATATAGGTGTTTACTTCATCACTCTCGCAAAACCATGTATACATAGATCCTTCCTGATCCATCGTACGTGCATAAGGTACAGGATTCAATACTCCTTCCAGTGTGCTCGACTCAAACAAAGACTTTCCGTTCAGATAAACTTCCCCAGTGTGATGATCCCTACCCATACGACTAAACCAATCCCCTGCTATAAGATCCTTATAGGGATTGTAATTACCAAAAAATGTATTAGGGAGGGTTACCTTCCAAACATCTTTTGCAAATGGTATCCAGTTTTTAATTACTTCTGATCCTTTGATCTCAACATTTTCTCCCTCTGCTGCCTGATAGATAATCCTTTTATCATCAGAGGTGCCTCCACGCGGAGGGTTTACACGTTCGCGATAGGTACCACCATGAACAATGATTACATCCCCAGGTTGAGCGACCTGTGCAGCAGCAGAAATCGTTCTAAAAGGCATTAAAGCAGAACCTTCATTCTTGTCACTTCCATTAACGGAAACATGATATTCTCTGGCAATCAATAAAGATGTCATATATACCAGAAGAGACAACAAAAAGAAAATTTTCCTTCTCATAAAAAACGTTTGCTTTTAACTCTGACTTTAAATTAAGTTTAAATTTTAATCTATGTCACACATCCGTCCAAAATAAAAATTTTAGTAGAAAAAAGGCTGGTTGATATACCACAAAAGTGGTATTTTTGTTTTGTGCAACAAAAAATGCAACCAGCCATCACAAATTTATCAATTTTCAGCCAAATAATAAATTTACTTCCCCGCAATTCTTCTGAAGAATTTACCAATAAATACCAATCCGATAAGAGTCATAAGGGAATTAATAGCTGGACACATCAAGTATCCATGTTGTTTTGTAATACAGGGCGAGCTGCAAGTGTGCGTGATATAAGCAAATGACATTTATGACTAACAACTTTTCCTGGACAGCAGAAACAGTAGCCGAAATATATAAGGAACGCTGGAACATCTAGATTTTCTATAAGAGTATTAAACAACATCTTCGCATTAAAACATTTATCGGAACATCCCCAAATGCTGTAATGATCCAGATATGGACAGCTTTGATCGCAATGCTCGTCCTGACGTTCCTGAAGGCAAAGGCAGAGTAT
>Ga0067045_1028623_pt1 | contig 30071 bp, 25 predicted proteins | sample TerdegcTABiofilm_FD_59184 | JGI IMG/M metagenome (GOLD analysis project Ga0067045, IMG submission 59184) | Combined Assembly of (Gp0054472, Gp0054536) Wastewater bioreactor microbial communities from Singapore -Terephthalate degrading...
CCCCGGCGAAAGCCGGGGTCCATAACATATTGGAAGGACTGGATTCCGGCTTTCGCCGGAATGACGAACAATTGGCCGTTCCACTTCTAACTTAACGCCTATGCCCTTCGGAAGAGGGCTAGGGTGCTAAAAGAGAAGCGTGCCACGATCTTGACATTTGCCGCAATTCCGGGACAGTTTCCGATGCCCGTCCCCACCAGCAGGACGCGTCTCCAACCGTAGAAGATTCGATTAAATTAGCGACCGCTATGGCCATGTGTCCCGCTCCGTGATTTGCTCGAGGAGCCCCCTGGTCCATGTGGACTATGGTGCTGTGTATTGCGCTGCGCGGTAATGGGATTTATCGCTCAGCGCGAGCTTTTTGATCGGCCTGGCCGCATAGGCTCGGTGACGAATGCTAGGACGGCATTGAGCCAGCGACCCCTCCTTTTGGCGACAGGTCGCCTGCCTCATCACATGTACACACGCAAACAGCTTGTCGAAGCAGCGCGGCAATTTCCGGATCGCCATGGATAACGGATTCGACCACTTCCAGGTACCGCCATGGGTCGAAGGACGGTTTGGTTTGCGTTTCGACAGTAAGCAGGAACATGCGACTGAACTCTTTGGCAAGCCGCACCAATCGAAGAGCCTTCACAATGCCATCCGCAGCGTCCACCAATGTGACGGTGACATACACGCCACTGTCCACCGTTTCCAGGTCGCCCCACGGATCCGGCCGGAGAACTGGTGGGTTGATCCACCAGTTGTAGTGGGCAATTCTCCATGGGAGATTGCCAAATCGGCAGAGCACGAACGCTGTTCTATCTCTCGTCGCGAGACCGAACACCGCCTCGCCCCCACTGACCGCGGTAATGTGCTCCGGAAGAGGATTCTTGATGGAAATGATGAGTGTGTGGCCCGCAAGGGTGTAGTTGTAGTGGGTCCCTTCCTCGAATCCTGCGACCCCTTCATATAACTGGTCTCCAACTTTGAGACGACGCATGGTGTCTCCTTTGATGACGTATTTGTCGCTGCAGTGCCGGGACCTCCCATAGGCCAGTGGCGCCGGGCTGAACAATGTTGTGAGATGCGCCCACTGATTTCCTTTGACAGGGCCAGGTCCGCGGCTCATTGTATATCGTGCTACACTTTGCCAGGACGTGGCACTCATGTCAACTCCTTTTCTTCAGGAAAGGAGCCATCAAGAGTCTTTTCATGGCGCGCACCAGTCTTGCAAAATGCAAGACCGAACGTACCTGGTCCATGAAAACCGCAAAGCTATGTGGGGCAATCCGGGCTGTAATCTATATCATCCAGGATACTTAGAGATATCCGATTTTGGCCTGGTTCTTGCCCTTCATAACCCAGGGTGGGAAAGACAGTCTGCACATCCGAAGAAATGCCGTTCGGATTGTGGGCCTATTCCCGCAATACCGAAGATCTCTCAGGAAAGGAAAAGACGTTACCAAGATGCCACAGGAGGCAGATTTCGGCCGACAGTGAAGAACAAAGGGCAAGCTCGTTTATATTCTGTTCCCGGCTCGCTCATTAAACCCCGGCAGGAGGTGGCGAACGCATGACCGACCTTATTTACGCCGGAATTACGGTGGGCTTCTTTGCCCTCTGTGTCCTGTTTGCCATCGCGTGTGAAAGGATTTAACTATGATGGAAGTAATCGCGCTCGTTATTGGGGGTAGTCTGCTCGTATACCTCATCGTCGCAGTTTTGCGACCCGAGTGGTTTTGACAAGGGATCGGAATCATGGATGCTTCGTTATATGTATGGCCTCAATTGCTGCTCTATTTTGGGCTTGTGTTTCTTCTGACGAAGCCCGTGGGAATTTACCTGGAAAGAGTTCTCGACCCCGGGGGCAAAACTCTTCTCGATCCTGTGATGAAGCGTCTGGAAAAAGCTCTATACCGTTTGACCGGTGTGGATCCAGGCAGCGAGCAGGACTGGAAGAGCTACGCTTTCTCGTTGTTCGCTTTTAGTCTCGTGGGCATGATCCTGCTGTACACGATCTTGCGCACACAGCACCTGTTGCCCCTGAATCCTCAGGCTTTTGGGCCTGTGAGCGATCATCTTGCGTTCAATATCGCCGCGAGCTTCACGACAAATACGAACTGGCAAAGCTACTCGGGGGAGTCTACCCTCTCGTATCTCTCACAAATGGTGGGCTTGACCTTTCAGAATTTTGTGTCTGCCGCGGCAGGAATCGGGGTGGCTGCGGCGTTTGTGCGGGGGATTGCGCGACAAACCGCTTGTACAGTAGGCAATTTCTGGGTTGATCTGGTCAGGGTAACGCTGTACCTCCTGGTCCCCTTGTCGCTGGTGCTGGCTCTATGTCTCATCTCTCAGGGGGTGATTCAAAACTTCAAACCCTATGAGAGAGCTCAATTGGCGGAATCGTCGTCCTCGGACAGAGGCAAGGAGCACGACAGAGGCCTCAAGACCGGTGAACCAGTAGATGAGCAGGTTCTGCAAGCAAGAGTCAGCCGCACTCAGGTTATCGTTCAGGGACCCGTGGCGTCCCAGGTGGCGATAAAGCAGCTCGGGACAAACGGCGGCGGATTCACGAATGCCAATTCTGCCCATCCGTACGAGAACCCCACGCCATTGTCTAACCTATTGGAGATGCTATCCATCCTGCTCATTCCTAGCGCTCTCACCTACTACTTCGGCCGCGCTGTACGAAACCAGCGCCACGGCTGGAGCATATGGGCGGCCATGACAGCCCTTTTTCTGGTCGGGTTCTTGGTCTGTTGGTGGGCTGAAACCGAGGGTAACATCCGTCTGAAGGCTCTCGGTGTGGAGTCGCTTGACGGCAACATGGAAGGCAAAGAGGTGCGTTTCGGAATATTCAATTCCGCTCTTTGGGCTGTTGCAACAACGGCTGCCTCAAATGGATCGGTAAACTCCATGCACGATTCGTACACCCCTTTGGGCGGCTTGGTACCGCTGCTGAACATTCAACTGGGGGAGGTCATATTTGGAGGAGTGGGCTCCGGCTTGTACGGGATGCTCGTTTTTGTGGTTCTTACCGTATTTCTGGCAGGTCTCATGATCGGTAAGACTCCGGAATACCTGGGGAAGAAGATTGTTGCCCACGATGTGAAACTGGCAGTCCTTTTCCTCATGGTGCCGGTAACCGGGATCCTGGGATTCACCGCATGGGCGTGCGCAAGCGCGTGGGGCCTGGCCGGTCTGAACAACTCCGGGCCGCATGGGTTGACGGAGATGCTCTATGCCTTCTCTTCCGCAGTGGGAAACAACGGGAGTGCCTTTGCCGGGCTGAGCACAAACACGTACTGGTACAATACCATCCTCGGCATAGCCATGCTGCTGGGACGCTTCTTCATGATCGTGCCCGTCCTTGCCCTGGCCGGTAGCTTCGCCGGGAAGAAGGCCGTTCCACCGGGACCTGGCAGTTTTCCGGTTGCGGGAATTCTCTTCACAACGCTCCTTGCCTCAGTCGTTCTCATAGTGGGTGCGCTCACGTTTTTTCCTATCTTGGCCATGGGGCCTGTTGTTGAACATTTTCTCATGCATTATTCAAGCGTGACGTACTAAGGAGGATCGAGCAATGGCCACGAGAGCTCAATCTATCTTTCAACCGGAATTGCTCGTGCGAACGGTTTGGGAATCGTTTAGAAAGCTCAATCCCATCACCTTGTTGCGCAACCCGGTAATGTTTGTCACTGAAGTAGGAGCAGCCATGACCACTTTGGGGGTATTGCGCTCAGGTCATGGTGAATCCTTTTGGTTCGGCGTCCAGATAGCTGTCTGGCTCTGGTTCACGGTCCTGTTTGCCAATTTCGCAGAAGCCGTGGCCGAAGGTCGGGGAAAGGCTCAGGCCAATGCTCTGAAGAAAACGCGAACGAAGACCATTGCCACCCGCCTGCGTCCGGAAGATTTGGTAGAACAGAAGATCTCGGCAGAGCATCTGCGTAAAGGTGACATTGTTGTGGTCTGTGCGGGGGAGATCATTCCGACTGATGGAGAGGTAATAGAGGGAGTGGCCTCGGTGGATGAGTCTGCCATCACTGGAGAGTCTGCTCCCGTAATCAGGGAGGCCGGCGGTGATCGGAGCTCCGTGACGGGCGGAACGCGGGTTCTGTCGGACCGGATCGTGGTCCGTGTGACAGCGGACCCCGGCGAGAGTTTCCTCGATCATATGATCGGCCTGATTGAAGGAGCGCAAAGGCGAAAAACCCCCAATGAGATTGCACTGACAATCCTCTTATCTGCTCTTACCATCATCTTTCTCGTCGCGGTTCTCACTCTCCCGTTTTTTGGACTGTACTCGGGCTTCGCCGTTTCTATCCCTGTGTTGGTCGCATTACTGGTTTGTCTGATCCCCACAACCATCGGCGGATTGCTCAGTGCTATCGGGATCGCGGGAATAGATCGTCTGGTGAGAAGGAATGTCCTCGCGATGAGTGGTAGAGCTGTGGAGGCTGCCGGTGACGTCGACGTGTTGCTCCTGGACAAAACGGGCACTATCACGCTCGGAAACCGGCAAGCCACCGAATTCCTCCCGGCCAGCGGGTATTCCGCCGAACAACTTGCAGATACAGCTCAGTGGGCCTCACTCGCGGATGAAACTCCCGAGGGGAGAAGCATTGTCGTGCTCGCGAAGAAGTACGGGCTTAGAGAGCGGTCTGTCTCGGAGTCTAGCGAGGCGAAGTTCATACCGTTCACAGCTCACACTCGTATGAGCGGAGTCGAGCTAAACGGGAGAAGTATCCGAAAAGGAGCCCCCGATGCGATTCAGAAGATTGTTGGCGGGAAATTTTCAGAGGACCTGGAGGAGCTGATTCGCAAAGTCTCATCCGCTGGAGGCACTCCTCTGGTCGTGTCCGAAAACCAGCAGGCAGTTGGGGTGGTTCATCTCAAAGACGTTGTAAAGGGTGGTCTAAAAGATCGCTTGGGGCGACTCGAGGCCATGGGCATCAAGCCGGTGATGATCACCGGGGACAACCGAGTCACGGCACTCGCGATAGCCAAAGAAGCCGGTATCGAGCATTTCCTCGCAGAAGCGCGGCCGGAGGACAAGCTTGACTTCATCAGGAAGCACCAGGCTCTCGGGTTCATGGTGGCCATGACCGGAGACGGCACCAACGATGCACCGGCGCTGGCACAAGCCGATGTCGGCGTGGCCATGAACACTGGGACACAAGCGGCCAAGGAAGCAGGAAACATGGTGGACCTGGATTCTAATCCGACGAAACTTATTGAGATCGTGGAAATCGGCAAACAAATGCTCATGACCCGCGGAGCTCTCACGACTTTCAGCATCGCCAACGACGTCGCGAAGTACTTTGCCATCATTCCAGCGTTGCTCCTAGGCGTCTTTCCTGTCATAGCCCCCTTGAATGTAATGGGGTTGCATTCACCCCAGAGCGCCATTCTCAGTGCCGTGATCTTCAACGCCCTTATCATCGTGGCGCTCATTCCTCTGGCATTGCGAGGAGTCCGCTTTCGGCCGCTCAAATCAGAGGCGCTTTTAAGACGCAACCTCTTGATCTACGGCCTTGGCGGACTAGCTGCTCCATTCTTGGGAATCAAGTTGATCGACACGATCATAACCACAATTCACCTCGTCTGAGATGGGAGATCGGATCATGAGAACCTTGTTCAGCGAGCTCCGAACTTCATTGATAATGACACTCTGCCTGGCAGTGCTCGTGTGCGGATTCTACCCTGCGCTGGTGTGGGTTCTGGGCCAGATCCTGTTTCCGTACCAGGCAAATGGCTCGCTGGTCGAAATCGAAGGAAGACCTGTGGGATCGTCCCTTATCGGTCAGCCGTTCAACGAGCCGAAGTATTTCCATCCGCGCCCCTCAGCCGCAGGCAATGGATACGATGCTTCAAGCTCGGGGGGGACAAATCTTGGACCCTTGTCAAAGAGACTCCTCGGCGATGTAGCAGAAAGAATAGCCCGTTATAGGGAGATCAACAACATTGGACCCCATGTGTCGATCCCGGCAGACGCGGTAACTGCTTCGGCAAGCGGCCTGGATCCGCACATCAGTGTTCGAAATGCATTGCTTCAAGCACCGAGGGTTGCTCGAGCGCGTGGAATGGCTCTGGACGAAGTCAAGCGAAAGGTGCAGACTTTCACAGAGCGACCGCTGCTCGGCTTCGTTGGTGAATCCAGAGTCAACGTGCTCCTGCTGAACCTCGCACTGGATGGAAAAGGCGTCAAGTCATGACGTCCAACGACAGAGCCACCTCATTCCTCCGTCTCATCCGCCGTGCTCAACGGGGCCGCTTGAAGATTTATCTCGGCTACGTGGCAGGCGTGGGCAAGACTTATCAGATGCTCCTTGAAGGCCACCGACTCAAAGAAGAAGGGATAGACGTGGTAGTCGGTCTCGTGGAGACCCATGGCAGGGAAGATACGGCAAGGCTGATCGATGGGCTCGAGGTCGTCCCTGCCCAGCGGATTAATTATCGCGGTCTCACGCTCGACGAAATGGATGTGGACGCAGTGCTGAAACGAAGACCGCAGGTAGCGCTCATTGATGAATTGGCACACACAAACGTTCCTGGAAGTCGCAATACCAAACGGTACCAGGATGTGGAGGAAATCCTCTCCTCGGGTATTCATGTCATCACCACACTCAACATTCAGCATTTGGAAAGCCTGTGTGACACGGTAGAAAAAGAAATTGGTGTGAAGATCAGGGAGCGTATTCCAGACACAATTGTTGCCGCGGCCGACCAGGTTGTAAATGTGGATTTGACCACGGAGGATCTCCGGGAGCGCCTGCAAGAAGGCAAGATCTATCCTCCGGATCGAATCGGCACCGCATTGGCGAACTTTTTTGTTGATAAGAATCTGGAAACACTTAGAGAGCTTACCCTCCGGGAGGTAGCTGCCCAGATAGACTTGCGTCGAAGAGAGCAATCAGAAGAGGAGATCCTTGCGACCCCCGATCAGGTGATGGTGTGCCTCAGCTCAAGAGGACCCAACAGCGAAAAGCTCCTCCGTTATGGATCCAGGCTTGCAGGAAGGCTGAACCGAAACTGGTATGCGTTATACGTTCAGACACCTTCCGAAGAGCCGTCTGTGATCGAAGCTGAGACTCAGCGGTTGCTATCCAGTACCCTGACCCTGGCAAAAGAGTTGGGAGCAATTGTCTTCACGTACCAGGGGACGGATGTGCCTGAGACGATATTGCGATTTGCACGTGAGTACCGGGTGGGGCACATTGTTATCGGAACTCCTGCTCCTATTCCCAGGTGGAAGCGGCTCTTGGGCCATCAGAATGTTGTGGAGCGGCTTGTCGAGGCTGGCAGCGGTATAACGCTCGTAGTGATTGACACCAGGGTAACAGGGCGCGACCGATATCCCACGCCGGTTACTGTGCCAAAAATGGCAGGATCGGATACCGTGAGCGAAATGAGGCTCAGCACGTTTCTGTCACCTCGTCGCATCGTTGTATGGAATCAGCCTGTCTCAAAGCAGGTTGTTCTCGGGACATTGGCCGAAATGTCCGCTGCTGACATAGGCCCTGAAAGAGAAACGGAGATACTTGAGCGCATTTTGGCGCGCGAGAACCAATCGTCCACGTTCTTGAATGAAGGAGTGGCATTCCCTCACGCGCGAATCGAGGGAATTACTGTGCCACTGGTAGCGCTCGGTATCTCTCGTCAAGGAATATCGGACGTCCAAACCGAGAAGCCGACAGAGCTGACCTTCTTCATCCTTACACCAGTTCACAACCCTGAGATAGAGGTACGAATTCTCGGCTTGGTGAGTCGTCTTGCCAAAGATGCTCAGTGGTGCAAAGGAGCTTTAACGGCTCGCGACGCCAAAGGAGTGTACGCCTTGTTACGAGAATCGGAAGCCACTGTTTTCAAGAATCAATCGTCGCGGTGAGGCGAGCATCTTCGCCTCACAGTCCGGATCCGAATCCCAGGGAATTACAGAAGCATGGACGACCCGCTGTCAACTCTTGCTATCAACCATTCCGCGGGGATCCAGCCCACAATCGCGAGACACTACAGGATGCAGAGGGTCAGGTCTTGTTTTTTGACATTTCTTTTCTCTACAAGCCATCCTGCCTACCTGACCGGAACACAAGTGCCGGCGAGACGCCGGCGCTACGGAAATTAGCACCAAGAATCCCACCGTACGGGCCAATTTCAAGCCCACTCTCAGCTCAGCTTCGACAAGAGGACCGCTGTACCCTTGCAGGCCGCTCCAACGGTGAGCCATCCTCACGATGGCTCGGAGCAAGAAACAAGCTTGACCCTCGCATCTTACTGTTTAAGCGTCATCCAAGAATCTTGTTGTAATTTTCGAGCAATCACGAATTTCAAAATCATATGCGATACAAAAAGGAGGAAGGAACAATGAAAGGACTTTTCAAGATGATGGTGGTTGGGGCTCTTTTGGCCTGGGCAGGAATGGGAATCTCAGGTGTTGCCAATGCGCAGGGAAACAAAAGCAACATAATCGGAGGCCCTTTAGTGTGGGCGAAGCCAGTGTCTCTGGGTGGTAATCCCAAAATCAGCAAAGAGGTTTGGAAACATTTGAAGGTGCGGAGCGATCGGCATCGTGCCACTCCCATACCACTCCCCGGGCCCCGCTAAACATGAGCCGTTTCAAAACATGAAACCTCTTGCCTTCTGGTTTGAGGTTTCATGCTCTCTCCATCCACGAATCCCATCGTGAAAAGAAACTTCGTGCTGAGCGCACTCGGATCAATTCTGCGTAAGGGGTCACCCGTTACTCCAGGACGTTCCACGGGCAAACGGCTCCCGGTGAAAATCCCTTTTCCTGAGCAAGGATGTCCAAGTGGACGAGTCCCAGCGGAGCTACTTCGTGCGGCAGGTCGTACGCGAGGTCCCGGAAATCTATGGAAACCACATACTTTTTGCACGCGTGGCAAAGCTCGGCCCGCTCGTAAGGTCTGCCTTCCTGAAATATGATCTCGATGTCGTCAAGGTTGTCTGTCTCACAGAAAGGACATTGGGTCCGCATGAACGGCCATTCGTGGCCGCAGAAGGAACAACGCAGCCACCTTCGCCCCTCCTTGCCCTCCAGATAGCTCAATTCCGGCCAGGAGCCGCAACGAGGGCAATATCCTTTGAGCCACGCAATATCACCGGGAAGCACAGGAACGGCACTCGCAACCTTCTCTGCAAACGGTTTTCTCAGTTGGCCGCCGGCGAAATCGATCACCGAAGGGTCGATGCCCAACTCTTCGGCCGCTGTAAGACTAGCTTCTCCGTCACCCGTGAGAAGGCTGCGCGCGAGTGGCCCGTCCTCGGAATCCGTCTGCTCCAGAGCCTTCCGCAGAATGGACAATTGATCGTGCAGGCTGGGGAACCCCTTCTCAATAGCAGGGAACAACCTATGAGCAGCCTTCTTGAGAGAATCCAAGGATATCGAGAAGAATTGCTTGTCGAGCAGTGGCACCCCTTGCGTGTACTGAGCTGTGTCCACCTTGATTTCCAAGGGTGCCGGCTCCGGCAGATCCGCCTTCATCGCCGACTGCTGGGCCATTAGCTCCCTGAACGCGGTAAATATGGTAGACAACTGGGGAGTTCGGTCCTTCATCCTGCGTATGGCCGTGTCGATTCGCTCGTATGCCTCCTGGGCCGACTGCCGCTCTGTCATGTTTGCCTCCTGGTAGTTCCTCGGGAAAGAATGCCACTCTATCGCATGAACGGAGCCATGTGCAAGGAGAGTATAGATAGTCTTTGACCACGATGCAGAGAAATGGCAGCCTGAAAGGCTACCCTACATAAAAGAATGGCCGAGACCGCGTCTAGCGCAGTTCAGCGAAACGCGGGATTCTAGCCTGCGTTCCAGAGAAGTGGCAGCCTGAAAGGCTACCCTACACAAAAGAATGGCCGAGACCGCCAGCAGCGCAGTCCCGCGAAACCCGGGAATTTAGCCTGCGTTCCGGAGAAATGGCAGCCTGAAAGGCTACCCTACATGAGAGGTGAAGAGCAGTCACAAAAAAAGCCGCCCTTTCGCTGAAAGGCGATTGGGCGGCACAGCTCAAACAAAACGGAAGTCCTATCTACCGGCTGCGAACTTCCAGTACTTCTTCGGGTCGTCTTTCACGATGTAGATGACCCGGACATCGTCGGGATTGATGGCCTGGGCTTGGGGAAACGTCTTCTTGAGCTCCGCCACCCGTTTCTTGCAGGCGTCGAGGATCTTGTCCCGTTCACCGAATGTCATCGCACCCGTAGGACACGACTTCACGCATGCGGGCATCATTCCGTTATTGAGTCTGTCATTGCACATAGTGCACTTTTGCATGACCTTGGTCTTGGGATCCTGGCGAGGAATATCGTACGGGCAATCGCTCCGTACCGTGTCGATCTTCAGCTTCTTTGTCTTGTCAGTGAACACCACCGCGCCTGTCTTTTCGTCCTGGACGATCTCGTCGTCTTCGGCCGACCCCATGCATCCGGGAGAAAGACAGTGGCGACACTGCTCCGTGAAGAAGAACCAGTAGGGCTGGCCGTTTCCCGACTCACCTTCGGAGAACCGTACAGTCTTGTACGTGTCGGCCGAGAGATCGACCGGGTTTTCGTACGAGCCCGTGTTCTTCGTCACAGTGCCAGGAAGCTGATTCCATTGTTTACAGGCCACCTGGCATCCCCGGCAGGCTGTACACTTGGAGGTGTCAACAAGTATCGAGTATCCTGACATCTTATGCACCTCCCTTTATCTTCTCTACATTGACCATGAAAGCCTTGCTCTCCGGAATCATGGTATTGGGATCCCCCACCGTAGGAGTGAGGAGATTTGCGCTATCACCGCCGTCCTTGGGTTGAATCCATCCGAAACACCAGGGGAGCCCCACCTGGTGAACTGTCAGTTGGCCCAACTTGAACGGGCGGAAACGAGTCGTCACTATTGCCACGGCCTCCACGTCTCCTCGAGCAGACGAGACCTTGACCTTTTCACCGTTCTCGATGCCTCGCATCTTGGCCAACTCTTTGCTCATCTCTACAAAGAGCTGCGGTTCGGCTTCCACCAGCCACGGCTGCCACCGGGTCATCAGACCCGTCTGCCAGTGTTCCGTGACTCGATACGTCGTCCCTACGATGGGGAATCGAGGATCGCACGTGAAGTGTTTGTCCATCTCTCCCTTAAATACTTTGATCGTAGGATTGATGAACTGGCTCGACATCAGGTTCTTGGGAACGGGACACTCGAGGGGCTCGTAATGCTCGGGCAACGGTCCGTCATTGAGACCGGAGCCGAAGATCTGTGCCACACCGTCGGGCCGCATGATGAACGGGTACTTCGTCTTCTCCTTATCGCTCATTGGAGGCCACGGACCGTCAGGCACATCTCCTACCCACTTTCCGTCGACCCACTTAATGACCGCTCGGTCTGCATCCCATGGCTTGCCTTCGAGGTCAACGGAAGCGCGGTTGTACAGGATGCGGCGATTCACCGGCCAACACCAGGCCCACTCGGGATTGAGTCCAATGCCTGACTGATCGGACTTCCTCCGAGCCATCATGTTACCCTTCTCGGTATAACTGCTGCAGTACAACCAGTTTCCGCTGGAGGTGCTGCCGTCAGCCTGAAGGAATGCGAAGGACGGAACGAGCTCGCCCTTCTTGAACTTCTGGCCTGCCACTTCCACGTCTTTCAGGAAATACCCGTTGAGCTCCTTTGCAACCTTGTGCGGATCAAAGTGGCCCTTGGTATCGTAGTCCCACTTCAGATTCAGGATGGCTTCAGGATTCTTGCCGCCTTCCTTCTTGTAGAGATCTTTGATCTTGACCATGAGCTCATACAGGATATCCCCGTCCGGCTTGGCGTCTCCGGGCGGATTCACGGCCTTGTAGCGCCACTGGGCCCATCGGCCGCTATTCGTTATGCTGCCTTCCTTCTCGAAGGATGCTGCACACGGAAGCATGAACACTTCGGTCTTGATCTTCTTGGGATCCATTCCCGGGCCCTTCCAGAAGGATCCGGTCTCGTTTTCGAACAGGTTGACATTCACCAGCCAATCGAGCTTGGCCAGCGCGTGCCGAACCTTGTTGGAATTGGCGCCACTGCACGCGGGGTTTTGGCCCCATGCGAAGAATCCCTTGATTTTCCCGTCGTACATTGCGTCGAACAGGTTCAGCCACGAGCAGTTCTGCCCCACATCCAGCTTGGGAAGCCAGTTGTACCCGAAGCCGTTCTCAGCCGTCGCCTTGTCCCCAAAAAACGCCTTGAGCATGCTGACAGCGTATTTGGGATAGTTCTGCCACCAGTTTGCCGACAGAGGATCCGCGGACGTGGGAGTGCTCTGCTTCAGGTACTCCTCCAGGGTGGCTTGGGATGCCAATGGCATCTTGAGGTATCCAGGCCAGATGTGGAACAATATGGCCTGGTCCGTCGACCCCTGCACATTAGATTCCCCACGCAGAGCGTTTACTCCACCACCGGCCATGCCAATATTGCCAAGGAGCAACTGAATTATCGACATGGTGCGGATGTTCTGTACGCCGACCGTGTGCTGAGTCCACCCCATGGCGTACATGATCGTTCCGACTTTGTCCTTCTGCCCGGTGGCCGAATACATTTCGTAGACCTTCTTGAGGTCTTCCACCGGGGTGCCGGTAATTTCGGAAACCTTCTCCGGGGTGTAGCGAGAATAGTGCTTCTTGAGGATCTGCATGACGCACAAAGGATCCTTCATTTCAGGATCCCGTTTCGGAATACCCTTCTCGTCCTTCTGGAACGCCCAGAGGGATTTGTCATACGCCCGTTTCTCCGGGTCATACCCGGCGAACAGTCCGTCGTCGAACTTGTACTTATCCGTAACAAGGAAGGTGGCGTTGGTGTAGTTCGTTACGTAGTCCTTGAAGAATTTCTCGTTCTCGAGGATGTAGTTGATCATGCCACCGAGAAACGCAATATCCGTCCCTGAGCGAAGCGCGGTGTAGAAATCGGCTACCGCGGAGGTCTGGGTGAAACGAGGATCGACGGAGATTACCTTCCCGCCCTTTTCCTTGGCCCGTGTCACCCATTTCATGGAGATGGGATGGTTGGCGGCAGCATTGCTGCCCATGATGAGAATGCAATCACTGTTCTTGAGATCGATCCAGTGATTGGTCATTGCGCCGCGTCCAAACGACTCTGCCAGAGCCGCAACAGTGGCGCTGTGTCATATTCGGGCCTGGTGTTCTATCCAGACAAGCCCCAAGGCACGCATCATAGCCTGTATAGGCCAGCACTCCTCGTTGTCAAGGGCTGCGCTGCCAATGTGGGCTATACTCTCCACCCGGTTGACTACCTCGCCCTTGCTGTTCTTCTCCATGAAATCTGCGTCACGGGTCTTCTTTGTCCGTTTTGCGATTTCCTTCAATGCCCAATCCCAGGACTTCTCTTGCCACTTATCGGAGCCAGGAGCCCGATAGAGGACTTTTTTGAGCCGATTGGGATTACTTGGGCCGACCTGGAAAAGTGCCGACCCCTTGGCGCACAGGGATCCCTCGTTGATGGGATGGTCGGGATCGCCTTCTGTATTGATTAGTTTGCCCGCCTTGGTATCCGTGCTGCAGATAATCCCGCAGCCGACGGCGCAGTACGGACAGATAGTGGTACTCTGTTTGGCGCTCTTGAGATCTTTCACTTTGATTTCATCGGCATACGCTTTTGCCGGACCCAAGTCGATTCCAAGAGACGACAGTGCCAAACCTGTTCCCACCGCACCGGAGATCACAAGGAACTCCCGGCGTGTCAGGCTCATACTCGCAGCCTCCTTTCTCTTGACATGTGATGTTGAACTGGTGAGAGATGCCGATGGCACACGCACTGGGAGGACCTTCCGGAAAAGGAATAGACAGGATTCGCGCCGGCCTTCGTGTGTCTGGTGCGCACTAATACAGCCCCAAAGCATGTTTCCGAACGGATCTCTCTGACTGAAAAAATGAGGAAGGACACGACAAACCGCCTCAATGCTAACAGCCTAGAGCCCCAACGGGGGGTATGTCAAGAGAAAACGACGTCATTGTATCATCTATAGGCTCACAGCTATGGCGAGAGCTTCAGCCATGCACGACATATGTCGCCGGCGACATACTCGATGGGCCTTGTAGTGTTTCTCACATGCATACGCCAAATCGCTCCAATGCTACAAGAGATCACTCAAATTACCATAATATTTATCCCAAAAGTGCTGTGTAAATAAAGTAGAGTGATACAGTCCAGATTAGACACAGCAGGACCGGCTTCCACAGGTAACGGTACCCGTCGACCAGATCAGCCCGAAAATACTCCTTCGTTACCAGCAGACAAAGATGAAGCGGAGATAGCATCATGCCCATGAACCCAAACCCGTACGCCAGAACCGCATAGGGCAGTGGTGATCGGCCTTCAGGCACAAGCGCAACGACGAGGGGAAACGAAACCCCCACAAAGGCAAACGCTATACCCGTGACCAAACCTGCTATAAAGGGCAATAGCGCAATGATGGTCAAGGTGGGCACCTGGTACGCATCCAGCTCCACCCGCACCTGATCGATGGCACCGGACTGCACCAGACCCCCTTTGAAAACCATGATCCCGACTACCGTGAGCACCATCCGGAGCACCCCCATATTCAAGGCGGCTGCGCTCACGGTTCGCATGCCCATAGAGCTCGCCCGGCTCACCATGCCGATCGCTGTCACCAAGGCAAGAACAAAGCTCAGATACTGTGGCCAAGCAATTGTGACTCCCGTAACGAGCTCCGCCAACGCGACCGAGCCCTGGAGCCCGAAGAGCACGCAAATCACCACGAGGATCGGCATCACCTCCTGGAGGAGCTGGACAAACTTGTCGCGGGACAATGGGGACGGCATACTATGGCCCGGGGAGACCGCAGGAAGGATAAAGACTATCCCGCCGAGCACTGACCCCAGAGTTAGCGGGGCTTGGACTGCACAAAGCTTCCAAGCCTCTATGGAAAAGAGGGATATGGCAAGAATGATGCCCGGATACAGAGGCCACCAGAATTCCCAGATGTGCCGAAACCAGTAATTGATAGCGACCTTGAGCTCGGGTTTGACCGGGACATTTTCCATGGCCGCCCCCACCATCGGAGCCGAGAACAAAGCCCCGCCCGGCATAGGCAGGAGGCCTATCAGAGCCGGCAAAGAGGCTGCCGTGAATCGGGGGCTCGGGGAAACGGCCTGGAATGCTGAGACAATTCTGGCCTGTTGCCCGCTCTTGGCCATTAGGTCGCTCAGTATGAGGATCAACGTAATGATCAGGGCAAGCCAAAGAGTTTGGGAACCGGTCGCCTCAACCCACAGAACATGGAGAATGTCTCCGGGCGTGAGGCCCATCCAAGATCCGATAAGGACGCTGCCACCGAAAAGGCAGCCTGCGAGGGGAACACGTTTGCTAAGCCCCAGAATGAGTCCGAAAGTCAGCAGTATCTTCACTAGCGCCGGCGCATTGAGAATGAACAAACCTCTATTCCTCTGCCAATCCGCACTGCGGAATGGAAACACTGCCAGAGAGGCTCTAAAAGGCCTCTCAGGCGCACTTTCGACGTGCTCGAATCAGGATGAGAGCGAATTCACAGGCCGCGGCAATGGCGAGAGATCAGCTCCAGCCAGGTATCAATGGTCAGGTTGCACGCGTAGTGGTCTTCGGCGAGCGCTTCAGAGCCCCCTTCCTCGAACAAGACGTCCGGGCTCACGAGAACCACAGGCCAGCCAGGCACGTGATGTCGCGAGCGGCCTACCTCATTGACGCGGTAGACCAGGAAAGTCTGCTCATCGCAAGAGACACGATACGTAACACCACCGTATACGAGGGAGATCTGAGCACCGAGGATTCCCAATTGCTCGAACTCGCCGCGTATCCGCGAAAAAATGTGTCCTGGAGATAAGCCTGTCATGTGTCTGTACCGGCTAATCGGATTGGCTCCTCTTCGCTGTTATGCGTCGAAAGAATCTGCCGTTTTCTCAATCAGGAGATACCGCTGTTGGAGCCGCTCAGTGCACGAGCAAATTCGCGATAGCCCCCATTACGTTCCCGTTCGCAAAGCCTTGCCAAAGTGCGCCTCATACCTCGTCCAGAAGTCTTCCTGCGTGAACCGATGACACTGGGTGCCTTGACATTCCACCCCGAAGCTCGCACAGACCGATCCCATCGCAGCGGCATCCACCAGGCTCTTCCCCATGACCAAACCCTTGATCAGTCCGGCCCTGAACGCGTCTCCCGCGCCCGTGGGATCGAGAACCCGCAGACCGGGAATTGCCGGAATCGCGACCTCCCACTCTCGCGTGCGTACCACGGATCCACGTTCCCCCAGTGTCGTGATGACCACCGGCGTGTGATCGAGCATCCGCTCCTTCTTTATACCTATGGCACGGGAGACCAATTCGAGCTCGTAATCGTTGGAAATAAAGATGTACGATCCGGTCAGCATCTCCATCATGTGGTCCGAGGAGATCACGGGGACTTGCTGGCCGGGATCAAAAATATACGGAATATTGCGCTCCTGGTACACGCGTGAATAAGCAATCATGTCATCTACATTTCCCGGCGCGATGATAGCCAGGGTGTCGTTTGGGTCGCATCCGTCCACCTCGTACAAGCATTGATGCTTCATCGCTCCAGGATTGAATCCGGTGATCTGATTGTCCGCCTTGTCCGTGGTTATATATGCTCCCGCGGTAAACTCTTCTGGAACAATGCGGATTCCTTCAACCGGGAGATCGAGACTGCGAAGCCACTGAAAATACCCCTCGAAGTCCTTGCCCGCACAGGCCAAGATAGTAGGACGTTCCCCAAGCAGGGCCAGGTTGTAGCTAATATTGCCCGCGGTTCCCCCGAATTGTTCTTTGATTCCATTAACTAGGAAGCAAACGTTCAATATGTGAATCTTATCCGGTAGGATATGATCTGAGAATTTCTCTGGAAAATCCATGATCCTGTCATACGCAAGTGAACCGGAAACGAAGATCTGCATCGGAATCCCCTCTCGTAACGCAGCCCTACTATGGTGACGAGCATAAGAGATAGACGAAGGCATGTCAAGAATGACGGGCTTCACCTGAGGGAGTGCGTTGAGTTGCGTTCAGGAAGGAAACAGAATAGACTTTTTCCGCAGTGGGGATAAACGGTTTTTTCTCCAGACCTCGTCGTACCACACTGCGGCCTCTTGCGACGTGGCCGTCAATGCAGAAATAGGGGCGGGTGCAGATCCACTGCTCCAGCCTTTGCCGCGTGGCTCAAAGGGCCGCGCAATAATTCAGGATCTCAATGGGTATTGCCACTGACATCATCGTGCTCATCGTTGCAGCGTTCTGCTGCGGCCTCTTGCTGCAGAGGCTCGGTCAACCGCTAATCCTCGGCTATATCGCTGCCGGCGTTATCCTGGGACCGCATACTGGTGGGTTCACGGTCTCGAACATTCACGAGATCGAGTTGCTGGCCGAAATCGGGATTGCTCTCCTTCTGTTTGCGCTGGGACTCGAATTTTCCCTCAAAGATCTTAAACCGGTCAGAGAAGTGGCTCTGATAGGTACACCCATCCAGATTGCCCTGACCGTGGCACTGGGCTTCGGAATTGGACACTTCATGGGATGGGATTGGAAATCGTCACTATGGCTGGGGGCCCTCATTTCTCTTTCGAGTACCATGGTGATTCTCAAGACATTGATGAATCAGGGATGGCTGGGGACCCTCTCGAGCAAAGTGATGATCGGGATGCTCATTGTGCAGGATCTGGCTGTGATACCGATGATGGTCATGCTGCCTCAGCTCAACAATCCCGCCCTGGGTCTGTCAGTGCTCGGTCTTGCGGGATTGAAGGCCGGTGCCTTCATCGCGGCAATGGTTTTGCTTGGAACAAGGTTGTTGCCTCGGCTGATGGCACAGATAGCCAGGCTTGGGTCGAGAGAGCTCTTCTTGCTCGCGATTACCGCTATTGGTTTGGGAGTGGGGTATGCGACACATCTGGTAGGCCTCTCCTTTGCTTTTGGCGCTTTTGTCGCGGGTATGGTTCTGAGCGAATCGGACTATGGCCACCAGGCCTTGAGTGACATTATTCCGCTTCGGGACCTTTTTGGGCTGTTGTTTTTTGCCTCGGTCGGGATGCTTTTGGATCCGGCCTTTCTTCTCGACAACCTCGGACAGGTAGCGATCCTGGTGCTGGCTGTGAGCATTGGCAAAGGCGTCATCTTCGCGTTCCTTGCCAAGGTCTTCAAGTACGGTAATGTCATCCCTTTGGCGCTTGGCTTGGGGCTGTTTCAAATTGGGGAGTTCTCATTTGTCTTGGCTCGAGTGGGCGCGTCCACGAGGTCGATTGGCAGCGACCTGTATTCGCTGGTACTGAGCACCGCAATCCTGACAATGATCCTTACGCCTCTCGTCTCAGGCCAGACTGCAAGAATCTATGCGTTTCGGAAGCGCTGGTTCCGCCACGAACCACTTGAATCGTCGAACATGCCCGCTGGGGGATTGCACAACCACGTGGTCATCGCAGGGGGCGGCCGCGTAGGATTCCAGATAGCCCAGGTGCTCAAGCGCTTAGGTCTTCAATTTGTGATTATCGAGCTTGACCACCAACGGGTAGAACAAGCCAAGAAAGACGGAATGACCGTGGTTTATGGGGATGCTAGTCAGGAGATAGTCTTGGACGCGGCTGGAATCAAGGAGAGCTCTCTGCTTGTCATAACCACGCCCGGGATTGTGGCAGTGAGAACGACCGTTGTTCAGGCAAGGCGTCTGAATCCGCACATCGATATCGTCGCGAGAGCGTCCGGTCAGGATTCTTTTGACCTGTTGAAAGATTTGGGAGTCTCCGAGGTCGTGCTTCCGGAGTTCGAGGCGAGTCTCGAAATGACCCGTCAGGCGCTCCTGCGTCTTGAGGTTCCCGCGAATGAAGTTCACCGATACACCGACACTGTTCGTCAGGAGCTTTACGCGTACTGGTTTAACAACGGAGATGATTATCGAATCCTCTCGCAGCTTCGTGGCGCGGAGCAGCAATTCGACCTGCAATGGATCCGCCTGGCTCCGGAGAGCCCTGTTGTCCACAAGTCCATTGGCGAGATTGGAATCCGTAAGAAGACAGGGGCCTCTGTGGTAGGGGTTGTCCGAGAAGACAAACTGATACCAAATCCTGATGCTGATTTTGTCTTGCTACCTCATGATCTGATCGCAGTCATCGGGAATGATGATCACAGGAAGTCTTTCTGTCTCATGGCATCAGCTCGTCCTTGCGACGAGGAGTGGAACCGGACATCCTCGGTCAACTTCTGACCTGCTCGATGTCGTCGCATATCTTTCTGGCACGACAATAAATCCGATGCGGACTGTACCGCAATCCCATGGATTGCTGCACAGCCCGAAACGAGTTGCTATCGCTTCCCGACACGTTCAAGGAAGAATGTCACGAAAGATTTCACGCTCTTGCGTGCAGAATCTCCGGGCCAGTAGAAATACAGGGGTTGGAGCAGGGGGTAGTCCTTCTCCTCAACGGTCTGCAAGGACGGGATCAAAGCCGGAGATTGTTCGTCCTTCTTGAGCGCCACGATCTTGACCAGCCCTTTTCCGACCCCGAATTGCGCGTCGGTCAGGCCCGCATATCCTATAGCCCCGGGTTTCCTGTCGATCTCCTTAAGAATCTCAAAATAGAGGTTTTTCACTACCGCATCACTGGAAAAAAAGCTCTCCCCCAGGATCTGTTCCCGGACAAAGGTTGTCGTCCCCGTGTGGCCCTCGGAAGTGACCACCACCACAGGGTTATCTGCCCCCCCTACCTGCGTCCATTTTTTGTATTCTCCGGAAAGCAACCGTGAAACCTGGTCGAATGTCAGTTCCCGCACAGGGTTTGCTCGATTGACCACGATCGCCACAGGCTCGTGTGACACCAGTACCTCTTGCACCTTCGCTCCACAGACGGATACCTGCTGATTTTCTTTCGAGTTCATCTTCCGTGAAGCCATGACTATGTCACAAGCCTTGTCGCAGTACGCATCGAATCCGGCAGCCGTTCCCCCTCCCGCGACAATGACCCGGACGCCGGAAGATTTCGTGAACTCTCGGCCGATCCGATCGCACATGTTCACCATGCTGTTGGCTCCCTTCAGCCTGATGATTTCCGTCGATTCCACCTGGGCCGGGCAGACTGCCACAAGAAGACTCGACGTCAGGAACAACAGACTCATGGCCATGAGTACAGACTTCCGCATTGAGTCGCTCCTTTCCCCTGGGGAAGGGACATGGATCCTTCCCTTGGTTGTGAAACGCGGTTGGTGAAGAGTCCGGGAGCAAGAGCACGGAGCGGCTGCCAGAGCTGCAGTCTATCATCGTGTCGTTGCTCCCCCTGAAAGCTAGGGCTGTCCGCATGCCCGGAGGATAAAGGTGCTCAGAATCAATCCGATGTTGAGTGTTCCACCGGGCAAGTCGCCTTAATCGAGTGCCTATCTCTACTGCCACGCACGGAACGTACGTGGCATTTGTCTCAGTTGAAAGCCAATGAACCTTCGAGCGACATATGCTTAGGACAGAGGTCGAGACTTGCCAACAGTGCCTGTGGATCTCCCAACTTGCGGCCAACACCATAGTGGAGCGCGGCCGGTGCTTTTACCCTGTCGTCTACGAGTGGGTTTATGGATAAGGTTCGCACCCGTTCTCGGGACGCTCCGTTATATTACAGCATACTCATAGTCCCATTCCAACAGATTTGCGAGCGCGAGGTAATTTGGGTTTCACGAGACGATCTTCACGGTGCAGCAGTCTCCGAGTGGGACGATCCCGGGGCACGGTATGGTATACTAGAATTTACGAGGCAGCAGAGACGAGGGAAATGAGGGACGAAAACAAGACCCGCGAGCAGCTTATCAGCGAGCTACGATTTCTGCGCAGCCGAATCCGGCAAATTGAGGATCGCTTGGGCAGCCTGGATCAGTTTCGTCTCGGGGAACCCGGAATTGTCGAAGCTGCATCGGCACCGGATGATTTGAGCGAGCTTGCCTGGGATCCCACGGATTTGAGCTTGCCCGTTGTGGAAGAAACCGAGCCTGAGCGTGTTCACCCCAAATTTTTGTCTCGGATCGACGCCTCTCCCAGGCACGTTTCTCCAGAAGAGTCCTCCGTACCCATCACCGAATCGGGAAGCTTCGATCTCCGGTGGATCTCGCTGGCCTCATTCGGCAAGCTCCTTCACGCGGTTCCCATATCCATACTCCTGGCAGACATGTCCGGGCGCATCGTACTGGAAAACTACAGCTTCATGACCTTGTCGGGCGAGTTGTGGTCCGTGAGCGGCGAGTCTCTCTATTCCCTGTTTCCAAGCCGCAAGAAGGCCCGCCACGCCCGATCTCTTGTGGAAACAGTACTGGAAAAGCGCACTGCGAAAGTGTGGGAAGGGTGCCTCCTCATCAATGGCAAAGAAGTCTGGAGTCGCATGCATTTTCGCGCGTTGCGCTTCGGCCGGGAGCGCACTGTGCTCGTGCTCATCGAAGACCTCACCCCTGAAAAGCGAGAGGCTGCCCTCAACGCGAAATACAAAACCCTTGTCGACATGTTTCCCATAGGGATTGCGGAGTTTGTTCTCCAGCCCCCGGCTGCTCTTTCGTTGTCCGTCGATAAGCTGATCTCCGCGGTGCTCGACGCGAAGCTTACCAGTGGAAACGCTCAATTCGCCCAGATGCACGGCTATGCGGGTGTGAATGCGATGCGGGGCTTGTCCTGTAGAAACCTCATCGATGCCACGGGTGCAAAGTTCTCGCGTATCCGGCAGTGGGTAAGTGAGAAATTTCCCATGCGGTGGACTGAATCGAACGTAGTCGGACCCGACGGAACGGTACAGTATTTCGAAACCATGATCGTTGGAAATCTTCGCGATGACACGCTCCGTGAATACTGGGTCATGCACCAGGATATTACCGACCATAAGCGCGTTCAGGAAGAGCTCCTGGAGAAGATCCGAACTATCGATGAGTTGTACGAGCATGTGGTCCAATCGGGAAAAGCAAAGGCAATATCCGAGCACACTGCAACGGTCGCGCATGAGCTGAGGCAGCCGCTGGCTATCATTGGCGGCTTCGCGAGAAGAGTGGCCAAAGAATGCCTCAGTTGCGATCATATTGAGAAACAGCCACCGGAAAAGTGGTTCGGAGTAATCATCAGGGAAGTTCAACGCCTCGAGAAGATCCTTGAAGGTCTCATAGATTTTTCCCGCAGGGAAGACATCCATCTCGTGAGGCTCGATCCCAGTGAGCTCATAGCGGACGTTCTCACCATTTACGAGGAGCGCTTCAAAGAGAAAAACCTTCGGGTCGAATTCCGTCGTGGAAAAGAACCTGTTCAGATCCCGATCGATTCGGAACGATTCCAGAGGGTGGTAAGAAACCTCATCGCGAACGCGGTGGAGGCATCCCCGGCCAATGAGCGAATTCTCATCGAAACCGGCGTGGCCACCCCAAGTGAGAAGGCGGTGAAGACCGGGGGGCTCTCGTCCTCCACCTATTTCGAGATCAAGGTCCACAACCGCGGAAAACCTGTTCCCCCCCACTATCTGGAAAAGATCTTCAACCCCTTTTTCACCACAAAGACCTTCGGCACAGGCCTCGGCTTAACCCTGTCCAAGAAAATCGTGGAAGACCACAATGGGCTGATCTCTGTGAAATCAGACGACGACGGAACCCAGCTAACCGTGTGGCTTCCCATGTCGGATAGCACTCGGGAAGAATCTCGTCGCGTCCCCCCGCCCGTTGACAACCTTGACGCGGAGCAGTGATCGGAGCCGTTGGTCTTGCAGGTGGAATGGCCCGTCGTGCCTATCGCGCCGGCAGAATGGGCGTCTCGCCCGCTAATTTTTGCACCAGACTTTCCAAAGAGTTGATAGCCATCCCCCATGACATCCCGGGGGAGCTGGAATGCGTGACCCTTGGGAAAGGCTCCATGCACCCTCCGTTAACGGCTTACGATTGGACACACGTAACACCATAGCTTTATGTGATCCATCGAAATAGCGCATCTTGCACCCCGAAGGGGTGGACCGTGAGTAGCCGTGGGTTTCAACCCACGGAATGAGAAAACAAAGAAGCGAGGACCCTGAAGGGGTCCACCAATTGGGCAAGGGGCTGCTTGGGAGTGCTTATTGGTCGACCCCGTCAGGGTCATTCCAGAAAATGGGCGGCCACCCTTCCCATGGGTTGAAAACCCATGGCTACTGTTGGTGCGCCCCTCCGGGGCGAAACTGGTGAGGAGACTGCCTGCAGGCCGGTCTGTATGGCCACGGAGTCGCGTCTGGGTAATAGTCAGCCGTTAAGAGGGGGAGGCTGAGTGTGGCCTCTGCCGGAGGAGGATCAAACCCGTTTTTCCGGAAGGTTGATGGACATTCCCCAGAACTGATTGATTCCCTTCAGTCTCCAGCTCAAGCTTGTGTAACTTTAAGAGGCATCTCGAGAAATACGTGGCCAACCAACGGACGAGACGCGCGCCCTTCTGTGGTCGCTACCTGAAACAGCTAGCATTTCAAGATGATAGCAGCACTATCGCGAGACCGAGAGATCGGATTGACTATTTGTTCTAGTCACAGGAGATAACGCTCACTTTAGATCAGGGGCCTGCATGCCTCAATTGTCACGGGAGGATGACCCATTTTTATGAAAAAAGACTTGACAACCAAATCGTATCCTACTAGAAGATGCCCACCTGCATCAGTCCTACCACATATTCCTTCCTCTGACTCCCGCCCAAGCGTCCCACCCGATGCCCCGGAGGGGGTCCCGCCTTTTGTACTGACTTTTTTCATAAGTGATATCAATAAGAAAGAAGTCGTTCCTACAAAATTAAACACGCATCGCCGTAGCTGTAAAACCGATAGCGCTCAGCCACCGCTACTCGGTACGCGTTCAAGATCCTCTGCATGCCTCCAAACGCGCAAACCAGCATCAGGAGCGTAGATTCCGGCAAATGGAAGTTTGTGACCAAGCCCGTTACCACCTTAAAGTCGTATCCAGGAAAAATAAACAAATCGGTGGCCTGGGTGCCCTTCCGAAATCCCCCCTCAGGGAGCGCGGCGGATTCCACCGCGCGAACCGACGTGGTTCCCACCGCTATGATCCGACGCCCCTCCTCCAGCGCCCTCTCCAATTCGCCAGCCGCGTCCTCTGGTATCTCGTAGAGCTCCGTTTCCATGCGGTGCCGCCGAATATCGGGCTCCCGCACAGGAACGAAAGTCCCGGCCCCTACGTGCAGGACGATTCGAGTGGTCCGGATGCCTCGGCTTTCCAGCGCAGTCAGGAGGCTCTCCGTGAAATGGAGCCCTGCAGTCGGAGCCGCTACCGATCCGGGAACTCGTGCGAACACAGTCTGGTATCTGCTTCTCTCGGTTCGATCATCCCTCCCGTTCGATCTGACGTACGGCGGGAGTGGAGCTCGGCCGTGGATATCCAGGAAGCTCAGAAATTCATCTTCTCGCGCGGGAAAACCGATAACCGCGCGACCTGAAACAGGAACCGATTCCACGGTGAGCTCGGGCCCGCTGTCCAGCGTGAGCCGACCGCAGGGCTTGAGAGGCTTGCTGGACCGCACCATGCATGTCCGAAAGGTGCGATCGCCACCGTTGAGCGAGGCCCGCTCCGCTGGCTGGAGCACGAGGAGCTCCACCCGTCCCCCAGTGGACTTGGTGGCATAAAGAGCACAAGGAATCACGCGGGTCTCGTTGAGCACAAGGAGGTCGGATGGCATCAGCAGATCTGTCAGCTCGCTGAATCGGTGGTGAGACAAGGAGCCGGAGCGGCGATCGATCGCGAGCAACCGCGATTCATCTCGCACAGGACCGGGACTCTGCGCGATCAATTCTTGCGGCAGGTCATAGCGATAATTCGACAGAGCGTACGGAACCACCTAAAATCCCCTTCTGGCAAAAAAAATGATCGCCAGCCCAAGGATCACGAGCATGCCCCCCATTATGCGAAGAGTAGTGTCTTCCTGCTCCCCCATGAGGCGCATGAGCTTCTTCATCTTGTCCGGAAATGAAAAGTAGGGCAATCCTTCGACAACCATCACCATGCCTATTACGCACAGGAGGAATTCCATTCGGGTGACCTCGATTGTTCCAAGGAGAGGCTCTCACGACGGATGGATGCCCGGCCTCGACATTTCTCGCTCGCTCTTGACAAGATCCCAGACAGCGAGAATGAGCAATCCCACGAATACCGCCAGATAGACGACAAATGACCCTATAATGCCGAGGGAGTCCATGCCAATGGCGTATCCGAGCAATACCGGAGGAACCATCGCAAAAGCTGTGATTTTCAAAGCTTCTCCGTAAGATAGAGCAACAGAGTACGATCGGGCCCCGAAATAGGGAATCATTCCCAAGAGGAGAAGCTGGATCGGCTTGGAAAAACAGAAATAGCAGATGACTGCAACCCACATCCACCAGGTGAGACTCGGAAGGTACCGGTCGGCCATGGCCTGGATTTCAAGGGAGTTGAGCGTAACGTCGGGCATGTTCTTGAGGGGAATGATCCGAATCTGTTCTTGATTCTTCGTCACAAGGGAGTCTCGGGTAAGAACCGCTCCCGCCTCTGCCGGTTTCAGGTAATTCAGCGCCTGTTTCACCCCCTCTTCCCTCGTGTCAAGCACGATAACAATCTCTTTGGCGCCGAGATCCACAGAGTAGGGCGACTCTCCCTTGATGGAAGCCTTGCCGTTCTGAATCCTGATTTCCGGAAGATACGCGTCGTACCTCTCCGCTATCCCGCGGATGAAGCCCTCGGTGCTTGGCACGATCACACGGGTCACGGCCAGGGAGCTCACGGCAATACAGCCGGCCAGCACCAGAATGGCCACCACGGCATGCGTCTTCGCAATCGATCTCGTCACTCCCATACATCAGCTCCTGTTTCCCTAGTCCGTACGATTCCGGCACGGCTTCCCCCCCCGGCTGGATCCCATTATCGGCTTGCCGAGCCTCAGGATTCCTTCCTCCTATGCGGCTGGGCTAGGGACCACCTCACCCGAGGTGACCCGTTCCACTTGCCCTCCGTCCTTTTCCAGCAACAAAGCTCCCTGCGCATCGATTCCGAGCCCGATCCCGACAGTCCCTTCATGATGAAGCCACATGTTTTTGTGGAGCCACCGGCGTTCCCAGGCAGCGGGAATGAAGCCACAGCCTTCGACCTTCGCCCGTTCATACAAGGAGCCAAAGCGCTGGACGACATCCCGGGCCACCTCCTCCACGTTCGATTCCACGGCGGTGCAAAGGTAGAGGGAGGTCGCTGGGGTCATCAGGTCTGAGGGAAAATCGGATTCGTTACTATTCACGTTCAGTCCTATTCCAAGTATGAGAAACTCCACGGATCTGTCTACTAGCGTTGCTTCAGACAGAATCCCCGCGATTTTCTTCCCGCCTACCAGCACATCATTGGGCCATCTCAAGCCGACCTGAGACACGCCCCTCTCCTCGAGAGCGTCAGCCACTGCCATAGAGGCCAAGAGCCCCATGAGCGTCGCTTCCTCCGGGGCCATGGGCGGCCGCAGAATAATCGACAGCGCCACATTCCTCCCGGGGGGAGATATCCACGTCCGTCCCAGCCGGCCCCTCCCACGGGTTTGGCGCAGTGCCATGACCGCTGTGCCATCAGGCTCGCCGGCCATTGCCATCTCTCTCGCCAGGTCCTGTGTGGATCCCACTTCCTCAACTACGATCAAGCGTCCGGCCATGCATTGCGACTCCGCGTTCTGGCGATTCCGCTGGACAGGAGGCTCACCGGAGGAATTGCCACGAAACGTCCCCGTGGCGCCCTGGACAAACCCTATCCCGGAATCCGCTGCTCCCGTTTCGTCATGCGCTCTTGAGGCTCCGCATCTTCGTCAATCCTTCGCCAAGCCCCGACAGTTTCGCAGCCAGTTCCGCCTCCCGGTCTCGTTGCTTCTGGACCGCTTCCGGTTTGGCCTTGCTCAGGAAGGCATCGTTGGCGAGCTTCCTCCGGACTGCGTCATATTCTTTCTCAATCTTGCCCAGCTCCTTCTCGAGACGGCTAATCTCGGCATCGGGATCCACCACCCCTTCCAGGGGCACGAACACCCTCATGTCTCCGACCACCGCGGTGGCTGCCATACGAGGAGGCTCCCGGTCAGAATCGTGAGGATGCACCGTCAGGTCTCCCACTTTTCCCAGGGACCGCACCATAAGGGAGCTCCCCAGCACAAGCTCGCCCTCCTCCGGCGACGACGGGAACACCACCACATCCAGCGGCTTGCCCGGAGGCAGGTTCATTTCAGCCCTGATGTTTCGCACCGAGCTGATCAGCCCCATGAGCACGTTCATCTCCCGTTCGGCTTCACTGTCCAGGAGGGACTCGTCCATAACGGGATAAGGCCCGCGAATGATCGTGTGGCCGTTCGAGGGTATTTTCGTCGCGATTTCTTCCGTGATGAAGGGTATGAACGGGTGCAACATGCGCATGAGGGAATCCAGCACGTGTCGCAGCACAGCCGCGGCCCTCGCAGCTTCAGGGGATCCTGAGGCGTTCAGGGGAATCTTGGCCTGTTCGATGTACCAGTCGCAGAATTCGTGCCAAGCGAAGTGGTACAAAGCCTGGGCCGCGTCGTTGAAACGATAGGACCTGATCGCGTCGTGGACTTCCCCGATGGTGCGATTGAGCCTGGAGAGGATCCACCGTTCCTCGAGAGAGAATGCGGTTTGTGAATCCAGAGATGTCTTCCCCTGGGAGTTCTCAAGATACGGAAGTGCAAATCGGGCCGCGTTCCACAGCTTGTTCATGAAATTGCGGTACCCCTCGATCCGCGATTCCGAAAGGCGAATGTCTCGTCCCTGCGCGGCCAGCGCTGCGAGCGTGAACCGGAAGGCATCGGTCCCGTACTTGTCCATCACCATGAGGGGGTCTATGACGTTGCCCAGGGACTTGCTCATCTTCTTGCCCTCCTCGTCCCTGACGAGCGCGTGGATGTACACCTCGCGAAACGGCACGTCGTCCCTGAACTTGAGGCCCATCATCATCATGCGAGCCACCCAGAAGAAGAGAATGTCAAACCCCGTCACGAGGCACGACGTCGGATAGAAGGTCTGCAGGAGCCTCGTGGAGTCGGGCCAGCCCATGGTGGAGAACGGCCACAGCGCAGATGAGAACCAGGTGTCCAGCACGTCGGTCTCCTGCACCAGCCGCGAGCCATTACAGGTCGTGCACTGGGATGGCGTTTCCCGTGCAACGATTACTTCGCCGCAGTCTTCACAGGTCCACGCGGGAATCCTGTGGCCCCACCAGATCTGGCGGGACACGCACCAGTCTCGAATGTTCCTCATCCACTCATAATAGGTCTTGGTCCACGATTCAGGAACGATCCGCGTCTTACCCGTTTCAACCGCCTCCAGAGCTTTTTTCGCAAGCGGCTCTACCTTGACGAACCACTGCTTTGAAATGAGCGGTTCCACCACGTCCTTGCAGCGGTAACAGCGTCCGAGCCCGACCTTGTACTTCTCGATGCCCGCGAGGAACCCCTTCTGATCGAGCTCTTCCACAATGGCCCTGCGGCATTCGTACCGATCCATTCCGCTGAAGTGTATTCCGTTGTCGTTGATCCTCCCTGACGTATCCATGATCGTGACTCGGTCGAGGTTATGCCTGCGCGACAGCTCGAAGTCCGTCATGTCGTGAGAAGGCGTGACCTTGAGCGCGCCGGTTCCGAAATCCATGGCCACGATGGGATCTCCGATAATGATGAGCTTGCGACCAACCAGGGGGAGAATCGCATTTTTCCCTATAAGATGGCGGTACTGTTGATCTTCCGGATTTACGGCTACTGCCGTATCACCCAGCATGGTCTCCGGTCGAGTTGTGGCCACCACGAGTGATTCGTCAGAGTCTTCCACAGGGTATCGAATGTGCCACAAGAAGCCGTCGGAGTCTTCGTGCTCCACTTCGAGATCAGAAAGAGCAGTATGGCACCTCGGGCACCAGTTAACGATATAATCGCCCTTGTAGATGAGGCCTTCCTCGTACAGACGTACAAAGACTTCTCGCACTGCCCGGGAGAGGCCCTGATCCATGGTGAAACGCTCGCGATCCCAGTCACACGAACACCCCAGCCTTTTGAGCTGATTAATGATGACCCCTCCGGAATGCTCCTTCCATTGCCAGACCCGCTCGATGAACTGCTCACGGCCCAGGTCTTCCCGGGTCTTACCTTCGAGCGCAAGCTGCTTTTCCACCACGTTTTGGGTGGCTATGCCGGCATGGTCTGTACCAGGCATCCAGAGCGTGTTGTACCCATTCATCCGGTGGTATCGTATCAGAATATCCTGGAGCGTGTTGTTGAGAGCATGCCCCATGTGCAGCGATCCGGTGACGTTCGGCGGCGGAATGACGATCGAGTATTCTTTCCCGGTCCGGTCTTCCTCGGCCCGAAACAGTTTTTGCGATTCCCAGAAGTTGTACCATTTCGCTTCGATTTCTGCGGGCTCATAAGCCTTGGGTAACTGATCTCCGCCCATTCACAGCTCCTCACCGTTGACGTTATCCACTTGAAGTCGTGTAATCGATTAAAATACCATTCATCACCCGTCAAGGCAACGCCCGCCTCGATCCTGAATTCCCCCCGGTGAGGACATGACCCTGCCGACGGAAGCCCCCTTGGAGGGCACCCGTGTAGCGCACGCATGTAGTGCGGGCATGTAGTGCGGGCTTTCCAGCCTGCATCTTAAGAAATGGCAGCCTGAAAGGCTACCCTACGTGAGCGGATTCGTCGCAGCCGCCTTGTAGCGCAGGCATGTAGTGCTGGCTTTCCAGCCTGCATCTTAAGAAATGGCAGCCTGAAAGGCTACCCTACGTGTGTGGATTCGTCGCGCCCCGCCTTGTAGTGCAGGCATGTAGTGCAGGCTTTCCAGCCTGCATCTTAAGAAATGGCAGCCTAAAAGGCTACCCTACGTGAACGGATTCGTCGCACCCCGCCTTGTAGTGCAGGCATGTAGTGCTGGCTTTCCAGCCTGCATCTTAAGAAATGGCAGCCTGAAAGGCTACCCTACGTGTGCGGATTCGTCGCACCCCGCCTTGTAGTGCTGGCATGTAGTGCTGGCTTTCCAGCCTGCATCTTAAGAAATGGCAGCCTAAAAGGCTACCCT